>Ga0105359_10003422_pt1 | contig 13003 bp, 10 predicted proteins | sample GOMGulsemesocosm_6_FD_83659 | JGI IMG/M metagenome (GOLD analysis project Ga0105359, IMG submission 83659) | Methane-oxidizing microbial communities from mesocosms in the Gulf of Mexico - GOM8C Gulf of Mexico | ecosystem: Environmental > Aquatic > Marine > Cold seeps | place: Gulf of Mexico... | reverse complement strand
CCCGGCATATCAAGCATTTGTATAGGAATACCAATTTTACTATAGATGACTTTTAAAATTTCAGCGCCCACCATCTGATCCGGTGTGTCCCTTATCTGAGAAAATTTGAGCGTGGGTTGTGCATAGAGTGCTTTTGCAAAAATAAGCGTCAATGTAAAAATAAGCAATATTTTGTGCATGTTTTTCCCCTTTACAAACAACCTGAGTGGATTACACTTTCTATGTAATGGGACATAGGTGTTATAACGTAGAGTACCCGAGTCGAATTTATCTCGCCTATTGAGCATATGAGCCTATTTAAAATACTCTTGATAAATGCCCTTGATCTCCCCACTCTTCTTCATCTTGTATATTTCGTTGTTAAACTTCTGCACAAAATCACGTTTAAAATAATACCTTCCCTGATCCCGATCGGTAAAACCCATGTACACGGCATCGGTTGAAATAATCGCTGCCTCAACAATGTCGGCTTTCTCGGCCCCTGTTAAATCGCCAGACTCGAGCATCGTCTTTATTCGCCACTGTACTGAGATTTGATTTACCATATAACAGTCGACTCTTTTTCGAACCAGTCTTAAAAGGTTTTGCTGGGTCGTTTTCGCCTCTGTCAAAGTAATAGTTCCCTCTTTTACATGCTTACGAAACACAGGCCCTCCGAAACCATCGTAACCACTGTTATTGGCTATGATGAGCCCAAGGTAATCTTCTGGCCAGTTAGGTCTTGGTGTCTTTAAGATATCCTTATGGCAGACAACCACCACGCTCTCATCCATGATAGGAATGGAGTAAGGCCATACATAGAGCCAATCGTGACCATGATAATAGGGGGGCACAAAAGCAAACGCCTTTCCCAAATGAATTAATTTCTTGACTCGCTTCCAGGGAGCGGGGGTCATAGTTAACGTATAGCCGTCCATTCTTTTGGAAACGCGTTTCAGCACTTCTATATATATCCCCTTGATATCTCCCTCTTCTGTATATACATAGGGAGGGTGGCTATCATTGACCACGATATTAACTTCAATCTGCTGCGCAAATGACAGTCTGGATAGTAGTAGAAGTACCATAATGGAAAATACACATTTCATATTAACCTCCGACTCATAGAGTGCGATTCAGTTACCTGCACCCTACTCCTAACTATTATAGCCAATCATGAGTACTGGGAATAACGATTCACAGGAGCCTGAACTGCGATTAATAGAAAGTCGTAGATATAGAATTGATTATTGCTGCGATGAGTTTCATCAATGGGAACACTGGACAGATGATTCCTGGGAAGTTGGCCTGTAGCTGCGAATATTTAATTAATAGTTTGGTTTGGTTTGGTCTGTCAGTTAACTTGTTCAGAATCACAGACAGATGTTGCACCCATAGCGCATGGGTATAGTTAGAGCTGCGCAAATCTATAAGATGTTATGAAAGATCGCGGGGGTAATTTTCTCAAACTGTGCTGGTTAAATACTGCGATTGACGAATACAAGTCAGGCATTTTCTGGCTTTGGCTGCTCTAAGCCTTCTAAAAAAGTCTCACGCATATCCTGGTAATCTGTCTCTGATATACCCACAAACGCTAACACTGGCTCTAGCTTACACTGTTCTTGCACTTCATCTCCAACACGCCAAAAGCGCCGATAAATACTGCTAATGTCTTTGGCCATTAACAGTGAACACAACAACAGTTTAACCGACTCATTTTCGCTACTTTCCAAACCCAATTTTTTAATATCCGTCGCTTGAAGTATGATTGCCTCCGAGACGTTAGCAGGCATCAGCCAACGCTTAGAAATTTCATAACCTACCTGGAAGTGATTCATTCCAAATATATCATTTTCTGCATCTAGCCAAGTGTTGACCAGACCAGTGTCTATACCGTCGATAAACTGTTGATATTCCTTGATTGTTTCTATCATCATCGGAATTCCGCAATTGTGCATCATCCCCAGCGAATATGCATCATCGAGATTTTTATTTGATACTTTCTTCATGATACTCATGGTTAACTGCGCTACTTCTGTGGCTGTATCCCAAAAAGCTTCGAGGTTATTTGCCTTAGAAAAGGAATTTCTAAGCGCTAGCAGCCGCAAAATAGTTAACATTTTACTGAAGCCAATACGCATCAAAGCCTCGTTTAGTGAAGTTACCTTGCCACTCCCCCCAAAAGCAGGTGTATTCGCAGTGGCCAATACTGCTGAATACAATGATACATCCTTGCGAAGCACGCTTACTACTTCGTCAATATCTATGTCTTCTGCGTCCAATAACTTAATAATATTTACTAATACTTGAGGCCGGGAAGGAATGATATAAGGTCTTTTTAGGTTACGAACTTTAGTCATGAGGATCTCTAATCAATGTAAGTTGTGAAATACTTTGATGGTACTAGATTGATGATTATTGCACCGATAATTAAACACTTATGCTAGTAATGTTATTGTGTTGTTAACATAAGCTGACCCTAATGAAGCGATTGTGACAGCCTATCAGCCTGTAATCCCGATTATGTCGCTACTTCAAAATGAGTAATTACAGTGTAGTGTAGAATTGCAAAGAATGGGGGATGAGAATAGTCACGAGATAAAAATAGTTTCTGGCTGAACCGATTATGTTGAAGACTCAAGTTTAGCAAAGCCACCAGCTTTGCCTGTATAAATCACCTATAAATCACCAATAAAGCGCCATTAGCAATGCTGAAGTCCGCCCTGGCTATAATAGCCCTGACTAAGCCTGTTTTCGCTTTTAAGCAGATGGTCTGTATCTCAAAGGCTCTCAGAGAATTGAATTTTTTTGAGAATACCGACCCGGCCAGATATGTTTTAATAATGCAGTGGGCTAAATCAGATGTCGATAATGCCCATTTTTAAATTGCCTTAGGGAGCAAGCGGTCAAGTCCCAAACGCCCCTGGCGTACAGAGCATGTTGATCACTAGGTATTGATAACATGATCGTTGGTTGGCCGGCGATAATCAATAGTAACTAGATTGAGATGCTCTGTTTGCCCCAAAGAGAAGATATTGGACTTACACCCATACTCCTTAGCCAGTTAGTATCGTCATTGATATCAGCGACAGTACTGTAGAGACAAGAATCGCCTTGGCAATAGCGCCTGTCTTTATACCGTATTGCAGTGCGATAACAAAAGGCATCGCACCGCATGGCCCTGCTGCGAGTAAAAGAATTAACTTTTCCCACTGCGCGGTTACTGTGACATTTTGCGAAAAACCATAGACCAAAAAAGGCACGACTATGATGTTGACCAAGATAACCAACCAAGTGGCCTTGCCTATAGGTTTAAGCGGGCTGCTAGCCAAAATTATTCCCAGCGAGAACAGCGCAGCCGGGGCTGCAGCAGCACCAACAAATTTTGCATAGGTAAGGATTCCACTGGGTAACGCCCCTGCAAACCAGGATAAAACACCTAACATTGAAGCGATCAAGAAGGGGTTTTTACTCAGTAATACTACTACGTTAAAGACAGACTTTTTTGTCGAATTCATCAGATCTAAAGCGAGCACAGTACCGCAAAACAGTACCAGGATATCAATGATTACGATGCCGGCAATCGGCCTTGCCTCCATAGGTCCGTACACTCTCTCTGCTATCGGCAAGACAAAAAATATGTGATTGACAAAAACAGTAGTTAAGCCCAGTAACAGCGCTTCTTTACGCTCGATATTTAACCAGTACCTCAACAGCAGGAAAGTACCGGCATAGGCAATAAGCTGAGCCGATAAGTACACCGCGATAGCACTGTAGTCAAGTTGATCGACAGGTGCATTTGTTACCACGGTAAAAATCAGTGCAGGGTTAGCGACGAAAAACACAAATTTATTGATCACCTGCGCCGATGCAACGTCAAAAGAGGTGCAGCGATAGGAGATATAGCCTAACAGTAATATTGCAAAAATAGGCAGAATAGGATCAAAGAGAGTTGATAGCATGAGAGATAGCTTTTAATTTAACCGTAGGAGAGCAATGCATGAAAATTAGCACGCGTATGATACACCCTATAACCGCAGTATTGTTGTTATTTATGTAAATAACAACCCGTAGTAGTCGCATTTAAACAGAATATTCAGTGTTTAACCGCTGATTAGATAACCGCAATTATCTTGTGCTAAAGCAGTCCGTACTTGTAGATTCCCACCTATTACCCGCTTAAACTATCCTTCTACAACTTTATAAACTCAGCAGCGAAGACTAATGCGAAGGCAGTTTAGCGACGGATTGTATCAGGGTCATAATTTCGTCCGTCATTGCTTCTGGGTCTATTTTCTGCGGTGCAAACGAAGCGCGCAGATGAGCAATTGCCGGTGTCAGTTCAGTGAGTAAGTCAAGCTGCGGATGATCCTCTCCTACAATGCGCGCGATAGCGCTGCGTAAATATTCCAGAGAGTAGCCTTGCTGAACCGCATCTTCGATTCCAGAGTCGGCACGCATTGCTGAAATAAGTCCCGGCACCAAGTCGGGCTTTTCAAAAGTGCTTATGCACTTGGAGTTAACCAGCTCCCGCAGATCCGCGATTGGATCATCAGTCACCTTCGCCAAAGTAACCGGCATATTACGTATCGCCTCAGCGACCAGTATTTCCTTTTTCGACCATCGCCGATAGATAGCACCAGTGCCACAACCCGCTCGATCAGCAACATCCTGGATCCTAAAATTGTCATAGCCAACCTCAAGTAACAACTCAATGGCTGCCTGGATAATTGACTCGGTGCGGCTTTCATCCCGCTTGCGTCCTCTGGTTTTACCAGAACCTTTTGATTTATCTTGTTTCATAACCGGCATATTAACAGAAAGATTCGATGGCCGAAATACAATAATAGAAACCTCTATTACCGGAAATGTTAATTTCCGGAAATCTTGCATTCCGTAATTGGATGTTTTATATTTCACCTTCTTTAAAACACCAACGAAGGAGAGTACTTGTGGCTCTACAATTGACATTAACATCCGGCATCAACTTAGAATTCGCAATTGGCAAAGTTACAAAAGGCAAAGAGATGCAAGTCTTTGCAGAATATTTTCCATTGATAAATCCGATACTGGCGCAATATCCTACTCACCAGCTGGGTTCTTTTTCCATCAGTGCGACTAACAGACCGGGTGTAGCACCCGAGATGGGGTCACTCACCCACTGGGGCAGTGCAGCTGACTACAATAGATTTCACTTTGATCCAGGCTTCATCAAAGTAAAACCTTTACGTGACGACGCACTTGACCTGCTCTGGGATGGTCACTTTTTCAATACGATAGAGACGGTTCTCGATATAGACACTGATGCCGACTACGCAATAGTCATCGCTCAAGATAGCCTTATCGGCTTAGACCCTATTCTCAAGTTGCCACTGGCAAGTGATAGCCCCAGTCAAGCTTATGCGGGGAAAATAATGACACTGCAACTATGGAATAATAATGCACAACAACTGATAAGTGCTTCTTCGGACAAGGCTGAAGTTTTTCGAATTCGATTTAACGCCCCTGCTTAATAAAGATTATTAAATCAAAGGCATAGCGGCAGCGCTATGTCTTTTGGAAGTTGCAATATTCTTCAGCAGCTTACCCCCTACTGTGTTACTCAATCAGCTTCGCAGCTTTACTTGTAATCATTACTAATGAGCAGGTGAATATTTTTATCGCTTGGTAAGTTGTTTTTTTAGCTTAGCTGCAATGTACTTGGCATCGACGAATCAAATCATTCCTAGCTAAATCTGATGATTATTTTTTTACACATCATTATTGCCTTGATCACTCGTTGACAACGCACTTAAACGCTTCCAAAGTTGGCTTGCAACAGGACCTAGCAATCTGCTGCGCTGTTTAATTGCATAGTAAGTAACTTGCATCTCATCTTCTACTTCATGCAGACTGAACCTTTCTAAGGCACCATTTTTTAACTCTTCTTCGACTAAATAACGGGGTAATCTTCCCCAGCCCATCCCACTTAAGGTCAATATCTTCTTGGTGGTTAAATCATTTACGTACCAGCATCGTTGCCCCTCTTTTACACCGAGAGTTAATCCTTTAGTGCCTGTCCCAGAATCTTGCACTACTATTTGATATTCTTTTACTAGCTCGTCAACACTGTGCAAATTTGCATGGCGTGCAAGCAATTGCGGAGCCGCTACATTAATCAGCTCTCCTGTATACAGAGCTAAAGCTTGCACATTCTTAGAATTAATCCCAAGTTGACCCGCAGGTGTAATAACCATATCTGTATTTTCATGTTCAAGCGCATTAAATGCGCCAGTCAAATATTCTTGCTGCAGATTAATTTGCGTATCCGGATACTGACATTGGATTTCTTCTAGAATAGGCAGCACCTTAAGCAAATTGAACGATCCTTCAAATGCCAAGGTAATGCTTGCTTCATTACCTGTCATATAATGATGAGAAAGCATTTCAATTTCTCTGGCTTGATCTAATAGCTTAAGTGCCCGTTGATATATTTGCCTTCCCTGTGCTGTTAATACCAATCTGTATTTCTGACGATCAAAGAGTTGAATACCTAGCTGACGTTCCAACTGTTTTATACCTTGACTAATTGCCGCCTGAGTTTTAAATAATCGTTCACTACTGGCTTTAAGCGTGCCTTGTTCGGCGACCATTTTTAACATTTTCAATTGCTCGAGTGTCATAGTTTTCTCATTTCCTGTTTGACTCAACATCTTAAAAAACACTTTAGATGATATTAATATATATTAGATTTTAATTAACCTTAAGTGTAATTAACATGATTGGATTATTAACAATTTGAATTTAATAGGAAGATATCATGAGCAAATTTAACACTGTCGCAACTTGGGCGGTCATTACATTACTGGCAGCAGCTTTCGTTGGGGCGGGTGCCGCTAAGTTAATGGGTGTAGAAATGTTGCATCAATCGTTCGCGAACATGGGTTTACCCCAATGGTTCGGTTACTTCATCGGTGCCTGTGAAGTGGTCGGAGCTTTAGCTTTGTTTGCTAGAAAATATAGTGCCTTAGCTGCTTTGGGGTTGATGCTGATCATGCTCGGAGCCATTGGCTACCATATAGCGTTTGATCCAATCGTTTTGGCAGTACCTGCTGTCATTTTGGCGCTGTTAACGGCCATCGTGTTTTTTGGACGTAAACGCGATAGCATTTTACAAGCCATCCACTAGATTGATAATCCTTTGTTTATATTGCGAAAGAACCCGTAGTAAGCATCAAGAAGCTTTGCCGCCTGCTTAACCTGAATAACCTATTTAATGATTAAATTCAAATATTTAGGCTGTGGCATTACTTCACAAGTTACGCAGTTTCTGCCTCTATTTTTAGAGCGGTACATAGCCTTGTCGGCCAAATCAAGTAATTGATCGGGTGAATAGTCCGGGTGTGGGTACAAATAACCCACCCCGAAGCTGGCCGTGACGCATTTTGGGGCGTCTCGATTGGGCTGTTTGATATCAGCCAATTCAATTTCGGCTCGCATTGTCAGGGCTATATCCTCAGCTTGTTGCATGGGTGTATCCGGTAACACCACTACAAATTCTTCACCACCAAACCGGGCAACAATATCAGAGGTGCGCTGCACGCAATTTTGCAGTATTTGTGCAATCAAGATCAGACAGTTATCACCTTCTAAGTGACCGTAAAAGTCGTTATATTGTTTAAAATAATCTATATCTACCATGATAATGGACAGTGGAATCTTCTGACGACAACTGCTGCGCCAATAGTTTTCCAAGACACTTTCCAGCTGTCTTCGATTATAGACGCCAGTGAGGCTATCTATTATTGAATTGCGACTCAGCTGAGAGAACTTTCGCGAATCGAGAATGCGTCTCTCCAGTTTTATATTAGTCAGCGTGGTGCAGTCAGTTTCGCAAATAGTATCTACAGCACCCAGGGCATAGGCCATTGATTGCTGTTGTTTTGCTGCATCTGCCTGCAACAAATACATGAAAGGGGTTTCTTCGAATGATATGTCCGTTGTGTTTTTTAGAAACTCCATGATGTTAAAGTTGTTTTGTTTATCCATTGCAAAGTCGACCAGGATAATATCCGGCCGATTTCCCAAACAAAAATTTGGCATCTCACTCAGGCGACTGTAATAATGCAATTCAAATGCTTGTGCGTTCAGAATTTCTCTACAAACCTCCTGCCTCTGGCTAAATACTGCGATGACCCGTTTCTGTCGAAAAGAACAATCGACCCCCGCCTCTACCTTTAATCCTTTGGAATTCGTTACAAAGTTATCGATATTATCAATATGCTGTAACCCCAGTAACAGTCGGTCCTTTGCGCTGGACATAACCGGAATGCGCTCATCAAAACCACCTTTTAGCCATTCTTGTTGCCACTGATTTTGTATCGATTCTGCCTTAGAATTAAAATCAAATTCATCGACACCTAAGCCCTGCAAAATGCGCCTTAGCACCACTTTATCGGAAATATCTTTACCCAGTTGCCAGTATGCCTGGTAAATAGCCGTTAGATAATTCATGCAAAGCTGAGGATGACTTAAAGATATACTGATATAAGAAAGAATCGCCAGCCTTGTATTGACACAAAACTCAGGTTTATTAACGAGGATTTCAGGGGCACGTTGTCTGACTAAATCAAACTCATTGCTGAGATTCTGCAGGTCAGATTGGGAGGATATTGTGCTATTTAAATTGTGTGCATGCTCTATAAAGCACCACTGGATTTTTTGCTGTAAAGCCAACTGCCTGATACGTTGGCTCTGAGCAAAACAAAATGGACAATTAAAATCAGAATATACTTTTAGCATCTTCCCTTAGCACTCGGTAGCTGTCTTTCTGGGTAACATGCAAGATCTGTATCAACCTTGTTTCCCCTGATGGTTAATTAAACATAGTTCAGGGTTTAGCCAAAGTAAAAGAGCAGCCCAGAGGGCCACCGTAGATAACTGTCATTCATCTATCACCAAGCCTTAAAATCCCAGCAATGTTGAGTGCTATAATGCTAATCGGATTATTCTAATTGACCTAGATTAAAGTGATTAATTAATGCCCCCATCTTTTTAGCTTGCCCCTGCAGCTGCTCTGCCTCATTAATGCCTTTTTCTGCTCCTTTTAAAAAGAGTGCCGATACTTCGTTAATGGAATGGGTATTACGGTTAATCTCTTTTGTTACCGAGGTCTGTTGTTCTGCCGCGGTGGCTATTTGAGTGGCCATATGGGAAATATTCTGGATTGCAACGTTTATCTCGGTAAAACTCTCTGAGGCCTTTTCTGCATCGTTGACACTAGTATTTGCCAAGTCATGGCACCCTCCCATAGTTTGCACTGCAGACTGGGTACTTGATTCAAGCACTGAAATCATTGCAGTTATCTCTTTGGTTGAGCTGTGGGTGCGTTGCGATAATACTCTTATTTCGTCGGCCACTACAGCAAAACCTCTGCCTTGCTCTCCCGCTCTGGCAGCTTCTATGGCTGCATTTAACGCCAATAGGTTGGTTTGCTCAGCAATGCCGCTGATTGTCTGCACAATACTACTGATCTGCTGAGAGTTACGATCCAGTTCTCTAATAATCTCTGATGCTTGTGAGACTTGCTCTGCAAGCTGGGTAATCGACTGCTGACAGGTATTTGCCAGCTTCCCACCCTTTTCACTGGTTTGCACCGTCTCACTGGATGCAAGTGCCGTTTGCTCTGCATTACCAGCAATTTCTTGCGTGGAATCTGACATTTGGGTCACCGCTGCTGCGACTTGTTGCACTTCGTTTTGTTGCTCACTTGCCTGATTCACTCGTGTTTGGGCTGAACTACTGGTATCACTCGCTTGGGTTGTTAAAGTATCCGTTACATAGTTTATTTGGCTAAATGTGTCTTGTAGACGTGTTAGAAAATCATTCATGTGTTCAACGAGTAACGAGTCAACCCCTGCATTGTCTATTTGCTTGGACAAATCGCCTTGTGCTGCTTTTTCAACAGCCCCTATCACTAAGTTAGATTCTACAAATCGTTTGTTACCTTCAAAAATATAATAAGTAGAGACGATCAAGGACAAAACAGCAAAAATCACATGATAAACCAAAGGGGCTAATAACCCCCACCCGCTATTTTCTCCCCAGGAAAATATTGTTATAGCTTGCCCCCACAATTCAGCACCAATACTTTGGCAGTAGGTAAAGCTCAAGTGGTGGACTACTGTCAAACTTACAAAGATCAACAGGGGCAGAATATCCCGGTAGCGAATCAAGATAGTGAAACCTAGAAAAAACAAAAAGTGACCTTCGCCTAAGCCGTTAGATTGCTGTACCGTTATTGCCAACAGGCCCGTAAGAGCAGTCGCCATGATAACTCGACACATCACTGTTCCCGGCATACTCTTGTAGGCAATAGTGCAGGTAATTGTCATTATCAGCCCCCCTACAATACCTAAGACAAAATAGCCGTGCTGCCAGGAGGTGACAAAAGCGACCGTAATTGAAAAAATGATCACTGATATCAGTAATATCTTGTCAGCTATTTTGAAGTCGGACTCGAACTTTTGTTTTAGTTCCTGCGACATTCTCTTGTCGTAATAGACAAATAACGTTTGAAACATTTTACTCTCCTGCTAAAGATAGACTCAGTGCTTGGGTTAGCTGACATGCATAGCTATTATCATTAATGACTAATATTGAATAATTCATTTTGCAGTGTTTGTACTGAATAGCTGTTGGGGTTATAGACCTTTACTAAACTCCACTGTTGGGCCTTACGCTCTAATAAATAGATTTTTCCTAAATGTAGAATTTTATCGTCTTGCTGTTTGATGTTTAATCCGAACTTAGCAGAGACCTCAGTGAGCTCTTTAGCACGCAGGTGTACGCCAACAAACGAGGAGTGGAATTGTTTGGCAAAAGAAGATGCTTGAGCTGAATCACTGTGGGCGTCAATATCGACAAAAACGACTTGCGGCCACTTCGATGTATTTTGTTGCGAATCAAATAATTGCTTGAGTATTACCAGCGTCGTAGGACAAACATCACTACAGCCGCGAAAGCCAAAAAATACGACGGCGTTGGCATTGCCATCAGCATCCAAGAATGAAGGCTTCAGACCTTTATCGAGTATTAATGGCATAAAGGGAATAGAAATAATAAAAACTAACAACAGCAGCCACAGGCCAACCCCCAGAAGCCTTTTTGTCGTTTGATGCTCAAGCATATTTACCCCTTAAATCACCAACAGATTAAGACTACTCAATATGGGTTATTTTCCAGTGATTGACTGTCAGGCTGTCCAAATTTCTCTAGCACTACAACAAAAACTTTACAAAAATCAGGACATGCAGCTAATTTCTTTCAGGCATAAGTTTATCGAACAAAGACATCAATGCATGTACTACTATTCACTAAATGGGAGGCAGCACAGGAAGTATCGATTTGAGTTATTCTTAAAAAGAGTGTTCAGAGCTTTATTGTTTCAACGCAGAGATTAGTTAGATCTCTACCTGGGGAGGAATTGCTAAGGGGTCAGCAAACTTACAATAAGACAAGCTTACCCCCTCTTTCTCAGATTTTTCGCCCTACAGCATGTCGCTTAGCAAATTTCTTAGTTACAGCGCTACTGAGCGTTTGCATTGATATTGAGCTAACACTATCTTCCCTGTTGCCGATCATTTTACGCTTTATTTACTGTCACTAAAGCTAAGGGTGGCTTCATACCCCTCTTTAAGTACTGTTGTATATCAACTTGATCTATTTGTTCAGGTGAGAGAAATTGGTGTGCATAGGTTAAATATATTCCGCTACTAAGAAAAAGGTCAAATAGGCCACCATCAATATGCTGATCCTTTTTCATGTAATTCATAATATTAATAGCTTCACTGAGTTTCTTGGCTTTTTTGTATGGCCGATCACTGGCTGTTAAGGCTTCAAAGATGTCGGCAATTGCCATCATTTTTGCAGCGGTTGACATCTCCTCTCCACGAAGCCTTTTTGGATATCCAGTGCCATCCATTTTCTCATGGTGCCCACCGGCTATCTCCAATACATTAGACAGGTGTTTTGGAAACTTGAGTCCATCTAACATAATAATGGTCTGGATGATGTGTTCATTAATTTTATAACGCTCCTCCGCACTTAACGTACCTTTGGCAATACACAGGTTATATAGCTCACCTCTATTGTACAAATGCGCTGGGGTCTGCATGTTAAAGCCCCATTTATTATTCGTCGCCAATACGTCTTTTGGGTGCCTTTCAATAATATGTTCAACCTTGTCATCCAGGAGTTTTTCAGTAACGGGCAAGGTTTGTTGGCTGATTTTCTCCTTGCGCAGTTGCTCTTCCCAGGAAATACCAATGCGGTCATCGATCGTTCTTTGCCAGGTGATATTGGCCAGTTCTATAAGTTTCTGTTGTGCAGTGTGCGGCATAAATTCGCTGCCTAAATTGCACTGTGCAACAAAGGCAAAGTCTTGATCCAGCTTCAATTCTTGAGCCACCAATGTATTTTTTAACAGCGCGACATCGCCACCACCGTTGAGTTGTTTCCAATAATCGATTTGCGCATCGCGTTTAAGTACTTCGAAGCGCATCCTCACCTCGTGAATTCGATCGTAAATTGTCTCGAGTTTAGTCGCCTTATCAACGACATATTCTGGGGTAGTGACTTTTCCACAGTCATGTAGCCAGGCGGCAATATCCAGCTCTTCCCATTGATCTTTTGACAACGAGAAATCTTTAAACTCTCCACTGGTCTGCTCCACTGCTGCCTCGGCAATCATCTTAGTCAATTCCGGTACTCTCAGACAGTGGCCCGCTGTGTGTCGAGACTTAGCATCAATAGCTTTTGCGATTAATTTAATAAAGGACGATAGCAGCTCTTTTTGGGTCTTTAATAAATGCCGGCTCTCCATAGAGACAGCGGCAAACCCGGACAGCGTTTCTATAAAACCAATTCTCTCTTCATTATCTAAATCTTCACTTTCTTTATGATCAATATCGTTGATAACACATAGGATTCCGGTCGTTTCTCCGGAACGGTTATTGAGTGGAAAAGTCAGAATTTGTAAATTTTG
>Ga0105359_10003417_pt1 | contig 13014 bp, 8 predicted proteins | sample GOMGulsemesocosm_6_FD_83659 | JGI IMG/M metagenome (GOLD analysis project Ga0105359, IMG submission 83659) | Methane-oxidizing microbial communities from mesocosms in the Gulf of Mexico - GOM8C Gulf of Mexico | ecosystem: Environmental > Aquatic > Marine > Cold seeps | place: Gulf of Mexico... | reverse complement strand
TTTTAAGGGTTTTACCTAATCGTTCGGAAAGATTATCAAACATGAATAACTCGAATAAAAACTATTAACAAAAATTATGACGCCATTATACCCGCGCTAAAGATAATCTAAAGAAGAAAATGTCAACAACGTTATATATAAGAGAAATACGAGCGTTAAATACGGCATATATGATATAGTAAGTGCGGTTTTTAATAGTTATATATTCAGGTAATACTGTGGAACAGTTAACGTCTTTCATCAAAAATTTTATCGACTTGAGCGCTGAAGCAAGCCCTTGGTTATTATTAGGTTTATTAATTGCAGGTTTAATGAAAGCTTGGGTGCCCAGTAAAATTTTAAGCAAACATTTAGGCAAAGGAAAATCTGCCATTATTAAAGCTGCTTTGATAGGGGCACCATTACCATTGTGCTCTTGTGGGGTGATCCCGGTGGCAACCGAATTAAGGCGCAGTGGCGCATCGGCGCCCGCGACAGCATCATTTTTAGTTGCTACCCCTGAAACTGGCATTGATTCTGTTTCAGTCTCATATGCGCTGCTTGGCCCAATTTTTGCTATTTACCGCCCTTTTGCAGCGATCATGTCAGCAATTATTACAGGGCTATTAGTATCAGGAATTAAAGAAGAAGATATTAAATCGCCAGTTGCAGATTTAAATGAAAGTAGCAGCCCTTGCTGTGCTAGTAAACAGTCTAAGGTGAAAGAAGCTAGTTTACTAACCAAACCTAAAACTAGTAGTTACTGTAGTTCAAAAGCTCCGGTTCAAGAAATAAAAATTGAAGCTGAGGCAAGTTCATGTTGTTCAACTAACACGGCAACTATTTCAAAAGTATCCCCCATATCCTCATCTCTATTTACTGACTCTTTTGAAAAAACAAAAACAGGTGTACATTACGCTGCAACAAAATTAATTGATGATATTATTATTTGGTTAGCTATCGGCCTTATTTTTGCTGCTGTTATTCGTACATTTTTACCTGAAGAATTTCTATTAAGTTATGGTAGTGGCTTACCCGCTATGTTACTTATGATTGTCATCTCTATCCCTATGTATATTTGCGCCACGGCTTCAACACCAATAGCAGCAGGATTTATTATGGCAGGGTTATCACCGGGTACTGCTTTGGTATTTATGATGGCCGGTCCAGCAACTAACATTTCAACCTTAGGGGTGATTAGAAATGAAATGGGTAGCGCAGTACTAATTCGATATTTATTGGGTGTTGCTTGCTGTGCGATCGGCTTTGCAAGCCTACTTGATTTCAGTTTGAATTATTACGAAATTAATATTAGTGAGCAAATGCAACATTCTCATGAATTATTACCACATTGGTTTGGCTTAACCTGTGCTGCCTTAATTGCATTATTAGCCATTAAGCCATTAAGAAGGCTAGTAGTGTAAAATAGTATCCGTTTATCTTTATTAATTATTTTTTAATTTAAATCAAAGCTTTTAGTTAATTGCATAGTTTTGATAATTTTATCTGATAGAATCATCTAAATTATATTGAGTAGGAGTTTATTAGTGGATTTTTTGGTTATTGGATCTAGCATCGCATTTATTGCTTATATGCTTGCCACCTTGGCAATATTATCGCGCTTATTTCACCCTAAAGGCCCTAATCTTAACCAAGTATTCATACTCGCTGCCATTGCTGTGATCACACACATATTTAATGATGCGCAATTATTCTTTAGTCAAGACTCCATTAACTTCAGCCTGCCTAATGTCATTTCTCTGGTTAGTTTAGTTATTACCATCACTATTACACTTACAGCACTGCGCATGAAGGTTAATTTATTGCTTCCTGTTATTTACGGTTTTGCTGGTATTTGGCAATTAGTGATGATTTTTATACCCAAAACAGAGTCAATCCCCTTAATAGCAGAAAAAGTCATTTTAGTAGGCCATATCAGTATTGCTTTGATCGCCTATTGTATTTTAATTATTGCCACTTTATACGCCTTTCAAGTTGCTTATATTAACCTAAAGTTGAAAAATAAAAACCTAACCGCCGTGGTGCATTTGCCGCCATTAATGCAAGTTGAAAAACAACTTTTTACCATTTTAATAATTGGTACAGTGTGTTTATTTGCGAGCGAACTTATTGGCTTGCTTTTTCTTGATGGCTTCTGGGCCAAAGAAAACCTTCACAAAACGACACTATCTTTAATTGCTTTAGTTATTTATATAATTATATTAGCAGGACATTTTCATCAAGGCTGGCGAGGTCATAGAGTGTTATTATTAACTATAATTGCTAGTGCCCTATTAACCTTGTCATACTTTGGTAGTCGATTCGTTAAAGAGTTTATGCTGTCTTAACTTTACCACTTCAATTTTATTACTTTAATAAAGGATCCCCTTTTTGGAAAACATATCAACTCAGATGCTTTTTATTACTTTAGGCATACTGATACTTATTTCAGCTTATTTCTCAGGCTCTGAAACTGGCATGATGTCGCTAAACCGATATCGACTAAGGCACCTTGAAAAAGAAAAACACAAAGGGGCAAAACGTGTCAGTAAATTATTAAAACGACCAGATCGCCTTATCGGCTTGATTCTTATTGGTAATAACTTGGTCAACATTGCTGCCGCGTCTATTGCCACTATCATTGGTATACGTTTTTTTGGCGATGTTTATGGCATGTTAGTGTCAACGGTTGTGCTAACCTTAGTCATTTTAATTTTTGCCGAAGTTACGCCTAAAACACTAGCCGCTTTATACCCTGAAAAAATAGCCTTCCCTAGTTCGATACTATTATCATTGTTACTTAAAATACTATTTCCATTAGTCATTGCGGTAAACTGGATTACTAATGGTATTTTAATGATATTAGGTATTAGCTCTGAACAGCGAGAACAGCATAGTTTAAGCTCCGAAGAACTACGTACTGTAGTAAATGAGTCAGGCGCATTACTGCATGAACAAGATCAAAGTATGCTAATGAGCATACTAGATTTAGAAAAAGTGAGTGTTGAAGACATCATGATCCCTCGTAGCGAATTAGTGGGTATTGATGTAAACGACGATTGGAAAAAAATCCAGAGGCAATTAACTCAAGCAAATCACACACGCGTTTTACTATATCGCGATAACATTGATGATGTTGTTGGTTATATTCACGCGCGCGATGCATTAAAGCTATTATCAAAAAGCCAATTCACCAAAGCAACATTATTACGGGCTGTACGTGAGTTGTATTTTATTCCTGAAGGTACACCGCTTAACATTCAACTATTAAAATTTCAACATGCCAAAGAGCGCTTAGGGTTAGTCGTTGATGAATATGGTGACATTCAAGGCTTAGTGACTTTAGAAGACATTCTTGAAGAGATTGTTGGTGATTTCACAACAACCATGACACCTACGCCAAGTGAAGAGGTAACTTTACAACCAGATGGCAGCTACTTAGTTGATGGCAGTGCGAGTATTCGTGACATAAACAAAGAAATGTCCTGGCAGTTGCCAACCGATGGCCCTAAAACACTCAATGGCTTAATTATCGAGCATTTAGAAGATATTCCGCAAAACAACCTCAGCGTTCGTATTGCTGGTTATCCTATAGAAATAGTCGAGGTGTCAAATAATAGAATAAAAATTGTGCGAGTTATGCCAGAGTTTTTTGTCAGTGAAACGCCTGAAGAAGATTAATTATTCACAAAATAAACGTAACAAAGTTAATAACAAAGTTATCCACAGCCAAAATAGTAAAAAGAGCTTTCCACAATTTCTGTGGATAACAATCCCAAGGCCTATTAGCTACAGCTTTTAGCTATTTCAACCGTTTTTTTAACAAATATTTCATCTTTTTATTAAAGAAATCATTGCAAAATCACTAGGCTAGAGATTACTTGGTTTTCGCGGTTTCCTACAATAAAAAGAACAAAGTGGCAAGCTTTGTGCCTTTTACCAACTTAGCGTACTTTTAAGATTAACCAAAGAATAATCTCCATAACCAACCATGGTTTAAATCAGCTTCACAGCTCTTCAATTGTGATGAGTAACGCCGGGCTCTATTGTCTACTTTTCTGGCGACTTTGACTAACCAGGCTTTCTTTTTATAACTTTTTCGTTTAAAACCACCCCAACCTTCATGATAATTTAAATACTGGTTATAAGCATCCCATTTAGAAACACCATTAATTTTTTGTGTTTTAAAGATGAACCACCCCATGAAGTCAATAGCATCTTCGAAATCATCACGATCAGCACCTGAGTTATCAGTTTCGCGTACGTAGTCATCCCAAGTCATCGTTTTAGCCTGTGAATAACCATACGCACTACTTACTCTGCCCCACGGAATAAAACCAAGCAAATAATCTCTAGGTGGCTGTGCATCATGTCTAAATGAACTTTCTTGATACATCATGCTCATCGGTACATGAATTGGAACACCCCAGCTATCTCTTACGTCTTTTGCCGCAAAATACCAATCACGATGTTCACGAAAAATTTCACAAACATTTTCAGGATTTTTAGGTGGTGGTGTTGCACAACTAGATATAAGCAAAGCACTGAGCCCTATACAACAAATAGATTTAATTTTAGGAGAAAGCAATAGTGCCATAAATAATTCAGTGAGTTTTTTTGATTTAATAATAAAACTGATAATGCCAGAATTCTCAATAAATTGGCACTATATAGCTATTTTTTTGGTAAATTCTAATAAAATTAAATTATAAGGTATTTATTAGTAAAGAAAATTGAACTTATCGAGTAATGCGTACTCTTACCTTATAGTTATGTTATTCCCTTAGTGTTTCATGTTTTTATGCGCTTTCTTAATTGATAGCGCATTTTTTTTGCTTACTTATTAGTAGTTTAATTTATTTAAGAGAAAATGGAACTTATCGAGTAAGTCGTACTCTTACCTTATAGTTATGTTATTCCCTTAGTGTTTCATGTTTATGCGCTTTCTTAATTGATAGCGCATTTTTTTTGCCTAGAATAAATGTTATTGCCGCTCTTATATATACCCGTTACCATTCAAGATGCAGGTTTCAGAGTGTTTGAGCGGTTTCAATTCAAGGCGCTGTGATTCAATAATGGTTACTCCATTATAAATCACAGCAACGATGAAGTGATATTGCTCAAACCCTTCCTCGATGGGTTTAAAAGTTATTTACGCTGCGTTATTAAATTAAAGAATGGAACAACCATTCTATCAATTTAATGCCTTGCCTAAATGGCTTTTAATTCCCACTGAAATCACGCACTTTGAATGATAACGGGTATATGCTGTTATTCACTTCCTAGCCGTTAATTATTTTTATCTCGTATTTTAAATCTTTAGTTAAAAGTACTTAACCGAAAAATAAACAGAATAAAAATTGAACTACCAAAGATTTATTGCGTCTTAATAACATGAAGGCAATATTCCTTGGACTGCTTTGATGTTGTTTTATCTCGTAGAGTTATTTGAATGTTTCCTAGACAATAAAATCGAATGACTTTATCGATAGCGCGCTGCCCTAGCGCGTTTTTTTTGTTCATGTAACACTGGTGTTTTTACTAATAAAAACAACGGTATTATGAACTCTATCTAAGCTCTGTACATGGTTCTTCAAAGCTTAACAATGATGTTCCTCCCTATGTTGACTAATACTCCCGCTCTAGAGACAACGGGAATATCAAACAGAAACAAGACACTAACCGCTAAAGTAATCAGCTAAAAAGTCATCAAAATTTAACTTGTCATTCGCTTCTATATCACGTTGCCCTTGATGAGACTGCTCTGCACTATCGATGAAATATTGCTCTGAATAAAACTGATAGCTACGTTCAAGTGACTCTTGGCGGTACTTCTCCGCCTGTATTAACGAGTATTCAGACAGACTTTGCCCTTGATCTACCAAAATAGATAAAATCTCTGCAGACGGAGTTAAACTTGCATCATTAATTTTTGCCCGTTCTCTGGTAATAGAGTCAGTATAATTAGTAGTTTTGTAGGCATTATCTAATAGTGTTGCCACATGCGCCATATTATCAAACAATTCATTACCCCAAGTTGTCACTGACTTTTGAGTAACTTTTCCTTGGCAATTAGCATCAGATAGTAATAATTCGGGATCTCGTCCACGAAGTACAACTTCATTCATATTGTTTTCGTGGTACTGCTGTGAATCACAAGCAAACTCTTTGTTATCAATAAATGCACAATAAGTTAAGAATATATCTAAAAAGTGGACCTGCTCAATGCTAATACCAGTATCAACAAAAGGATTAACATCAAGTGCCCTTACTTCAATATATTCAACACCGCGATCTCGCAAAGCTTGTGAAGGTTTCTCACCTGATTTCATTACTTGTTTCGGGCGAATTGGCGCATATAACTCGTTTTCTATTTGTAAAATATTACCATTAAGTTGCTGATACTCACCATTAACCTTTATACCAATATCGGCAAATTCTTCAGATCTTAATCCAATAGCCTTTTGCACACCGTCGACATAATCATGTAAGTTGTTATAGCATATCTGTAACGATGACTGCTCGCTACTGGTATAACCTAAATCACTCATACGCAATGATGTTGCATATTCTAAGTATAAAACGCCACGAGGTGATTTTTTAAACGGCAATGGTGATTCTTTACCTTGCAAAAAAGAATCACAAAGCGCTGGTGAGCTGCCATATAAATACGGAATTAACCAACAATAACGTTTATAATTTCTCAATATTGAAAAATATCTATCTGAAATAAAATCGCTCACCTCTTGTTCATTGTTATGCAAAGATTGCATGACTTGCCAAAAGTTTTCAGAAAATGAAAAATTAAAATGAATACCAGCAATAACTTGCATCATTGAGCCATAACGGTTTTTTAACCCTTGACGATAAACCGTTTTCATTTTGCCGATATTAGAGCTGCCATATTGTGCTAACGGCACTTCATCAGCATTATTAACAAAACAGGGCATACTCATCGGCCATAACAATTCACCATCAATATTGGCAAAGGTAAACTTTTGAATATCTTGTAGTTGTGCAATAGCCTGTTCAGGTGAGTAACTGACTGGCGTAATAAACTCTAATAATGTTTCAGAGTAATCTGTAGTGATTTCGCCATGGGTAAGCGCTGCCCCTAATTGGCTATAGTGACCTTGTTGTGAAAGCTTTCCTTCAGGTAGTACTCTTAAGGCTTCACGTTCAATGCCTCGACCTATACTAGAAAGCGCTTCAAAATTTTTCTCTTGATTAAAAGCGTCAATATAATCGTGTAATGATAATGTCAAAATAATTCCTAACAGTGGTAAACCAAAACCCCTTATTTAATGAACTATAAATGAGGGGCTTTTATTGATTTTCAATGGCTAAAGTAAAATTGCTGTTATTCTGTCAGCTGCAACTCAATAATCTCAAGATTCATTTTTTTTAGTTGTGGCCTTACAACCAGGCCATCACCTACCACAATCCATTGCATTGATTTACTCAATTCTTTTGTCGCAATGGCATTTAGCTGTTCAATAGTGATATTTTTGATAATCTCACTTTGCATTTCACCATAGTTTTCAGCTAAATCGAACTGTAATAACTGCCTTAAAAAGCCACTTTTCTGCGCAGGTGTTTCATAACTTAATGCTTCATTTTGTGAGATAGCTTGGCGCATAAAATCGACTTCATCCCTTGTTAAACCATTTTCTTGATAATTAACCAACTCTTTTTCAATTTCCATCATGGCATCAAAGGTATGCTCTTTTTTAACACTCGCGCCAGCGCTGAAACGGCCTAAGGTTTTCCCTGCAGAGAAATGACTTGATGCACCGTAGGTGTAACCTTTGTCTTCACGCAAGTTTAAATTAATACGGCTATTAAAAGCACTACCTAAAGGGTAGTTCATTAGGGTTGCTTTAAAATATTCACCTGTTGCATCATACGTCATTGCACGGCGACTATATTTAATCACCGATTGGCTAGCATCAGGTAAATCAACAAAATAAACTTTGTTTACTGTAACTTCTGGGAACTGGTTATAAACAGGAATAGTATAATCACTGCCCTGCCACGACTTAAAATAATTAAGTTTAGGTAAAAGTTCACTTTTACTAATATCTCCCACAACAACTAAACTGGCATGTTTAGGCGAAAAATATTGTTTGTAGAAGTCCTGAATATCACTAAGTTCTATAGCTGAAACAGTTTTAATCGTGCCACTATTTGCTAGACCTACGCGATTATTCTCACCATAAGTGACTTGCTTTAATGCGCGACTGGCAAGCGTACGTGCATCTTTACTGCCTTGCTCTAAAGCCTGAATTAACTGATTTTTAACACGATCAAAATCACCTTGCTCAAACGCTGGATTTAACATCATGTCAACCATTAGCAAGAGTGTGGCATCAAGGTTTTTCACTAATGAACTCACGCGTACCGTGGTATTACGCCCAGAAGCACTAATTGAAATATCACTGCCTAACTTCGCGAGTTCGTTAGATAACTCTTCTTTAATGTAATTAGTCGTGCCCTCATTCATCAAACTCGCCGTAAGCGAAGCAAGACCCGCCTTTTTAATAGGATCGAGTAAAGTTCCTCCTTCAATACTTAATAGTAAGCTCACCGTGGGTGTTTCATTGTTTCGAGTAGCAATAATCTGCAGACCATTACTAAAATTTTCACGCCATAATTTAGGCACTTCAACCTGTGGGTTAACGCCCGCTTTGGGTATAACTTCACGATCAAAGCTGCTTGTATTTTTCATAATAGGCGTAGCAAGTTGAGTAATTTCAGGCGGATTATTTACACCCGGTAAAATGAAGTTATCCGCTTTAGTGATAAGTTTTTGTTGGCCATGAGGATAAATAGAGAGTATTGCAGCACCTTTACTCTTAATATATTTTCGATAAACCTTCATTACATCAGCTTTGGTGACGTTGTTATAACGGGCAACTTGTTGCTCAGTATAATCGGCATCACCTAAAATGCTTTGATAATGCGCCAAGGTAGACACTTTACCTGACACGCTTTGTAAACCGTAAATAGTATCCGTTTCAATACTTACTTTGGTTTTTAATAAGTCTTCATCGTTTACACCACGTTGCTCAAACTCAAGCAAGGTATCATTAATTACTTGTTCTATTTTTGCTAATTCCATGCCCTTTTGCGGGTTTGGTAAAGCAAAAAAGCTCATTTTACAACCTAGTTCACTACAGGGATGACTTGCACCTGCCTGTACGGCAACGCCAGATTTAACTAAATTTTTATATAATAAAGAGGTGGGCCCGTTTCCAATAATATTTGAAAATACATCCAATGCGGCTTCATCTTTATGCATGCCATAAACAGTAGGAAAGCTGATGTAAAGTAACGGTAAAGAGATATTGTCACTAAACGAGTAATAACGGTTATCAGATAAACTGGTTAACTGTTTAGTTATACTCTCAACTTTAGGTCCTGCTTTTAAACCGCCAAAGTATTGATTTACCCATGCAATTGTTTGCGCCTCATTAATATCGCCACCAATCGTTAATACCGCATTATTTGGCCCGTACCAACGGCTGAAAAACTCTTTTAAATCAGTTACTGTACCGCGATCTAAATCAGTTAAATAACCTATGACTGGCCATGAATAGGGATGTTCTCTTGGGTATACCATTTGATTTATTGTTTCATTTAAACGGCCATAAGGCCGATTATCAACATTTTGCCCTCGTTCATTTTTTACCGTAGCTCTTTGTACTTCAAATTTTTCTGTGGTAATAGTTTCCAGTAAAAAACCCATTCGATCTGATTCTAACCACAGCATTTTTTCTAACTGGTTTTTAGGTACCGTTTCATAATAATTAGTTCGGTCGGTATTTGTTGTGCCATTTAAACTACCGCCACTTTGGGTAACAATCTTAAAATGTTGTTCATCAGCAACATTTTTTGACCCCTGAAACATCATGTGTTCAAAGAAATGAGCAAAACCTGATTTACCTAATTGCTCACGTGCCGAGCCAACATGATAAGTTACATCAACATGTACCAGAGGATCTGAATGATCTTGATGTAAAATAACCGTTAGGCCATTAGCCAAGATATATTTTTTAAAAGGAATAGCTAAACGTTCTTCTGTGGCAACAACGGTCTCAACTAAATGAACACCGACTGGCAAGACTAGTTTTTCACTTAACTGAGGTGTGTTTTCTTGGCTAGTACACCCAATTAATAATGAGCTAGCAAAAACGATAAAGCCAAGCTTGGGAATGTAGCGGGTAAAACTTTTCAAAATAACATCCTGCATTTAGAGTAGTACTAATTAAATTAATTAATGGTTCAAATTTTAATAAAGATAAATTTTCAAGAACAAGGCACTTGCTTAAGCAATAGTTAGCTATTGGGATTGAAAGCAGCGATGTTATTGGATATTTAGACCATTTAAAAAGATCACTTAGTTAGTTTTATTGGTATAAAATAGTTTAATTAAAATATCATAGCAAAGTTAAATCAAAACAGGTTAACTTAAATGTTTAAAATTATTACACAAACTGATGATTTTGTTGTTGTAGCTAAAAGCGCAGGAATAAACTTTCATGATGAAGAGCAGCAAGGTTCGGGACTATTCTCTCAAGTAAAAAGACATATGAAAGAACAATTTTCTGTTACTGAACTTTACCCGATTCATAGGCTAGATAAAATGACTTCTGGTTTAGTCATATTCGCCAAAACCCTTAAAAGCGCACAAATTTTTGGTAAGTTATTTGAAGAGCATAGTGTTGAAAAATATTACCTTGCCATTAGTGATAAAAAACCGACGAAAAAACAAGGTTGGATAAAAGGTGATATGGCAAAAAGTCGCCGTGGCATGTTTAAGTTACTACGTAGTATGAATAACCCAGCTATTAGCCAATTTTTTTCTTACAGTATTGCTAATAAACAGCGTTTGTATTTATTAAAACCTCTTTCAGGTAAAACCCATCAACTTCGTGTCGCGTTGAGTAGTATTGGTGCGCCGATTATTGGCGATCCTTTGTATAACTCAAGCTCCATTGCCGATAGAGGCTACTTACATGCCTATGCATTACGCTTTAATTTTTTAGGGACAATATATCAATACATTCTTCCTATTAATGAAGGGGAATATTATTTGACACAAAGTGTTAAGGATAAGTTAGCTGAATTGGACCAACCTTGGTTATTAAATTGGCCAAAATAGCAAGCCTGCGGTCATGCTCCCTCGTTGTCGCTTAAACGTAGAATCTAAGCGACAACGGAAATGACAATCCTCAACGATAAATAGAGGGATGTAGTGTATCGAATAAAAGAACACTATCGCGATGATACTTCGGCAAACAAAATTTTAGTGAAAACCAAAGTATCATAGTCATATTTACTCGACTCTAAAGCGAATGAAAGAACACTATTGCGATGGCACTTGGACAAATAAACTTAGTGTACCATGGCCAAATTTTCCAGAACAATCCATGTTCAACATCGTCATTACCTTGCTTAATTTCAGCTAAAACATCACTACGTTGCCAAATCCAACCAACAAAGATACAACAAAGCATGGCTATTAATGGTTGGCCATACACAGTAGAAAGACTAATAACAAAGCCAAATAGCATATCAAAATTTAATATTATTAAGGTACTAATTATAAAAATTCCCAAACCAACAAATGTCGTTGCTTTTTTACGCTCAATATTATGACGTTCAACAATATATGATACAGGGCCTTCTAACATTGAGATACTTGACGTTAAGGCAGCAATAGACATTAAAACAAAAAAGCCAAAGCCAACAAACAAACCAATGCCGCCCATGCCATCAAACAAGGTTGGTAGTACTTCAAAGACTAAATTTGGTCCAGAAATCAAACTACCATCATCACTAAAAATAGCAACACCTTGCGCTTGCGCAACGTACATAGATGGAATGATAAGCAAACCTGCTAAAAAAGCGATAGAAACATCAATTAAAGTCACTTGGGCACCCAAGGTGACTAGGTTTTCTTTTTTAGAGATATAAGAGCCATAAATAACCATAACACTGGTGCCTAATGACAATGAAAAGAAAGCGGAACCAAGCGCATTAATCAATAAATCAGGTTCAAATACACGAGAAATGTCTGGGTTTAAGTAGGCAGCAAAACCCTCTCTTGAGCCTTCCAAAGTAAAAACATAAATAATTAATAAAATGAGTAAGCCAATTAACATTGGCATAAGTCGTTTAGACCATTTTTCAATACCGTCTTCAACACCTCTGCGAATAATAGAAATGGTGAGCATCATAAATAACGCTGAAAAAATCAAGTTACGAGCGATGGATTGAGATGTTAGCCAAGTAGATGCCTCACTAAAACCTAAAATTGTGGTTACTGGTTCAACTGCATACGACATCATCCAACCGGCAAGAATGCCATAAAAGCTCAAGATAAGTGCCGCACAAATAATACCGCTAAAACCAACTATAAAGGCAAAACGTTTTTGCCATACATTACGCGAAATTTTTTGCATAGACGTTACGGCATTAGCTTGACCATAACGACCAATTAAGAGCTCTGCCATAAAAGCAGGGTACGCTAAACAAAAGGCCAGTACTAAATATACTAAAACAAACGCTGCGCCACCGTTACTAGCCGTTTGTGTTGGAAATCCCCAAATGTTACCTAAACCAACAGCAGAGCCTGCCGCCGCCATAATAAAACCGAAACGCGAACTAAAGCCGCCTCTTGATGCACTCATTGATAATTCTCTTTGTTAATATTTTTAGCATTTATCACCTACTCTTATCTTCATAGCTTGTTAACTGAAGAGTTCAGGAATGGTACACAATATTTCGATTAAGTGATTTACGAAATAAGGCGTTTTCCAAAGAGAAGCGCATAATGACTATTTTTATAATTATATACGACAGGTTTTAATTTACTTAAAAGTAATCAACATTAATAGAGTGAAACGCTAAAAAAACAAAAAGCTCATTGATTTAATCATATGAGCTTCTGGCAACTTTATTTTACAGCAAGTGTAGTTTAACGTATTTCTTCTACGTTTAGTCCAATTCAGGACGTATATGAGGAAATAA
>Ga0105359_10003416_pt1 | contig 13016 bp, 9 predicted proteins | sample GOMGulsemesocosm_6_FD_83659 | JGI IMG/M metagenome (GOLD analysis project Ga0105359, IMG submission 83659) | Methane-oxidizing microbial communities from mesocosms in the Gulf of Mexico - GOM8C Gulf of Mexico | ecosystem: Environmental > Aquatic > Marine > Cold seeps | place: Gulf of Mexico... | reverse complement strand
GCCTTTAAACGGGCTAACATAAGAAAATACAATAAGGGAAAACAATATGAAATCCATCAAAAGTAATTTTAAATTAAACAGCTTACTTTCATGCATGTTGCTAAGCGGTGCTATGTCAAGCGTAGCTTATGCTGCTGATGAAACAGCGACAACCGTTGCAGTAGAAAAAGAAATCGAAGTGATTGAAATTACCGGCGGCTTTAGAGGATCACTTAGTCGGGGTCTTTTCGAAAAGCGCCACGCTACAAATTCTAAAGACACCATCATGAGTGAAGATATTGGTAAAATGCCAGATCTCAACCTTGCTGAATCTCTCCAACGTGTTCCAGGTGTCGCTATCACCCGTGAAGGTGGTGAAGGTCGTAACATTACCGTGCGTGGCATGGGGGCAACTTACTCACAAGTAACATTAAATGGGATGCAAATCCCGGCGTCTACCGGTGGTTTAGATTCATCAGGTGGTGTTAACCGTGGTCGTTCATTTGACTTTAATATGTTTGGTTCAGAGTTATTTGGCCAAATGGACATCAATAAAACTTATGCGGCAAGTTTAGAAGAAGGGGGTACGGCTTCAACAGTTGCATTACATACCTTACAACCTTTAGCTAATCCTGGTTTTCATGCTACCGGTTCGGTTCAATCAACATATAACCTGCAAAATGGCGATACTAGTCCTCGTATTAACGGCTTTGTAAGTGATACCTTTTTAGACGAAAAAATTGGCGTTTTGATTGGTTTAAGCACAAGCCAACGTGAAGTTAAACAAAGCGGTTTTGGTACGGTTCGTTGGACTGGCGCACATGTGAAAAATGAGAATTGGGCTGATACAAGCTCAACGGTTGTAAATGGCACAGCAAACCCTAGTGCAAACAACCCTGACTATATGGCTGGAACAGATGACCCTCTTGCCTCTATGTGGGTACCTCGTTTACCTCGTACGGACTCATTTAACCAAGAGCAAAGCCGTAATAGTTTCTTAATTGCTCTTCAAGCGCGTCCAATTGATGATTTAGAACTCAGCTTGAATATTTTAGATTCGAAACGTGAAGTAGACGTTGAATCATACAACTTTTTCGCTCAGTTCCGTAGTAAATTTGGCTCTATTACCCCTACTCAAGTTACCCTTGACCCAAGTGGTCGTTATATTCAAGCGGGTTCATTTTCTGGGGTAGAGCCTCGTTCTGAAAGTCGCGGTCAATATTCTAACAGTGATTTTAATCAAGTAGTTTTCGATGCTGAATACCTGTTAACAGACACCATTACTTTAACTGTTATGGCAGGTAAAGCGAAATCTGAGCATCATGAAGAACAATATCGTTACAATTTAACCGGTAATGCCACAACCTTCTCATATGACTTTACTGGCGATAGTAATCTTCCAACCATGTCTTATGGTTATGATGTTACTAATCCTGAAAATTTTGCATGGACTGGTCCACATCACCGAAGTGATACCGTTATCCGTGAAAATGATACCTTGCGTGCCGATATAGAGTGGGAATTTGACGATGAAGGTTCAGTACTTAGAGGTGGTTTTATCTCTAACAGTCGCTCTATTGACTCTACTCACACACGTAAGGCTGATAGTTTAACAGATCCAAGTGTGGCAAGTGCAAGCAATACTAATAGCTTATCATCAGTTGTTTCTAACTTTGGCGATGCTATTGGCGCTCCTAGCGGTATGCTGAGTGATTGGTTGGTAGCTGATATTAACGTTGCTCGTAACCAGTATAACGCGGGTAAATTTTTATCTGATAATGATCGTAGCGGTAATTATATCGTAACTGAAGATACCGATGGTATTTATGTTGATGCGGATTACTATCTTGGTCCTGTAGTTATAAATGCCGGAGTACGCTATGTTGAAACCACGGTACAAGGTGGTGAAAGTGATTTATCAGAGACATATAGCAATACCTTACCAGCATTAAACTTAACCTATAATGTTAATGACGATCTACTGCTTCGTGCAGCTTGGTCTAAAAACGTATCTCGCCCTAACCCTCAAGCACTAACCGGTCAAATCAGTGGTACACCAATTAATGCCAGTGTAAGTATTGCAAACCCGGGTGTTGGTCCAGAAGAAATTACCTCAATAGACCTAAGTGCTGAATGGTATTTTGCTGATGAATCTTATATTGCAGTAGTGTACTTCCAAAAAGAAATCACTAATGCAATCACCAGTAATACAATTTCTGGTCAGACTTTATCCGACGTAGTTGCCGCCGCTATTGCTAGTGATCCTATTTATGCTATTGGTACCCCTACGTATGATCCTTCAGCTGTTTCTCCAACATTAGCAGGTGGTTGGGAAGTTACAACATCAACCAATTCTACTGATATAGAGGAGATTAACGGTATTGAAATTGCTGGCCGTTACGTTACTGAAATGGGCATAGGCTTTGATGCTAACTATACCTATATTGACAGTGACGATATAGTTAGAGGCTTATCAAAAAATGCTTATAACTTAGGGGTGTTTTATGAAAATGATATTTGGAGTTCTCGTTTATTCTTAAACGCTCGTGATGATTATGAAACAGGTGGCGCAAAAGACGGCAACTTAAGCCAAAACAATACGGGTCCAACACGTGTTGATTTCTCATCTACTTACACCATCGATGAGAACTTTACTGCTACATTCGACATTATCAACTTGACTAATGAGTCTGAGCGTAATTTCACTACCGGCCCAACAGGTGATCAAGACTTCATACGTGAATTTAATTCTACCGGTACAGAGTTAGTATTAGGTTTACGCGCTACTTTCTAAGCTTAACAACATAGCTTAAAAAAGAGCGTTAAAAAAATGAAAAGCCCAGTCGTTAAACGCTGGGCTTTATTTTTATAAAACGAATTAAATTCACTAATAATACCAATAAGTCTAATTAATTGCTCATTTAGCGATAATTAACAAGCCTAGAGGAAGCCATTGCCCAGAGCAATGTCTATTCAAGATAATATATAGCTATATGCAACTCTGAGCTGGCTTACTTATCAATCTGTTTGATCTACACCCACTTTGTTCACTAAGGTAACTATTTAATGACTAATATATTACTAAAATGCTTCGTAATCCTCCTTCTAATATTGAATGTAAATACCAGCTTCGCTGACAGCGCTAACAATAATGACTGGGCAATGATGGATAAGATAATTAAGGACATCCAACTACCTAAGATCAACTCACAATCATTTCTAATTACTGACTTTGGTGCGCTTGCCGATGGTAAATCAGATGCCAGAAACGCTATACTCGCCACCATTAAACATGCTGTTAAACATGGCGGTGGCAAAGTAATTATCCCTGCAGGTACATGGTTAAGTAATGGCCCTATTGTGCTCCAATCGGGTATTAATTTACACGTATCTCAAGGAGCAACCTTGCTCTTTGGCACCAAAACATCAGATTACTTACCCGTGGTAAAAAAACGCTGGGAAGGTACCGAAATGTTTGGCTATTCGCCCATGATATATGCTCATAATGTTGAAGATATTGCTATCACAGGTACCGGTATTATTGATGGCAATACCGATAGTGAATTCCATGCTTGGTATAAAAAACAACAACCCGATATACTCGCCTTAAGAAAAATGGGAATAAAAGGCATACCTGTTGAGCAAAGACAATTTGGTAAAGATCATTTTTTACGTCCTGAATTAATACAAATTTTTGGTGCCAAAAGGGTGTTACTTGAAGGATACACCACCAAAAATTCTCCATTTTGGGTGAACCACTTGGTTTATACCGATCATGCTACGGTACGTAATATTAAAGTCGATAGTCACCGAGGTAATAACGACGGTATTGATATTGAATCAAGTACTTATGTTTTAGTGGAAAACAGCCATTTTAGAACCGGTGATGATGCGGTAGTAATTAAATCAGGGCGTGATAAAGATGGCCGAGATATCGCTAAACCTAGTAAGTTTATTGTCGTTCGTAATAATGACATGGGCGGTGAGGATGGCATTGGCCTTGGTAGTGAAATGTCAGGTGGCATCAGCCATGTTTTCTTTACCGATAATATTTTAAGAAGTGGTAAAGCCGCGATACGTTTTAAAGGCTCACTTGATAGAGGTGGGGTGGTCGAACATATTAGGGTACGCAACATGACTATTGCAGAGTTTGATGAAATATTTTGGTTTCAGTTAAATTACCCTGGTGTTATCGAAGGTGGGCATCCTTCTATTTATCGCGATATTATTTTTGAAAATATTACGGTAGAAAAAGCCAATAAGATAGTCTTTGAAGCACATGCTTATAAAGGTTTCCCAATAGAGAATGTCACCTTAAAAAACATCACGATTAAAGAAGCAAAACAAAATTTTATATTAGAGCATGTTAAAGGCTTGGTATTTGATAATGTTTCAATCAATGGTGAAATAATCAATAGCACACTAGATTGGCAGTAACAGCCGAACCATTATTTTTTTCGCACGATCTACACACTAATAACGCAATATAATTCAGCAATGCGGTAAATGTTAGCCGCATTTTTTTTATCCGTTTTTTATCCAAAACGCCTTTAATAGAGAGCAACTATGAAAATAGAACACTTCGCCTATAATGTTTGTGACCCCATTGCTATCGCGGCATGGTATTGTCAACATTTAGGTTTTACCGTAAAGCATAAATTTGAGCACGCCCCGCACACCCACTTTTTAGCCGACAGCTCTGATCAGGTGATGATTGAAATATATAACAATCCTAGCGATCTAGTGCCTGATTACCACGCGATGGATCCGCTAATATTGCACTTAGCGTTTGTTTCAGCGTCACCGGAAACCGATGCACAAAAGTTAGTGGCTGCTGGGGCTAAAATTGTTGATGACGTAAAGCTTGCGGATGGCTCCCACCTTAAAATGTTAAAAGACCCATGGGGCTTAGCCATTCAGTTATGTAAACGTGGCACCCCAATGATTTAGTGATAATGACTCGAAATTAACACGTCACGGCTTCTGCTTAGCGACTACCCGCTATTTACCGGCTATACCTACCCAGTATCGGTTAACAGATTAATTTAAGGATAAACAATGCTTTCTATTAGGTCATTCAAGTACTTTTCGTTATCAGTGCTGCTATCATTATTAAGTTTATTTTCTCAAGCGAATGCTGACGGTATTTCCTTTACTGGTGTTAGTGGCTTTGGCATCGATACCAACGCAGGGCAAGGGGGCAAGATAATAAAAGTAACCAATACCCATAGCCAAGGTAAAGGCTCATTGCGCTGGGCAGTTAATCAACCCGGTAAGCGCATTGTAGTATTTGAGGTTGGTGGCGTGATTAATTTACAAACAAAAGGCATTCGAATTACCCAGCCATTCTTGACCATTGCCGGTGAAACTGCGCCCTTCCCTGGCATTACTCTGATCAGAGGGGGTATTAGAGTAGCAAGCCATGATGTTCGCATTCGCCATTTAATGATCAGACCCGGTGATAATAACGAAGCTAAACGCTCGGGTTGGGAATCAGATGGTATCGCTGTTTCAGGTAAAAACGCCTACAACGTACATGTTGATCATTGCTCATTAACGTGGGCGGTTGATGAAAACTTATCTGCCTCAGGGCCTAGAAATAAAGGTCATGATTTCACCTCAAAGAATATTACCTTTAGCAATTCTATTATCGCTGAAGCACTCGATGACGCTACCCATAATAAAGGCAAACACTCTAAAGGGTTGCTGGTGCATGATTATGTACAAAATGTCGCGGTCATTGGCAATTTATTTGCTCATAATGACCGAAGAAATCCTTACTTTAAAGGGCACACCTCTGGGGTGGTGGTGAATAACCTAATGTACAATTTAGGTAATACCGCAGTACAGCTTGGCTATATTGATAATGAATATCAGCAATATAATATCCGTCCTAAAAACCCTCGCGTTGCCGTAGTAGGCAATAAACTTATTTATGGTCAAAGCAGTTATTCCGATTTACCTTTAGTGGCCTATCAAGGAGATGTTTTTCTTAAAGATAATCAAGTCATCAACTTGAACAATAACCCAATGCCTCAACAGCAAGGCGTAATAAATGCCTTGGCGTCGCCACCAGTATGGCCGCAAGGATTTAAGGCGATACCAATTGATAATTTATCCGCAACCATCTTAACAAACGTCGGGGCAAGGCCTTGGCAGCGGGATTTAATTGATCAGCGTATTGTGAGGTCAGTTAAACAAAACAACGGGCATATTATCAATAGCCAAGCAGAGGTGGGCGGCTACCCTAATTACCCAACAACTTATCGTAAGCTAGTGATCCCTGATAAAAATATAACACAATGGTTAGCCAGATTTGCGCATAAATAATGCTATAATCGCTGGCGAAATACACTAGCGATTAAAAGACTCATGCCGTTAACACCCGATATTTTTTCATTATTAGAGGTGGCGCTCAACGTTACTGCGCCAATTTTTATCATCATCACCTTGGGCTTCTGGCTTAAACAAAAAAAGATTATTACCCAAGAGTTTATTCAAGTGTCTTCTAAACTGATTTTTAATATTGGTTTACCCTTGATGCTCTTTACCAGTACCGCCACCCATAACTTTCAACATTTAATCAATGGCACCCATATTGGTTTACTGGTAGCGGTAACCTGCTTAACTTTCTTTATTTGCACTATTAGCGCTAATTTTTTTATCTCAGCGAAGCAAGATAAAGGCGTATTTGTTCAAGGGGGCTTTAGAGGGAATCTGATCATTATTGGTTTGGCACTCTGTGCCAGTGCTTATGGAGAGCAAGGCATAGCCATGGCAACCTTGCCTACCGCCATTATTATCATTATTTATAATCTACTTTCAATTTTCACCCTTAATGCCAGCTTGCACCAACAAAAATTCTCACTGAAAAAAACCAGTCAGGATATTATTAAAAACCCGCTAATTATCGGTATTATGGCAGGGTTATTAGTCAATGTTGCCGGCATAACTATCCCTAGTATGGTCATTCAAACCAATTTACATCTAGGTAAAATGACCTTGCCGTTAGCATTACTTGCTATCGGTGGCTCACTCAACTTTTTACAATTAAAAGAAAATTTTCGCCCTGCGTTCATGGCAAGTCTATACAAGGTGGTGCTTAGTCCGCTAGTGTTAGTCGCATTGCTCTTTATTTGGCCGGTAGAGCCGATGGCTGCAGGAGTATTATTTTTACTTACCGCCTCCCCTACCGCAACTGCCAGTTTTATTATGGTTAAGGCGATGAATGGCAACACCGATTTAGCCTCAAAAGTTATTATTATTTCGACACTGTTATCACTATTCACCATAACCCTTGGCTTTGCCCTACTGGTTTCCTTAGGAATAGCGCAAGGGTGATAGCATTAAACGCGCTTAAAAGTTCCCTGCCTCTACTCTAAGGCTTTGTGCCAAAGTACAATGATGCAATAAATCAAACGCTTTTAACGCTTGGCGTTTGCCAATCACAAAAGGGTGCGGCTGTGAGCTTAAGCGTTTCGGCATGTTGATTAGCTTTTCAGCAGAATCATCACGTTTAGGATGATTAGACATAAAAATATCAACCCCTGCCTGCTTAGCAACATCACCAAAACGTTTGGCAGAGACACTGTAAGCGGCAATACGCTCGGCAACGGGGCCATAGTTTAGCCCAGTACCGCCCCATAAACTTACCATGTGCTCTTTGCCTTGATCAAACACCGGAAAAATAAGTGAAATAGTACCCGGTGTATGACCCGGCGTTAGGTAAATGCTAACATCGATATCGCCTAGGCTAATAACATCACCGTCGTTAATACTAATATCACGTGTCGGCTTAATGCCCCAATTAGGGCTGGCAAAGTCTTGTTGAGGTTGCTCTAATCGAGTCCATTCAATGTCACTCATCACCGGCCTAACACCATACTTTTTAACTAAAAACTCTTGACCACCATAATGATCGCCATGGCCATGGGTAATAATTAAATATTTAAGTTCATTAGGATCAAGGCCAAGCGCTAGCATACCTTGTTCAATATATTTTTCCGCTTGCGCGTTATTATTTAATGCATCAATTAATATTAAACCGTTGCTGGTTTTTATCACCCAACTGGAAACACCACCGGTGCCAACAAAATACAAATTGTCAAAAACCTGAGTCGGCGCAATGGGCGCCGAACGTTTACGCTTTTTATGTGGCTCTTGACTTTTACCACTTGCTTTTGGTTTAGGTCTTATGGTCGCATTTCTAAAAGGCGCCTCAATATCACACAAGCTCACTAAGCCGGGAAACAGCTCCGCATGTTGCTTACCTAATTCAGCATGTTCTTGTGGGGTTAGCGCTTTATCCTTCGATATATTGGGCGCTGGTACGCTGCCATTAATCGCTAAACACGCGCTAAGATTACACGCTAACAACAGTAGTACACTTTGTTTAAACATCATTATTCCTCTTAAAATTTAGTTTCTACCGCTAACCAGTATCGACGGCCATCTTCAACATAACCAAACTCTTCGTAAGTGACTTCTTCATCAAAAAGGTTATAAATGCCGAGCATTACTTTAATAGTGCTTGTGGCTTGCCAATTGCCGCCCATATCCACATAAGAAACTGAAGGAGCTTGAATTGCACGAGAGTTAATTACCGTTGCTTTACTTTCTTCACCACGGTAGGTCCAACGTAACCATGAATTAACACCTGCAGACATACTCCAATTAGCATTTATTGCCGCTAAATGCAGTGGTATTTGTGTTAGCGGTAAGCCTTCATTTTCACCAGAATTTTGCTCTGAATGAGTATAAGTATACGACGATTTTATCGATAACGATTCACTAATACCCATTGACGCAGAAAGCTCAGCGCCATAGGTTTCTGCCTCGTCAATATTAATATTGTATCTAGCATCTTCAACCGCACAACGTTCACTTGGGCAAGCGGCCAGCGTTATTTTATCATCAAAGCTATTATGAAAAACCGTTAGGCTAGTCGTTAACTTATTTTCCCCTAAATAATATAAACCTATTTCATTGTTCATAGAGGTTTCAGGCGTTAGGTCGACATTACCATAGATATCGCCACCACGGCTTTCTCTAACCCAGTTTTCAGAGGTATCACGTAAACCTGGTGCTTTATATCCTGTTGAGATCCCTGACTTTAACAACCAATTTTCATTAATATTCCAAACACCATAAATACGTGGGCTAAGATGCTTACTAAATTGATTATTATCATCAACACGCAGACCAAGTGTTAACGAAAAATTGTCAGTTATTGACCATTGGTTTTCGCCAAACATTGACCATTGACGGTTACTAATGCGAGTAACCTCAGTGGTATTTGTGCTTAAATCTTCTAAATCAGCACGTTGATATGATACCCCTAAAGTCAGCAAGTGTTCATCTAACGGCACTGCCCATTGGCTATTAAAAATGAGGTTTTCAATGGTGATTTCACGACCCACATTGTCAATTTGTTCACGTTGTATGTAGGTGTTACCGACGACTACTTCATAATTACCATTATGCGATAGTGCAATAGCTTGACGATTATTATTGGTTTCTGAAGTATTGCTCCTGCTAGGTAAACTTAGCCCTTGAGTGGCGGTTCTTTTTTGATCTTGCTGGCTAAAGTCAATTGATATTTGATCACTATCACTAGCGGTGTAATGAATAACACCGCGGTAGTTTGCTAGCTTTTTTTCTCCGTAGCCACGTTCTATTTCATCTTCATCACGTTGTTGATATAAACCATTAAAGGCAACCGACAATACGTCTTTAATGATCGGCCCCGCTAAATAGAGTTGTCCTTGAGCGGTAGTGCCCGACTCATCACGTGTTTGCAAAGTAGTTTCTAATCTAATATTGGCATGCCATTGTTGGTAGTTTTTCTTAGTGATAACATTAATCACCCCACCAATCGCATCAGAGCCATAGAGTGTTGACATCGGCCCTCGCACTATTTCGATACGCTCAATAGCTTCTAATGGCGGTAACCAATCTTGTTCAAAACCACCACTACCGTTAGGTTGTGATTCTCGACCGGTTTGTTTTCTGCCATCAACTAATAGCGCCGTATATTGGGCAGGCATACCCAGAATAGTGATGTCTTGTCTTGAGCCCCCGCCCTTTACGGTAACACCAGCGACATCTTTTAATACATCAGTAATATCTTTATAGGCACGATTTTCAATTTGGCTTCTGTCAATAATGCTAATAGTGGCAGGTGCCTCGGCAAGAATTTGCTCAAAGCCAGAGGCGGTAACCACCATGGTTTCCATCGCTGAGTTATTATTTTGATAGTCGGCAGATACTGAAAATGAACATGAGATAAGTAAACCGGTAGCAAGTCTTGCTAGCGGATTTTTTGAAACGGACGTACTAAAAGACATTTTAATTAAACTCAATAAATAAATACAATTGATAATGATTCTTAATTAGATATCTATTTACTCTCTTACTCAAGTGGTTAGCTATGCAATAATGCCGTTATCATTATGCATAAAACGAATAGCTAACCATTTTAACATTCAATTATGCGATAACGTCTTTGCCAACATAACGTTGTTTAAATAGCTCTCTTACCCAAACGCACATTGGATCATCATGAAAGCGCTTGTGCCAGTAAAGATAAACATGGCCAAATTCTAACTGCAACGATTCGGGTACGACTTTAGTGATCACTGCATGGCTTTTACCAGCAGTGTTGGCATAAGACGTTGGTAGGTGAAAAATAATATCGCTTTGCTCGGCAATTGCTGGCGCTAAATCAAAACTAGATAATTGCACTGGCGCTACCAATTTAGTTTTATGATTAATTAAGCCAACTTCTTTAAGTTTATGAGCAAAAGATAGCGTTCTCTCTCCTTGTAATGATATTTGGCCAAAGGGATATGTTGCCAGTAATTCAGGTGTTAATTCCTGTTTTGCTAACGGATGAGTTGCGCTCATCAGTAATCTAAAGTCACGCTTGGCAATAACTAAGCGATGGATATATTGCTCAGCGCTGGGTGGCTGGTGCGATGACAACACAAAATGCACATCACCGGCGACTAACGCTTCAAAATGCCGTTTTGGCGTAGTATCCATGCTTACCACCATATTGGGTGCTAATTGGCGAATTTTGGCAACAATACTTGGCATTAGTGCATTCATTTGCGGCTGTAAGCCAAAAAACCTTACCGTGCTGGTAACTTCACTAGGCTCAAAATACGGCTTATATGTTAAACGTTCTAAACTATCAATAAGTGAGGTAATTTCAAGCTTAACCGCTGCTGCTTTAGGCGTAAGTTCATAGCCATAATTAGTTCTCACTAATAGCTCATCATCAAAAAATTGACGCATTTTTTTCAAAGCACGACTGACCGTCGACTGACTGGTTTTGAGTATAAAAGCGGTATTAGAAACATGCTTTTCTTCAAGCAGGTGTTTAAGAATATAAAGTAAATTCAGATCGATTTGGGCAAGATTCATTCAGTAATTTCTTTAAGTTTAGTTTCTTTAAGTTTAGTGGCTTAAAACCCTAAAGTTTGCTGGTAAGATAGCTTCCACAAGCAGCGATAAATGCTTATAAAAAGGGTAAAAAAATCAAGATAATGATACAGGTATTATTGCAAATTAACTAGCGCAAGTGCTGTGCTTACCTCAGCTTAGCTCTGGTAAAATCTAGCCTGAAGTCATAGCAAGCACTGCGTGGTTACTAGAGACTCTAACGTTTTCAACATCATCTTATTAACACTGCTTTATAACACTGCTTTATTGGCAGCCTCTAGCCAAGATTAACTCCCTAATTAGCTCGTTGACACCTTCAGTACTTTGATGCTAAATTCATAGTGCCACCGGTGGCAATTGTAAAATTATCAGTATACAAAAATGAGTCACATATGCCCTACCATCGATATCTTGGCTGTTGCATAGAGCAAATTGTAATAAATACAAGGAATAGAAAATGAAACAAACATCGTTAACGTTAGTCGTGAGTAAGTTACTCCTATTGTGTGTCACTTGCGTAGTAAGCTCAGTGTGTTTTGCTCAAAACCCTTTGAACTTAGGGAGTAAAATTAGAACAGCAGATCCCTCCGCGCATGTGTGGGCAGATGGAAAAATGTATATCTACACCTCGCATGATGAGGAATGCCAAGCCGACTTTTGGATGAAAGACTGGCATGTATTTTCATCGACAAACTTAACTGATTGGACCGATCATGGTGCTGTATTGTCGGTCGATCAACTTACTTGGGCTGATAATTATGCTTGGGCGCCTGATGCAGCCTATAAAAACGGAAAATATTACTTTGTCTTTCCTGCAGGTACTGGCCATAAAGATCGCGTAAACCCTGAAAAAAGTACCAAGTGGATGGGCATTGGTGTTGCGGTAAGTGACTCCCCCACCGGACCATTTAAAGATGCCATTGGTGCGCCTTTGTGGCGAGATCATTATGCCAATGATCCGGTGTTATTCATTGACGACGATGATAAGTCATACCTATATGTGCATTCAAAAAAGTTTGATTATCATGTCGTGGAATTAGCCGACGATTTACTGAGTGTTAAAGGTGATTTTAAAAAAATGGATATGGGCGGTTATGAGCCTAAAATGGAAGGTCCTTGGGTATTTAAACGTAAAGACAATTATTATTTTACTATGCCTGAAAATAATAGAGCGCTAAGTTACTACATGTCAAAATCACCCACCGGTCCTTGGGAATATAAAGGGCTTATTATGGAACAAGAAAACAACAGTAATAATCACCATTCAATTGTTGAGTACAATGGCCAATGGATATTGTTCTATCACCGTTGGAATGAAACTGAAGGGTGTAAGCCTAGCAAAAGACAACGACAAAGCGCTGCTGAATATTTGTACTTTAATGAAGATGGTACTATTCAACCGGTACTCAGAACCACCACAGGTGTCAGCGACTTCGCCCACAAGCTGACGACTCGCACAACCAGTAACCAGTAACCAGTACCCAGTACCGCGTAGCTGTTAATTGTATTAAAAACAAGGCCATTAACTAAATTAATAACTAAATTAATATTTTTCATCATTAGTAGTATAATTAATTTATTGACATTACGCG
>Ga0105359_10003408_pt1 | contig 13033 bp, 12 predicted proteins | sample GOMGulsemesocosm_6_FD_83659 | JGI IMG/M metagenome (GOLD analysis project Ga0105359, IMG submission 83659) | Methane-oxidizing microbial communities from mesocosms in the Gulf of Mexico - GOM8C Gulf of Mexico | ecosystem: Environmental > Aquatic > Marine > Cold seeps | place: Gulf of Mexico... | reverse complement strand
CAATCAAAAGTTTCTCGCATGCTTAGTAAATTTGGTGCTGTTCGCACCCGCAATGCGAAACAAGAAATGGTTTATTGTCTGCCCGCTGAAATGGGTGTGCCAAATACCAGTAGCCCGTTGAAAAATTTAGTGGTCGATTTAGATCATAATGATTCAATGATCGTTATTCGCACTAGCCCCGGCGCCGCGCAATTAATTGCTCGCTTGTTAGACTCAATAGGTAAAGCGGAAGGGATTTTAGGAACAATAGCCGGTGATGACACCATTTTTATTGCACCTGCACAGGTAGGTGAAATTCATAAAACACTTGCTACTATTAAAGAAATTTTTAACGTTAGCCTCTAATAATACATGGGAGAAGTCTCTCTACTTCTCCTTCTTTTGGAATTAACTAGCTATTTGCCGCAAAAAAACTCGCTGCCGGAGCAAAAAACGCAGCACCAGTAACCGCCTGCGTATACTTAAGCAAATGGTCGTGATGTCCTTTGTTATCACCAACAATCATACTGCGTAACATCAATTCAAAATTAAGAGGTGTTTTACAGCACGAAATAAAGAACAAACCTTGTTCCTTCATATCACCATAAGGCATTGACTGACGTAATATTTCTATTGCATTACCCGCATCATCTTTGAGTCCAACACGACGAATATGCGATGTTTTAGGTTTATTAAATGATGAATATTCATGATTATCAGCTTTAGTACGACCCATGATATCTTCTTGGGCTTTTACTTTGAGCTTATCCCACTGTGTTAAATCATGAAGATAACGCTGGATGTGGATATAACTGCCGCCCCTAAACTCATAATCTTCTTCACCCACTAACGCTACATCTTGACGATGATGACCTTTAGGGTTCTCAGTTCCATCAACAAAACCAGTAAGGTCACGACTATCGAGATAACGAAAGCCCTTAACTTCCTCAACTAAGGTAGCCAGATCTTCTAACATTAAGCAGATTTCATGACTGACCAAATAATTAATATCACTGCGATCACAGCGGATTTGAATAAAAAGATCTAAGGGTAACGCGGGGGCATGACGATCGTCATGACTTAATGACGGAAAAGGACGCAGCAATTGTGGTTTGGCTTTTTCATACAATGTTTGCCAATAATTTGAACCTATCGCAATAAAGCCTGAAAACGCCACATCACTATATTCATCCGCCATTTCATCTAAATAATGGCTGATCTCTGTCAACTGGCTACGAATGGCACTTTCTAGACCTTCACTACAATCGAATAATAGATATTGGCTATGCAAATTCCCTTCTGCGCAAATTCCTGCTTGTTCTCTAGCCATAATGCTTCCTTTAAATTTTAAATGTCACCAACTGATGAGGAGTCACCGAAAGCCCTATTATCTGTTGCTCAGCTAACATTAAGTGTGAATGCACTTCAACGAAAACACTGCTATCAGCAACAGCTTGCACGCGGTATACCCAATGACTTCCAGCAAATGAACACTGTATCACCTTAAATTTGTGCGCCGATTGCTCATCTAGCAATATTTGCTCAGGTCGTAACATAACAACTGTATGCGATTCTAATATGTGCTGTCCATTAAATGGCAAATCGCCAAAACACGTAGTTACACTAGTTTGATTAATACTATCAATGGCAACATAATTAGTTTTACCCATGAAGTTTGCAACATAGGCAGAACTTGGTTTGGCATAGAGTACACTACCTTGATCAATTTGCTCAATTTTTCCGGCATTAAAAATCGCAATTTTATCGGCAAAAACGAAGGCTTCATCTTTGCTATGAGTCACAAAGACTGCTGGTACGCCTTGCTCTTTTAAGATCTGACGCATCTCCTGCATGATCTCACCACGTGATTGACTATCAATGTTAGAAAACGGTTCATCCAACAACATTAACTGCGGTTTATAGGCTAATGCCCTAGCAATTGCCACGCGTTGTTGTTGCCCACCAGAAAGTTCGTGCGGGTATCTTTCTTCATAACTTGCTAGTTTTACCAACGCCAACATCTCTTTAACGATATTGTTTTGCTTATCCTTGGAGAACCGGTTTAACCCAAAAGCAATATTTTTTGCCACATTCAAATGAGGAAATAATGCGTAATCTTGAAATATCATTCCGATATTTCGTTTCTCACTCGCTAGTGAATTAGCTGGCGTGCTAATGAGTTGTTCTCCCATTTTTATCTCGCCATGGCTAATAGGCTGTAAACCAGCAATTGTGCGTAATAACGTAGTTTTACCACACCCACTTGGTCCTAACAGAGCGACAATTTCATTGCTCGCTAACATCAATGATAAGTCTTTAATGACGGCCTTTCCGTCATATTGACTCGACAAGTTACTAATAGTGAGTTGCGTCATATTAATGCGATTGCTCCAGCGAACGATTTAAAAATAAAAGCGGAATAAGGCCAACGACAACAATCACGATAGCGGCTAATGCCCCATGTTCTAGTTGCTCATCAGACACAAATTGGTAGACATAAGTGGCCAGTGTTTCGTAATTAAACGGGCGCAGTAACAAAGCGGCTGGCAGTTCTTTCATCGATTCGATGAAAACTAATAAAGCTCCAGCAAAGCAGCCTTTTTTAATAAGCGGAAAGTGCACTTTAAACAACATTTTTAGCGGCGACGTGCCAAGGGTAACACTCACCATATCAATAGAAGGCGATACCTTATTTAAGCTAGATTCCACCGAACCAATAGCAATTGCAGAGAAACGCACAACATAACCAGCCACAATCGCAAATACAGTCCCTGACAACAGAAGCCCAGGTCCGTTGAAGCCCATCGATTCGATAACACCATTAATGCCATGGTCAAATATACTCAGTGGAATCAACACACCAATGGCCAATACGGTACCCGGTAAGGCATATCCTGTGCTGGCTAATTTAGGAGCAAGCTCACTTGCTTTAGTCGCTGCCAATCGCTTATAAAAACCCAGAACAATGGCAATGATCAAACAAATGACAGCCACGCCAGAGGCAAGCAATAAACTATTAACGCTGTATTCAAAAAACTGGCTATTGAATGATTCATCAAAATAGGCAATGGCCATATCGATAAGTGATATAAATGGCACACCAAAACCCGCCATAAAAATACCGCCACAAAACACGCTGGCGAGTATAGCTTTAGTGCCCGTTAATTGATGACGCACTATTGTTTCTTGACCACTACCACGTTGATAATGGCGCTGCTTCTTACGCCCTAAACGTTCAATGCTAATAAGAACAAACAGCACGGCTAACATCAAAGCAGACAACCTTGCTGCCGCGGCCAAGCTGCCATAACCTAACCAAGTATCATAAACTGCAGTCGTCAATGTTGGCACGGCAAAATAATGTACAACAGCAAAATCCGCTAACGACTCCATAGCCACTAGCGCCACCGCAATCGCAATTGCAGGACGTGCAAGAGGCAGTGAAATTCGCCAAAAACTCTGCCACGGACTACAACCTAGCATGCGTGCAGACTGTACCAATGACTGTGATTGTTCCAAGAAAGCCGTTCGCGCCAACAAATACACATAAGGATATAACACCAACGCTAACATCACCGTTGCACCACTAAGGGTTCTTACATCAAAGAATGCGTAATCTTGTGCGCTAGACCAACCAAAAAACTCTCGTAATGTTGATTGGATCGGCCCTGCATATTCCAGCAAATCGGTATAAACGAAGGCCACAACATAGGATGGCATCGCTAAGGGGAGTAACATACCCCACACATAAAATCGCCTAAGGGGAAATTGACACATGGCCACTAGCCACGCAATAGGCACACCAATAACCATTGAAAGCGTTGCAACACCAATGACCACCAGCAAAGTATTCAGCAGATAATCAGGCAAAACTGTTTGCCACAACTGTGCAAACACATCTTGGTCATTACCAAAGGATTGCCAAACAATAGCCAATAACGGGAGGAAGAGTAATAACGATAAAAGCCAGCTAACTGCTGGCCATTTCTTACTTAATTGAATAAACATAATTCACTTATAAAAATAATGGCACCATAACATTGCGATTTATGGTGCTTTAATTTTCACATTAAAATGTGAGCATTAAATATATTATAAATCGAATTTAACTCGGTCTAACAACTGAAGTGCTTGTTTGCGGTGTTTAGCGATGTCACTCATGGGTAACTTATCCGCTTTAAACTCACCCCAAGAAGCCACTAGTGATGACTTTTCTACCGATGGTTTTACAGGGTATTCCATGTTTACTTTAGCGTAAATACCTTGGGCTAAATCACCTGTTAAATATTCCATCAATTTAATAGCAGCGGCTTTATTAGGTGCATGTTTTGTCAACGCCATGCCACTTACATTTATGTGTGAACCACGGTTTTGTTGATTCGGAAACAAGATGTTAACTGCTTTTGCCGTTGCTTTTTGCTTATCATCGGTGAGCATTTTACCAAAATAATAGCTATTTCCTAATGAAATATCACATTGACCCGCAGCAATCGCCTTAATTTGGCCACGATCGTTGCCTTGTGGTTTACGAGCTAGGTTATCTTTTACTTTAGTTAACCATGTCACCGTCTCTTTTTCGCCATGATGAGCGATCATTGAAGCCACTAAAGCTACCGTATAAGGGTGCTTACCACTACGCGTACAAATTTTTCCTTTGAACTTATCGCTGGCTAAGTCTTCATAGGTAATAGCAACATCACCAACTCGTGCTTTAGATGCATAAATATTACGTACCCGAGTCGTTAAGGCAAACCACTCATCTTGAGGATCGCGTAAATGGGCAGGTACATTGCTTTCAATGACTGAACTATTGACAGCAGCAACTAACTCTTTGTCTTTTAATTCCATTAAACGGCTGATATCAGTCGTTAATACGATGTCTGCTTTGGTATATTTACCTTCGCGCTTCAAACGTTCCGCTAAGCCTTTTTTAGCAAAGACAACATTAACATTAATGCCAGTATCTTTTTCAAACTGAGCAACCACAGGGTCGATTAAGAACGACTGGCGGTATGAGTAAATATTAACTTCTTGTGCACTTTGTGCTGCGAACGAACTAGCTAATGACACCATGCCAACAGCGATTGCAATCATCGATTTCATATCAACCTTCTAAATAGTAATAATTATCATTAAGGGGCATTATAGTCATCTTCTTCTTTCAGGCAAGTAATAAAAACTAAAACGCCCGAGTTTTACATCAGGCGTTAATACCATTCCTATTACTTATATGATCTTATTGTACGAAGAGATAATTAACTAGTACAAGGCGCCCGAATGAGTAATAGCTAGCTATTAGGATTGAGAGCAACGCTGTAATTGTTGATTATAACGAGTACCAATATCATTAAATGAGTGGTTTCCAAAAACGATCACTACGTGGCTTGTAATGCTCATCATAATTAAATGACATCACTACACGTGTTGCCTGCCCAATCACTTCATCACGAGGAATGAACCCGTAAACACGCGAGTCTGAGCTGTTGTTTCGATTGTCGCCCAACACTAACAACATATTTTTTGGCACTGTAACAGGGCCAAATGTTGTGAGCTCGCTGTAACCTTCAATTTGAATCGCGTGTGTTTTTTCAGGTAACTGTTCACTATAAAGCGGCGAATATACGGCGTTGTCGCTATAATTAACAGGCGTTCCATTAATGATTAATTGATTGTCCACAAGCTCAATAGTATCGCCCGGTGTACCAATGACACGTTTAACCATACGCATGTCAGCCGCTTTTGATTCAAATACAACAATTTCACCACGTTTAGGATCATTTAAACGCACAAGAGAATGATGAATAAAAGGCACATTAATATCATAAGCCAATTTATCAATACCAATTTGATCACCCGGAATAATCGTTGGCAACATTGACCCCGTTGGCACACTGTTATAATCGGCGACAGCACTTCTAAAAATGCTCATCAATACGAGAAATAGAATAAAGCCACGATTCTCTTTTAATAATTTTTTCAGTTTTAACATCGGTTGTCCCTAATTTTTATTCGGCTGCTAAATATATGTAACGGGTTAGGAAGCTAATTAACTATAAAGTTCCATCTGACGACTATAAACACCAAAGTCACTTGTAACTAAATACTACAGGGTAGGTGTTATAAGCCAAACTCTTCAGCTTTTTTAATCCGCTCTTTAATTTCTGGGTGCGAAGACAAATATTTCAGTAAATCCCCTTGTTCATGAGCTGACTTTAAATCTAAAAATACTTTCATCGCATCACTAAATGCCGTAGGTGACTTACCTAACATCACTAACTTCGCTAAAGCATAATCATCAGCTTCACTTTCCATATCCCGAGAAAAGGAATTAAGCACCAACGATGAACCTGTACCTAAAATCGCTTCTCCCATTCCCTCTACATCACCAAAGATCACTGCTATAGCTAATGTATTACTTATGGATTGCGCCACTATACGTAGACTATGTTTAAGTTCAACATGTCCAATTTCATGTAATAACACCGCTAAAATAGCATCAGGATTATCATCAAGTTTGTTTATTAAATCATCGGTAATAACAACAGTACCATTAGGTAAAGCAAAGGCATTAGGGCCAAAGTATTCGCTGTCATAAACATGCAATTTAAAATGGGCTGTCGGTAATGATAGCTGCGTTAGTGCACTTTCCCATTGCGCTTTCACAGCCTCTTGCCTTTGAGCAGGCAATTCACTGGGGGATAAAAACAACTCTTCTATTATTTGAAACGATTGCTCCCCCATTTGATTAGGAACTGACTGCGGTATTAAAACGACAGACTCTTCGGCTAACTTGGGCATAGCAACGGTTAAAATAAACCACATCAAAAATGGCACTAGAAAAACAGAGGCCAGTATTAATGGCCTATTCTTCTCAAAGGTTTCAAGACGCGAATGCGTTTGATGCAACCGTTGATGACGATCTGTTGCAATAAACTTACCGCCATCAGTAAAATCAACCTCGATGGCAACGCCCGCAATATTAGGGCGCCATTGCAACTCATCATGATGCGTTATTTGATCACTTTGCCCTTCCACTAATAAATTCACACTGCTATCACTAATCACTAGCTGGCTACATGCTGATTTACTACTTTTAGGGTAATAATATTGTCCTTTGATTGTTTGTATCATGTGAGTGCAATATCAACATCAAATACTTCAGCGGCTTCTTCACCAAAGGCCGATTGTGACTCACTCATAGCATCCAATACATCATCAGAATCATTATTAATAACAACCGTTGTCGCCTGCGCTAAAAATCGCGCTGTGCGTACTTTCATCCAAGGATAAGCTAAACCTGCCGTGAATATTAACGCGACAATATTAGTGAACATTAAAATAGCAAATGGCGTGACTTCAACCTTTGATTTAAACGTTGCCAAGCCATCAAATTCACTATTATTTAAGATATGATTACGGATTCTTGCACGGTAAATTGCAGATAAGACACTGATTGAAAAAACATAGAACACACCAGTCACAATTGAAATACCAATGCCAACTCCCATACCAGAGCTATCAGCAGCTTGAAAGTTCATTAAGCTGCTAAAGCCTCCTAAAATCAACGCAATAGCAACAACGCCAAACATCAGCCCAATGCTTACTAAAAATATCCACAGCACGGTTTCATAATATTGGCCCGTATCAATCTTTGTCTCGAGTGCTTTATCACCGTAATTGATATTGTTGTAAACGTATTCGTCACCTTTTTTCATCGCCCAAGGCATCATCAAATACATAGTAAATATCGAGGCTATTGGTAATAAGATCCAATAAACAAACGCATCACCGTAATTACCTTTAAATGAAAAGCGTACATTACGATAGCTACTCATGCGTAAATTAAAACGCAAACTTTGATTCAAAATCCACGGAATAAGAAACAACATAATAATAAATATGCCAATTCCAACCAGTGGCGCAAATTGAAGCGTTAATGAGTAAGTAGCGAATAAAATGACAGCCAAGATACGGCCTTTTAAAATTTGCAAAGGTTGCGCTAAATAGCTAAATGCGTGCCCTTCAATAGAAGTATTGCCATAAAAGTATTGCTGCGTACGCACTTTAGCCCATGCTGAATAAATACCTAGGGTCACAATAGTTAACAATAGGTTAACGATCCAAATCCCAAAAAACTCTTTAGTCTCGCCACTAAAGTTAACCGTGGCTTCTCGGGTGGTGTTTATAGATGCAGGGGGTTCCTGCTGTTGGGGTGTATCAGTTATATCCATTTTTTAATTCCTTATTATATACAGCGTCCATCAGCGAACGACACGTTAAAGAGTGTAGTTCACAAATCAATTTTAAAAATATGAGCATCTTTATACGTTTATTTATTAGCCTTGTAAATGATAACTGTTCGAATTACCAACTACTTAACGCTGGTAAGCTAAAACGTCGTTGTTGCATTTCGATAATCACTTGCTGAGGTTCAATAGCCACCAATCGCATATTTGAGTTGATTAACTCGCCCTCTTTAACCACTTGATTATTAACCCTAACCCACCTTTCATTAGCTTCACTAGAAAATATATGAGAGCTAAACTCCAAATCAGGGACTAAGTCTTGATACCATTGTGGATATAACGTTAAAGCTTGAGCATGTAATTTGGCTGTAGGCTGCGGCTGAGTCTTCTCATTCTCCATATCCTTGAGCACTTGATTAAATTTCGCCGCTAGGGCTGATTGATCTGAACTAACACTCTGCACACCACTGTCTGAATGGCTACTATTAACCGCTGGTACTAATTTTTTGCTCATATCGCGTTCATTTTTATTAATCACCACCCTATTATTTACTTTAGTCGCAATTAAAGTGGGTTGATAAATCACAGGAGCGGGCGGTAATGCGACCTGCGTAATCGACAAATCATGTTCAATAATGGGCGCCTTCTCTATGGGCATACTAGTGGCTTGCATAGCAGGCTTACTTTGGTGAACCGCGAATGCCGATAAACCACCGATTACGAATGTCATTAATGGCAGCAACCACCATTTGTTAAATGCATTATTCATTATTGATTACCTTTCAATTGCTGCGTGTTGCTACCTGTCATGCTCTGTAATTTAAGCAGTGTTTTTTCACCAGCAATACCATCAACGGTTAAGTTATTTTCTTGCTGAAAACGTAATACTTGAGAGCGCATGTTTTGATCAAAATTCTCACTGGTCATTTGACCTGGAGCATATAACTGATTGAGTAATTGTGACAACTGAGTCACGCCACTGCCTCGCTGCCCCACACTTAATGCTTTTTCATAAACAAAGTTAGGCTGCCACAATATTGTAAATGCTCCAGTTAGGCGCTCTAAAATCCAAGCCTTAGTGACATTGAGTTGCGACGAAGATAGTTGAATACGAATCGCTTGTTCATCATCCGTATTTAATACAACAGCATAGGAGATCTTACCCCCTTCTTTCAGACTGATTAAAGCCGGGTGATTATAGTCGAGCAACTCTTGCCAGCCAGAGCCTGAAAAACAACGCAAGCCGTAACTTTTAGCTTGCACGCAGCCATTACTTCCAGCTCCATGACTTGTTCCCCAAACACCCATTAACGCTGAGAATGCCGTAGATTGAGAACTCGATTGAACCATCAAGTTGGTCAGCATTTTGTTAACATGCCTATCAACCACTTTAGTCACGGGTGGTGGGGTTATTAAGGGGGCTGTATTGGCATCATTTGGCATAAATAGCAACGTTGTTAAACCATATCCTACACATAGTGTTATGACACTAACCAACGCTGGCACAAGCCAGGGTTTCTCAGACACTGTAGGACTTTGTTGGTCAATTGCTAAAATATCTTTAGCGACTTCATTTACCGTTTTAGGACCAATTTCAGTCAATTGTTGTCCATAGGCTTGTAACAAGGCTTTATCACAAATTAAATTAATGATCCGCGCAATACCACCACTCAATTGATGTATGCGGTGACAAGCTGCCTTACTAAATAGTGCGCCATCACGTCCAGCTATGGCGAGTCGATGTGCAATGTAAGCACTAACATCAACATTATTTAAAGGTAATAAATGATAACGAGCCGTAATACGCTGTGCTAATTGTCTTAAATGATTTTGCTTTAATTGCTGTTGTAATTCAGGCTGACCAATTAACACCACCTGCAGTAATTTTTTATGATCTGTTTCAAGGTTTGTTAATAACCGTAATTGCTCCAACACTTCACTGCGTAAATGTTGTGCCTCATCAATGACCAATAAAGTATTGCGTCCGTGCTGATGATTATTGAGCAAGAATTGACTTAACTTGTCAGTTAGTTGCTTAAGAGTAGGCTCCACAGAGTATTCAATTTTTAGCTCATCACATAAGGTAGCTAATAATTCGATTTCACTAAGCGACGGATTCAAAATAGAGGCAATGTCGGTCGAGTCATCAAGCTGACTCAACAACGATCGGGCTAAGGTTGTTTTGCCCGTTCCCACTTCACCAGTGAGCAATACAAAACCACCACCTTCTTTTAAACAATATTGTAAATGCGTTACGGCTTGTTGATGTTGCTGACTCAAAAAAAGATACTTAGGATTTGGCGCAATAGTAAACGGCGCTTCATTGAGGCCATAAAAAGCCTGATACATAGTAAAAATCCTTAATCTATTGCTGTGCAAAAAAATGGCACGGGTATATACCGTTATGGCGACCAACGATGCCAGATTTATACCTTAAATAAAACAAATAGTTCACAATTTTCGCCGCTAACAAAATTCTCCCCGAAACTAAACTCCTTTAGTCTGAACGAACCTCATCCTATTGATATTATCGTGAACTCCAAGCTCCATCCCTATTGGGTATACTAGAGTTAATAATTCATTGATAATTTCTATTTAAAAAATAATTGAACCCGTTTGGCCGTTCATTCGTCTTAGATTTACCAACTGATAAAAAGGGCAGTAATGATTCAAGTACAGCAAGATTTACTGGTATTAGAAGCACAAAGTGGTAATAACGAGGCTTTTGAGTGCTTGGTAATTAGCTTTCATGCTCCCTTAGTAAAATTTTCCTACAATTTATCGGGTAATGAAGCTTTGGCAAAAGATGCGATACAAGATGTTTGGATAAGCATCAGCAAGAAATTACACCAACTCAAGGATCCTCGCGCCTTTAAAAGTTGGATATATCGAGCCGTTCGATGGCGGACTTTAGATTTACTCAAGGCAAAATCGAATCAATATCAAACATTGCAAGATGTAGCTTTAACAGTAGAACTAGACGAATCTGCCATTGAACGTCAACAGCTACTAAATGCAATAGCTCAATTACCAAAACGCGAGCGTACTGTCATTTATTTACATTACTTATCCGAACTGTCATTGGTCGAAATTGCCATGGTATTGGAAATTCCAGTTGGTACGGTGAAATCTAGGCTACATCGAGCGCGTAACAAACTTCAACTGCACTTTGAAAAATAGTAAAACAATCTTAGGAGATGATCATGAATCTAGATGATAAAATTAAACAAGCTTTAAAAGTTGATGCCGAGGAAATAGAGCTGCTAATGACCAAAGAGAAAGGATTATTTGGGCAACTATTTGAAATATTCAAAGGGAATAGACGCCATTGGAATGTTTTCGGTATGATCTTAGCGGTGCTAACAGCAATAACGATGTTTTGGAGTTTTTACCACTTTATTCTCGCTAATAATTTGGATGAACGTATATTTTGGGGCGTTATTTCATTAGCCTTATGGACTGGTAATATGGGTCTCAAAGTATGGTTTTGGTTAGAAATGAACCGTAATTCTACTAGTAGAGAAATAAAACGACTTGAAATTGCCGTCGCTCAACTTACCGCTAAACTTCATCAAAGTTAACGAACTTGAATTGCCCTAACACAGCCTTCAACATTGAGAGCGAAGTATGATGTAAAGCATATTCTCAGGTAATGAGTAATTATTCTGCAATGTGCGCCAGCATTGCTCTGTTATCCATATTTAGGTGAAAAAAATTGTACGCTTTATGTATAAAATTTTACGCCTTGCTACAAACTCAAATAATTATTGATAATACGCTGATAGGCTGGTGTCTTTTTAAACACAACCAAGTGCTCATTAAACACATCACGTAATGCTTTATTGTTAAACCCTACGTGTGCTTCCACGGACGGAAAAATCACATGCTCAAATACTTCAGCTGTACGATGCGATTCAAGAAAATAATAAAAAATATAATAATCTAATAAGACAACATCATAACGACCCTTTAACAACAATTCAGGTAATAATGACATTGGATGCAATTCTCTATAATACTTATTACGTTGAGACATAGCTAAAAATTCAGCACCAAAATATTTTGAAGCGCCTTGAAAAGTGACGATTCTCTTATTGGCTAAATCTGCAATATTTTCTAAAACGATATCATCATTTATACGTGTGAAAAAAGTAGGACGATAGTCGATAATGGCATCAGAGATAAACAATAATTCTGTATCGTTTTCAAAAAAGGTAGGTAAAAATAGATCTAATTTTTTACTAATTACCTGCTGTTTCCCACGTAAAAGAGGCATAAATTCAAGAGATGTGCGATGCCCCATTTTCGATAAAACAGCCAACGTAATATCAAGATCAATACCACTGCGAGTTAGTTTAATAATATGAGGAGGTGCATTATCCGTAGCAATAGTTAATTCACTAGCTTGCAAGCTTCCGCCCAAATAGAGAAAGAAAAGCGGTAAAAAAACAGCCTTAGCACCAATTAAGAACATAATTTATATTTTCAACCTCATCGAATACAAATTTATTACATCTATGTTAGTCACCTTTAAATTATAAATTCAAGTCATATTATATGCGTAATGACCAACGTTTCCCTTGCTCTGTGCACTCAAATAATGCATCGGAGACTAGATTCGGTATATAATTAGTTTTTATTTTTACCCTCGGAGTTTACGTGGATATTTACCTAGTCGGCGGCGCTGTTCGCGATCAATTATTAAATATTAGTGTCAAAGATCGTGATTGGGTTGTTGTTGGCGCGACACCACAAAACCTATTAGACAAAGGTTTCTCTCAAGTAGGTAAAGATTTTCCCGTTTTTTT
>Ga0105359_10003407_pt1 | contig 13036 bp, 13 predicted proteins | sample GOMGulsemesocosm_6_FD_83659 | JGI IMG/M metagenome (GOLD analysis project Ga0105359, IMG submission 83659) | Methane-oxidizing microbial communities from mesocosms in the Gulf of Mexico - GOM8C Gulf of Mexico | ecosystem: Environmental > Aquatic > Marine > Cold seeps | place: Gulf of Mexico... | reverse complement strand
AATTGATAAATATGCGAGTTTAGATTTAATTAAACATTTACCAAGACAGAGTTCTTGATAAATAACATCATGAATTTGCTTAGCATCGTCACCCTTGGGCACTATCACATCAAGATTAAACTTATTTTTAAGGACATCTTTATAAAATGCTTGCTCCATCGTAAAGCTGGTACCCAATAAGGCGACTTTTTCTATCTTGTCACTTTTCAGTTTTTCACCCGTTGCATGGGCTATGTGTAATAACGGAATGTGAGTCGATTGCTCAATTTCCTTTGCCACTTTATGCATGGTGTTAGTACAAATTAAAATAAAATCGGCACCCGCTGCTTCAAGTTGAAGTGCTGCAGACGTTAATAATTTTGCAGCCTGTTGCCAGTCGCCTTTGTGTTGGCAGGCCTCAATTTCGGCAAAGTCTAAACTTACCATACAGATTTTAGCACTGTGTAAGCCACCAAGACGTAAGTTAATTGCCTGGTTTATTTCTTTATAATAGGTAGCCGTTGATTCCCAGCTCATGCCACCAATTAATCCAATTGTTTTCATCTCTTCGCCTCTTTTGCATGACTGAAGTGACTATCAAATCGAAATATTGATGTGATTTTAAGTGACAGTGAACACATCCGCTTAGCATACAGTCTCATTAAAATTCAAAAAAAAGCCATGCATTTGCATGGCCTTATTAATTAACTGTTGAACTTCATGTAGGTAGAGCCATGGTGTTGGTAGATAGAGAGCTGTGAAATATTAGGGCAACCTTCACAGCTTAAATGAAGTGTGAGACCTTGGCGCCTTGGACTTGGATTATCTGAAATATTGGTATCGGTTGTAACTTTTTCATCAACAATGACATGTAATCCATTTCTGTCATCTTCATTTCTCTGAAACACTTCAACTTTCTTTTGATGCATATAGCTAGAGCCACAGTTTGGGCATTCAAGTGGCAAGCCAATGTCATTTTTATAATCACCAAATGCTAATTTCATAGATCATCCTCGTTTCTAAAAATTCTTAGTTCAATATAAAATTTTGTCTTAATCATTTCTTAATTTTTATATACAGCAGGATTCCACAGCTGCATAAAAATATCAATATCAATTAATTTCACAAAGCCAAACTGCTCATAAAGGCCATGGGCATCCTTAGTCGCCAGCATTATCCGTCTGAGACCTTGTAATTCTTCATGTGCCATTATCGATTGCATTAAAGCTTTACTTAAACCTTGGCCTCGTACTGACTCGTCAATATATACATCTGCCAAATATGCAAAAGTAGCCCTATCGGTAATCATTCTAGCAAAGCCGACTTGCACACCTACGTTAGTGCCTGAGGCCTGTATCACACTAAAACACAGAGAATTGTTTATCGCTTTATCAAAAACGGGTCTTGGTAAACCTTTTGCCCAATAACTATCACTGATAAACGAATAAACCTTTTCAGTATCTATATCATTATTGTCACAACTTATCCTATATTTTATTGTCATATCATTTGTCGTAGACATGCTGTATTATTGCACTCCAGTGTGATTAATAAAAACATTAGGATTAAATTTAATAGCCTATATAATGTGTGTGCTTTCACCCTGTAAGACAAGTCTTTTTTAAGAGAAATAAATGTCCAATTTAAACCTTAATATATCTTTATTAATGGAAACTTTTATCAAAAAGTTTTTTAAAGCGATGGATAACGCAATTAAAGAGTTAGATCTACCCATTACGCATCAAGATACCATGTTGATCATGGTGACTTTTCGCTCGCCAGGTCTAACCATAGGCGAATTGGTTGAATCTATGTGCCGTGATAAATCACAAATTACACGCAAAATTAAAGAATTAGAATCTAAAAATTTGTTAATTCGTAAATCAAGTGAGACGGATGCTCGTGTTTCCAAAATGTATTTGACAGATGAAGCAAATCAAATCGCTCAAACACTGGATATTACGAGACGTCACGTACTTAATAAAATGTTAGTGGGACTGGATGAGAATGAAGCCTCCAGTTTAGCCATGATTTTGGGTAAGCTCGCCCTTTAACATAGAGTATCTTTGTTGAATCATTAAGCAAAAGATATGAGAGTCTTAAAACGATAAAGCCAAATAGATAAGTGTATTTGGCTTTATAATTAGTCCTAAAATAGATACGCTAAGCTAGTTAACAGGAATAACACGTTCTTGCATGAAACTGTTAATATAATTTCCAATCAATTCACCGTCCTCTTCCAGTGCAAAATGACCCGTATCTAAGATATGAAAATCAATATTTTCAAGGTCTCTTTTATAGGGATGCGCTCCCTCTTCTGGAAATATGTAATCACCTTTCCCCCATACTAATAACGTGGGTGGCTGATGCGCTCTAAAATAGCTTTGCCATTCTGGGTAAAGCGCAGGGTTACTCCCATAGGAGTAAAACAACTCAAGCTGTATCTCTTTATTACCAGGTCGGTCCAATTTAGCTTGATCCATTATCCAATTGTCAGGTGATATCACATCCTGATTACGGGTTCCATTTGTGTATTGCCATTTAGTGGCATCAATGGTTAACAAAGCATCTTTTAAAACCTTGGCATTTTTAGGTGTCTTATCATTCCAATAGGCTTTGATCGGCTGCCAAAATTCACGTAAACCTTCATCGTAGGCGTTGCCATTTTGTATAATTAGACCCTGAACTCTTTCTGGATGTTCAGCGGCAATACGAAAGCCAATGGGCGCGCCATAATCCATAACATATAGGGTGTAATCTTTTGCACCAACTGTTTCCAAAAACTCATCGGTAATATTTGAAAGATTATCAAAGCTGTACTCAAAATCCTTAACCAAGGGCATCGAACTATTCCCAAAACCAGGGTAATCAGGTGCAATAACGTGATAGTTTTCAGCTAATTGAGGTATTAAGTTGCGATACATGTGAGACGATGTTGGAAAACCGTGTAATAACACAATCGTTGGTGCATCAAGGTCTCCTGCTTCTCGATAAAAAATATCTTGGCCTTGGATTTTGATTGTATTGTATTGGGTTGCAATAGCATGAGTTGTTGCCAACGTGCTGATGCTGATTGCCATAATGCTAGCAATTTTATTGATCTTAATGAGTTTTGGTATGTCTTTATAGGTCTTCATAATAGCCGTCCTTATTCATAGTGTGTTTCAATAAGGTCATTATTATATTTAATGTACTGTTGATAAAGATTGATAATATTGAAACATAGTTAACAATGCGTTGACAAAGCGCATTGAAATAGATGAACAATTCTAATTAAATTACAGGTCTATATGGATACATTAGATGGTCTTAAAACCGTTGTTGGTGTGATTGAAACGTCCTCTTTCACCGCTGCAAGTGAAAGGCTTGGTATATCAAAAGCCTTGGTAAGTAAGTATGTTGGAGAGGTGGAATCACAACTTGGCACCCGTTTATTTAATCGCACGACTCGCCAAGTTACAGCAACTCAAGCGGGCCTTGCCTATTATGAACAGGCTTTAATTCTGCTAGAACAATATCAGGTGATGCTGGATAAAGTGCATTTGGACCAAACTGAGCCGTCAGGTTTGATTCGAATCAGTGCCCCTGTGACGTATGGCGAACAAACTCTTTCACCATTAATCTCACGCTTTTTGCAAAAATACCCAAAGATAAAAGTTGATATTAAACTGACGAATGGCCCTGTAGATATGCTTGAAGAAGCCATAGATGTAAGAATTCGTATTGGTGAGATAGAAGATTCAAACATGGTAGCCAAAAAACTCAGCCACCATAATTTGATATTATGTGCCTCAAAGTCGTACCTTGAAGTAAGGGGACAGCCTGCGACGTTAGAACAATTTAAACATCACAGCTGTGTATTGGATTCAAACTTCAAAATGGCTAAGCAATGGCCTTTTAAACATAAGTCAGGTGCAATAACTCAGGTTACTATCAATTCCAATTTCTCAGTCAATAGTCCCAAAGCCGTTCAAAAAGCAGTATTATCCGGTGCAGGCATTGGCCTTATTCCAGATTTTATTATCGAAAACGATCTGAAAGAACTAAGGCTCATCCCTTTATTGCCAGACTTCCAGGTCATGAGCTTTGGTTTATATGCTGTCTATCCCCATAGAAAGTATCTTGCACAAAAAATAAGGTGCTTTATTGATTTTTTAAGTGAGTTTCATAAATGAGAACCCTTTCATGCAAAAACCCATTGAATATTTTAAATGACACCACTCTTTTCTTTCTTATCTTAATGGATACCCATAAAATCTAATTTTGATTTATTTTGAACAAATAAATAGTATTGACTATTAGGCTTACAAACCTAGTTATGTAAACAGACAAGGACGATATTTTGACACAAGAAAACATTAAAATGGACGCTCATACTTATTTTCATCAGTTGAACCATGACTACTTGAAACTACATCGCACAAAAGAAGACTTGTTCTGGCAGACCTATATGGGAACAAGCAATGACCATGACGCTTTTGCCGAAGCTGAGTCTTCTTTGATTGAATTTATTTCTTCGCCAATTCGTATTACTGAAACTCGCTTACATATAAAATCGCTTAGTGTCCAAGCCGATGCGGATATTATTCATGGACTAAAAGGCTGGTTAAGTTTTTTTCAAGCCAATGCCATAGAAAGTAAATCAGCCAGACATAAAATGGCCGCTTTGATCCAAAGTGAAGCCGCACTTTTTGCGAAACGTCAGAACCATGTCATGAACTATGTTGACGAAGCAGGCGACAAAGTACCCGCTTCTCTCACGGTTTTATCCGCAAACATAGGCAACAGTAACAATGAAAATGTTAGAAAATCATCTTATGATGCCCTGTTAGGTCTAGAGCAATGGGTTTTAGAGAATGGTTATATTGAGCTTGTTAAACAACGAAATGAGTTTGCACGTGACCAAGGTTATCGTAACTTTTTTGATTATAAGATCAACAAAACAGAGCAAATGACACCAGAGGCCTTATTTTTAATATTGGATGATTTTGAGGCTAAAACACGTTCTCGGAATCTACAAAGCATTGACTCTCTTATTAAAATCAAAGGAGATAGTGCTAAGTTAGGATATAACTTCCGTTTTATGTACTCTGGCGATGCATCACGTGAATTAGACCCTTATGTGCCTTTCGCAAAATCCCTAAGGCGCTGGATATCATCATTTGGGCGTTTAAATATCGACTATTCAGGGGCAGATTTAACTCTTGATTTACTTGATAGAAAGGGAAAATATCAAAATGGATTTTGTCACGGCCCTATCCCCTCGTTTAACAATCAAAAAAACTGGCAGCCAGCTAAAGTAAACTTTACCAGTAATGCCAAACCAGATCAGATAGGAAGTGGTTATAATGGTATTAACACCCTCTTTCATGAAGGTGGACATGCCGCTCATTTTGCCAATGTAAAACAGAATTCACCCTGTTTTTCTCAAGAATTCGCACCGACTTCAATGGCCTACGCAGAAACCCAATCCATGTTTTGTGATAGTTTACTTAATGATGCGGATTGGCTGAAGCAGTATGCTATTAATGACAAGGCCGAAGCGATTCCAGATGCTATCATCAAAAAGCTCATCGATTCAAAACAGCCATTCAAAGCGTATGAAGAAAGAAGTATTCTCGTCGTTCCCTATTTTGAATGGGCGGTTTATAGTGCAGATGAAACACAACTAACTCCAGAATACTTAACCAAGCTTGCTAGAGATACAGAGCAAACAATATTAGGGTTAACTAACAGCCCTCGCCCTCTTCTAGCCATTCCACACCTACTATCACAAGAAGCGGCATGTTCTTACCAAGGTTATTTGCTTGCACATATGGCGGTATATCAAACTAGAGATTACTTCATAGACAAGTTTGGCTATTTAACTGATAACCCCGAAATAGGCCCCCTTTTAGCACAACATTATTGGAATCCTGGTAACAGCATAAACCATGACGCTACCCTGAGAAGTTTAACTGGAGAAGGGTTTTCAGCAGCCTACCTTGCCAAAGAGTGTAATTTAACTAATGAACAAGCTTGGAGCATTGAACAAGGTAAAATTGAAGCCATACCCAATAGAGAAAGGTCAGAGGTAAAACCATTAAACGCAAAGATTAAATTGGTTGACGGCGGTGTCACGATTTCATGTAATGATGTTAGTGACATGCAACTATGCGATGAATTTGAAGCCTTTATTAATGAAAAGTACTTTGTGAAATAGTTTTGTAGAGATCAAGTTGCACCTCTTTAGTGTCGAGGTGCAATCTGTCTAGACTTTAGGTTTGTTAAAGCTGGTATAGCTTGCAAGCGCATCAAGATTAATATGGTCCTCTCCTTCTAACAAGGCCACTGTCGCGTATTCAACTTCATACCACTCTCCTTCATATAGGTAATTAAAGCTAGCCGTTCCAGACTGCCAATCCTGGGTAATAGCGATCCTCAAGGTTAAATTCTTATGCTCCATGGGTTGTCCGCCAAACTGAATCGTCGATAAATCAAAGCCATCAACCAAAATCAGAGCCTGATTATCACTTACATTTGTTAGGAAAGACCATTCACCATTTAGGTGAGATACGACATTGACCGGTGGATTTGTTGGTTGATATACATTAGCAATGCCATTAACCGTTTTGTCAGGTCCATTAATGATCAGATCTACCCTTAACGTGGCACTGCCTAATTTAGTTTGACCAAGTATTTTTTGTGTAATGTAATAAGAAACCCTAAACATGCCTTGTTGATTTTCAGCTTGTATACTCATGTGTTCATCCTTAATCATCAAAAGTGACGTGACTGAATCAATCATAACCACCGCTTCTAAGCTTTGCTGCGGTTAAACTAGAGCATAGTAAGGTTTTGTGAAAATACTAATTACATTGAATTACATCTGATATAACGAGTGAATCTAATTCAGTTTTAATTCCATTTTTGAATAAGGGGTATCAAATTTATAAAATTCACTACCTATACATTTAAAACCAATTTTCTTATAAAATTCTAAGGAATTTATTCTGACATCACACCAGAGGTAATGAGCTCCTTGGGCTTTTAGATCATGGATCACATGCTCAACGAGTTTAGTGCCAATACCTTTTCCCTGGTACTCTACTAAGGTTGCAAACTTTCTAAGACGAACACGCGTCACCCTATTGATAGTTTTGCTATAAAGTGAAGCGACACATACAAGTTGTTCATCTGTGAAAGCACCATAGTGGTTTGCATCTTTATCTTCTTCTATTTGGCAAAATATTTCGGGTTTATTTGGCCATAGAACTTTGTGCCGTATAGGCAATGACTGCTGCCAAGTAATCGCTTGAATAATCATGTAATTGAAAACTCATTCCTCTTTTTATAAATACTCTTATTTGGCCTTTTTATAACAGATATCATGGGTCAAAAGAAATTGATTTTACCATTAGTACAAATATCTACATTGCTCTACAAATATGGTCGATTTTAATTGTAATGTTTACAATTCGATTGGTTTGTAAAGTCAATGTAATCAATAAGTTAATTTACTCTGGCCGCTTAATCTAATGCTTTATTTTAAGCTAATAAAGACCAATAAAAGTATAGTATAAGACGCTAGCTTTCTAAAAATAGAGCCTAAAATAATTTAATTTAAGACATTTTATAACAATTAATTTTATCTGTTTCTGAGTAAAAAAACGTGTGATAAATGTACTTCATCGAACTCAATAGTTTGCCTTAAAACGTCAAGTCAAAATCCTACAAATAGGTTTTCTAAGTCGTATTTTTCAGATGTTACAGGCTAAATACTTATTTCTAGGAAATGAGTGAAATGTGATCGTCTTGTCCTTTCAAGCTAAACGACTTGTTTAACCTTAACTGTTATAGGTAAAAGCTAATTGATTTTAGATGAGGAAGCTGTAATTCAGTCTTATCAGGTAAAGCGCAAGCAATAGGTCACTTTAAGTAGGTAGACACCTTTTGAGAAGTGACAACAGGGACAGATGTTTTATCTTGAAATGCTAGTTGGGAATAACTTGTTGGGCGATAATACAAAAAATTATCGCCCTTAAAAAAAATTTATTGATTATTACTGGATTAACAAGCTGCACAATTTCACAAAAATATAAAAAAATTATGTATTAAAAAATTTCGCTATAGGCAAATAGCCCTTGGCTACCACCGGTATGAATAAAGAGAATATTTTCTCCCTGCTTAATCTTCCCTGTACGACAATAATCAATTAGGCCAGCCATACCTTTACCCGTATAAACAGGATCAAGCAATACGCCTTCTAATTGAGCACATAAATTTATCGCATCAACTGTTTCATCCGTATGAATACCATAACCTTCACCGACATAAGCACCATCCGTAATGACCTTTCCGGCTGCAGAACCAGGTTCCATATCAAGATAGTTAAGTGATTCTATTAGTAATGCTTCAACTAAGTCTTTTTTAGTTTCAGTATCTTGACTCACACAGATACCAATTACTGGAATATTCACAGAATGGGCAATAAGACCAGCTAAGAGCCCCGCTTGGGTGCCGGCACTGCCTGTTGCTACTACAATTTTGTCAAATTGTTGAGACATGTTTTTTGCTTGTTCAATAATTTCATTGGCACAACGTACATAACCCATACTACCAACAACACTTGAACCCCCTAATGGAATAACAAAGGGGGTTTTACCTGATTTTATCAATTTCTTTTCTAATTCATAAGCATATTCAAGGCAGTCAGTCCCTACCTCTGGGCGATGAATTTTTGCGCCAAATAACTTATCAAGCAATATATTGCCATTTGCATAATAGTCTTGTTTGACTGTTCTAGGCACATCTTCTAATACTAATTCACAGGAAAAACCAAATTTTGCTGCAGCCGCTGCCGTTTGGCGAGCATGGTTAGATTGAATGCCACCCACTGTAATTAAGGTGTCAGCTCCTTTTGACTTAGCTTCACCAATTAAATATTCAAGCTTGCGTGTTTTATTACCACCACCCGCTAAGCCAGTACAATCATCGCGTTTAATAAATACATTGACCCCTAAGTTTTCTGAAAGTCTTGGCATAGCTTCAATTGGGGTAGGCTGATGGCTAATTACGACACGTTTCAGTTGTTCAAATACACTCATTAATCTTCGCTCCTTTTGTCGAGGGGACAGATTAATACATAAAGTAACATATAGACAATAGCTTATAACCTTATTTCATTTACTTATATGAAATTTAAGATTATTAAGAAACCTTATTAGCCATTTTCTTAATTCGCCATTAGGATGAATAGCCATTTGAAAATACAAGAATAAAATCCACCTGGCTTAGTATTAGTAATAGCCTTCTCTAACAGAGAAGCATCTCAGTGTGTTAAATTGAATGATATTCTTCTTTTACAATTTTATTATTCTCCCAAGTTTGAATATGTTTTCCGGTAAAGCTGACTACTTTGGTGTTCTCACCCACTATTTTATAATTAAAAATTAATTCTGCGATATTATCTTTAACTTCCTGAGACGCTAGAATAACGTTAAAACTCTTCACTGATCCGATAAAACCTTTTTGTTTTTCGTATGCTTCTTGCATCGATTGAGCAAAAACAGCCCCATTACTCAACATAAGCACGTTTTCATGGTAGTACTTTTTACATAACTCTAGTACTTGGCCTGCTTGATTCATCTCAATATAATCATCAATCACAGTTTGCATAATTCACACTCCTTATTTGGCAATATTATAAATAACAGTTTTTTTATTAATCACACTCAGATGAATCCTTTGTATAAAATGTCGTCTCCTAGTAATGCCTCACTTGCTGCACCTATCGATAAATGACCCGCCCACACTTTAACTGTATATTTATACAGTACAATAAGAAACTAACAATTGTAAATAGAGTACGCCACAGATTAATCCATTAATGAATAGACTAAGGAGGTAAATAGCTCATAAAGGAGATAGTTATTTAACCTGATGTGACATCATTTGGGTAGGACGCTGATATTAGCGTTTAATTATGCGTAGGTTTGAACTGTCATTTTTGGTCGTTTAAATCTCATAAAATATTGATTTATGCCCTATCAATTCAGTCTACTTTTTAAATTAGGTTTCATTTTGAGATTAATGATCATTAATGCATTAATTTTTAAGCAATTGATTTATATGGATTTATTTGAGAAGCCCACAGCCTCTAAGCCAAGTGCCCACAGAATTTGTGGACACTTTAACTCGTTAAAGACGACACAATTCAAGCAACGAATGAAGGGTGCTTTGTTGTTCTGCTAACGTCTCTTAATGTCAGCCTTAACACTATAAGCCCACAAGAATAGAAAGCATTGCTCTATCAAGTTTAAGGTAAGGTATTTATTTTTTCCAACATCTAATATAGACAACTTCCTGTGCTAATCAAAAAAATCACATGGTTCTAACTGATAATGAATACCTAAAAATTAAATAGCCATAATTAATTTAATGCTGAAAAAACTGCCGCTACAGTAGCGATTAGTGCACAACTGATAGTGATATAGTTAGTTGTTATTTGCCGCTTTAGTGCCACTTCATTAGACACTCTGTTATCAATATATCCAAGTAGAGCGGATAAGTGTTCTGCCTCAATTGGGCGCTCTGCTTCATCCCCTTCAGCATCATTATTTGCCCATCGTAGTGCGTATCGTAAGTGCAAAGTATAGGTTTTCTCACCTTCAAACTTTCGACTGTTACCCGCAACGACAAACAATTCAGGGTAAAATTTCAGGACACGTTTTACCTCCTCCAAATAAAGAGTAAGGTCGACAGCAAGTTGATGGGCACTTTTTGATTTTAACTTACAGGTCCCCAGGTGTGTTACTAATACAGTAATTATTGCTAAATCGTCGGCATAATTCATTTTTACTCCAAACCAAATTTAACTTGGCTTTTCAATTACCTTACTCACATGTATTTCGTCCTACACACACACTTTGTACTTTCAAGAAACAAGACTTATATATAAGTTAGATTATTTATAAAAAAATAGAATGGAGTAAAGATGGAGCTTTGAGAAAATTTGTTAAGTGAGGGGAGCAAATCTATTTAGAATACTTGGTATATTCATACCGATCTAGCCTGTTAAACACACTAGCAAACGTTCAACTTTCCCTATTTCAAGTTCTGACAAGGCTATTGCTTTTTTGTTTGTCATATCGACAGTATTCATTATTGCGGGATTTGATAATGCATAAATATAATCTTCAAATTTTTCACTTATAATTTCATCACGGCAATCAACAAATGTGGCCCATTCTTCAAGGTCTTCGACACTGATAATGTCATTTAAACACTTTTCAAGCACAAGAATAATGATATTTTTAGTCAGTTCAAATCGAAAACCATCATCAAATTGATCAAGGTATAAGCTAATAGCCTGCTCTCTTAATGGGGAAAATGTCAGTATTTCATAAAGGGCTTGCTGCTGATTCATTGGTAAATTTTCATGTTACAGTGTTTTAAAATAATAGACGTTCAGGGTTAAGATGAGGCAAACGTCATATTATGAACATATATTATTCTTGTTGACTGGTTATCTTAACTAATTTGGTGTGTTTCGGGTTAAATCGTTTAAAACCGACATCGTCAAATTCAACAAAAATCATCTCATTGCCTGTATTTTCCTGACGAATCACAACTCCTTGCCCGTATTGGTCATGCCTTACTTTTTCACCCGCTTTTAATCTTCCACTAAAGCTTGATGGCGCCTGAGTGACTTGATTATTAATAGTGAGGCCCGCTTGAGCAAAATAATTTAACACTTGAGCCGCATCTTTCACTTCAAGAGCAACGGGGTCTTGCTCATCTTGCCTACTCAATACTTTTTGACACAGTAGAGGTTGAGACTCAAATATAAACCGAGAAAGGTCTGAAACCTTTTTCGTATTAATCGCCTTATCTGCTTGATCAAGGCGCTTCGTTTCTGCTTTATCGGGTTTTGTCAGTAATACCAATCGTTGTTTAGCTCTGGTAATACCCACATAGAAAAGGCGTCGTTCTGCCTCTATCAAGGAAACATTCGTATTATTAGCGTCATAATAGGGAAATTGACCTTCTTTCAGCCCTGCCATAATAACAAGATCAAATTCTAACCCTTTAGCTTTATGTAAACTCATTAGATGTAAACCATCTTGATTGGCACTTCTATTTTGACTCTGATCTAAGCTAGCCAAGGCTTTTAGTTCATTTAAGAGGGATAATGCATCAAGTTTTACCCCTGCAACATAGGCTATAAAAGATTCGCAGGTAGCGACCTTTTCATTATATTGAATATCTTTACTACTGGTGTTCTCAAAGTATCGGTATATACCCAATTTATCCAAAGTGTTGATAATACCTTTATCAGGTTGCTTACTATAAAGGGTTAGGCTTCTTAACCAATCAGCCCTTTCAAGTAATTTTTTTGCTCGCCAACCAGCGGTTTCATCTGCCATACTTTCAAGCATTTGAGGGATTAAATGGGGAGAACCTATTGCCCTTTGATTGATAGTTTTTCGTTGATTTGGCGCAATACCTAGACTTGGTACCGTCATCAAATAGCTAATATCGTCCCTATGGTAAAATACACTCGCATCGTCTAAGCCACCTGCCATGACGCCAACATAGGCCATTAACATACGGATCTGTCGATTCTCAAATAATGGCGAATCGCCATGTAACTGATAAGGTACTTTACGGTGCATTAGGGCTAATTGAATCGGTACCATGTCACTGTATAAACGCACCAAGACAGCGGCATTTGATAAAGAACCAACACGATTCCCCCACTGTTTAAGCTCAGAAAGTAGGGCTTTACCGGTTTTATCATATTGAGAAAATGCAAATTCAGTGTCCGCACCTTTACCTATGACTGATTGCATGACCCTTTCGTCATCGCCCTCTTTTTTCATCTGTGTATTATGTGCTAATAGGTTTGTTGCCATCATGCCAATTTGATGGCCAAAACGAAAACTAGTGCTTAAATCGAATTGATTAATAGGTTTAAAGTCCAGGTCAATCTGCTTGGCCATAATGTCGGGTTTTGCGCCACGCCATTCATAAATACATTGCTGTATGTCCCCTACCATCATCCAATAACTTGATT
>Ga0105359_10003402_pt1 | contig 13044 bp, 11 predicted proteins | sample GOMGulsemesocosm_6_FD_83659 | JGI IMG/M metagenome (GOLD analysis project Ga0105359, IMG submission 83659) | Methane-oxidizing microbial communities from mesocosms in the Gulf of Mexico - GOM8C Gulf of Mexico | ecosystem: Environmental > Aquatic > Marine > Cold seeps | place: Gulf of Mexico... | reverse complement strand
TAACATTGAAGTTGTTTGTGATGTTGCCTGATTGGTCGCCTACCATGAAGTAGTTGATTTTGCCGATAGTGTCTGAACTGTCGTGCCATGCTTTGTGAGTGAAATGAGTGTCAGTTGATACTGAGAAAACTTCTACGCCACGTTTTTGTAGTTCTTCGTAATGGTCTGCAACATCACCTAGTTCAGTAGGGCAAACAAACGTGAAATCAGCTGGGTAGAAGAAGAATACAGCCCATTTACCTTCAACGTCTTTTTCTGAGATTTCTACGAATTCGCCTTGTTTGAAAGCAGTTGCGTTAAACGGTTTAATTTTAGTGTTGATCATGTTGTCATCCTATTAATGAGTTAATTATTTGATGGGACTCTTGCTGCGAATCCATGAGAAGGATTATGGGGCAAATAGATGGATAGGTAAATATGATTGAATCTATGAAAACGATAGCTTAAATCTATCATCGTTTTTGAAGGTGATTAAGCGGCATGATATAGTTCGTGATTGTTGTGATGCGCATTAATTGTGGTCTTATTAGAAATAGAGATAACCGAGAATGAATAGTGATATGAAAATAGAACTTGCACACATGGAGCATTTAACCGCTTTTAAATCTTATGTCGATGAATGTGTAGATGATGGTATTAGCCTCTATGAGTTTATCTTTAACAATTATGCAGGCTATCTTAAAAAGCGTATTGCTTATGCCCGTGGTGAGCAACTCCCGAAAGGTTGGACACCGATCATTACTTATTTCTGTATCGAGAATGGGGCTATTCTTGGTTCAATACGAGTGAGGCAGGGGACTAATGCTTATATCGAGGACGTTATCGGTCATGTAGGCTACGAAACGCGACCATCTGCGAGAGGTAGAGGGGTTGCTAAATTCATGCTATCTACTATTCAAAAGATCGCACTGACTGATGACGTGATGATCTCTTGCGATCCGGCTAATCTTGCTTCGCGCAAGGTGATTGAAAGTTGTGGCGCTCGATTTCTTACCGAATACTATTATGAAGCAGAAGCTCAACAAGTGCGAAGGTATCAATTATCTTCGGAATAATTTATTTTTAGATATCATAATTACAGCGGTTAAATTGTATTAGCCGCTGTAATTATTTGGTATACCTAGCAATTAAAAATCAAATTGCAGGCCAAAACCATAGCCCACGCTTTCTTCATACATCACACCACTTGCGACTAACGCTAGGTTTGGCAGTAGGTGGGCAACGAGTTCTGCACTATATTCAATTTCTGACTCATCACCAATATCGATATAAGCTGCATCAATAATAAACTCTAATTGGTGACTGAATTGAATGGCTAGACCTACTGCAGCATTAAACCCGAATTCATCTTCAAGATCATCGTTGGTGGATGCTGAATTTAATTTAGTTTCTACCTCTTTGCCAAATTCATAAATAGCACCACTTTCAATCGTAAAGTCAATTTTAGGGTGTAGCGGCAGGCGTGCCCCCATATTAAATACAGCCTGCATAGCCGTTGTTTTAGTCGCATTTTGCTCATCAATAATTGTTTCTCTGCTCAAATAACTGAAATTTGTTCTGCGAAAAACATAAGGACTGATTAAGTCGGATATATTGATCTGATATGTTTTTAATGGGTCATCAGCATCTTCAGCTGTAATTTCAGTATAGTTGAGTTGGTAATAGCGATAGCTAACCGGCGTATAATTATTATTGGCAAAAGCAGCGCTAGACAAGAGCGAGGCTAATGTGAAACACAGATATATTAGTTTCATTTTACGGTCCTTGTTAAATGAGCTAAAAAGTCGAGAGTTAATTTTTATTGGTTATAGTGTATCGTAGTATAGCGATAAATAGTTTTGCTAAAGCATGAATAAATAAGGAGTTTTTGGTTGTTGTAATTTAATGAAATATTGATATTCTGAATGAACAACTCGTTAAAATAAAGATGTATGATGGGCTGTATTAGCCGTTGTAGTCTGTAGATTTATATTTAAAAGGGATTTTATGTACATCAAGCAAGCCTCACTGGAAGAATTAAACGATCTCGTTAATTTATTTGATCAATATATGGTGTTTTATAAGCAGCCATCAGCCCCTAAAAAGTATCGTCCGTATTTAGGTGAGCGCTTAATGAATAATGATGCGACCGTATTTATTGCTTATACCAAGGCGGGTGAAGCGATGGGGTTTGTACTTAACTATCATTCGTTTTCGTCGGTATCATTAGGTAAAATCATGGTATTAAACGATCTATTCATCGCCCCTGAATATCGTAAACAAGGTGTCGCAAATGAATTGATCCACAGAGTGGTTCGAGAAGCGAAAAACACAGGTGCTATTCGTGTTGACTTAAATACTGCGCAAGATAATTTTTCAGCGCAAGCATTGTATGAAAAACTCGGTTTTGTAAAAGACACTGAATATTTCAGTTATCGTTTAGCCGTTAAATAAGCACTGCATATTACAACCCTCCATACATTAATTACCGTATTGAGTTGATATCGAAAGGTTAACGACTAACCTTTCTTTCTTCGACTAAACCTTTCCTAAATGCTGACCTCGCAAGCCTACTCTTTATCTATTTATCTAAGCTTATTATCGGTGCTAACCAAAGAGCCAGACTTTTGTTCTAATGCTTTGATTTAAAATGTTTTATATAACTAATTTCATGGTTTATATTGGTTATATAAAATACTTTATGTGACACGTGTCGCGTAAAGACCAGTGTCAATTAGTGTATTCTATAAAATTCAAGTAGTTATATGTTTTGGCTTGGCAATATTTTACGAGGTTTACATGCTGGCATTCTTTTTATCTGATATCAATTTAGCTTATACGATTGCGATTAGTATCGTATTTATATTTACCCTAATTGAAATAGTCGGGTTACTTATCGGGATCAGCCTATTGGACATGTTCGATAATATCTCGCCTTTTAATCTTGATGGTTCGGTACCTGTGCAGGCGGGGGGATTAACAACGGCGTTAGACTGGTTATGCTTGAGTAAATTACCCTTATTCATTTGGTTGATTTTGTCATTTACCTTGTTTGCTATTTCAGGATTTGTACTCAATTTTACCGCCATATCGACTTTGCAGTGGCAGCCTTCATTGTTAGTGACAGGGCCAATTAGTGTATTTATTACCTTGGTTTTCTTGCATTTCATTGGGGCTAAGTTGGCTAAAATATTACCACGGCGCGACGCGTCAGTAACATCAACAGCAGAGTTCAGTGGCAAATTAGCCCGTATTACGATAGGGACCGCAACGAAAGGTAACCCCGCAGAAGCAGTACTTATTGACGACGTTAATCAAAAGCATTATTTGATGGTAGAGCCTGCTTACGAACATGAAATGTTTACACAAGGTTCAGAAGTTGTCGTGGTTGAAAAGCTGACAACGAGCTGGCTCGCGATCCCATTTAACTGAGTTGAAAGTTATTAACTTGTAAATAATGAATCAATAAAACTACCATTCACTTTTAGGAATATTATCATATGGAATTATCAGAAAATCTCACGTTCATATTAATCATAGCGGGCATTGTCGTTGTGGCATTACTGACAATAGGCCTTATTATTGCCAAATTGTATGTACGCTCAACCAAAGAAGTTGCTTTTGTAAGAACGGGAATGGGCGGTGAAAAGATTGCGAAAGACGGCGGTATGTTGGTATTACCGGTATTGCATGAAACCATCCCTGTCAGTATGAATACCTTACGTATTGAAGTAGAAAAAATCCAAAAAGATGCATTAATTACAAAAGACCGTATGCGTGTTGATGTGAAGGCTGACTTTTATCTACGTGTTGCGCCAACGAAAGAAGGCATTTCGATGGCCGCGCAAACACTCGGTATTAGAACGATGCGTGTTGAAGAGCTGAAAAAACTCATGGAGTCGAAGTTTGTTGACGTATTGCGTGCGGTTGCGGCTGAGATGACAATGACAGAGATGCATGAGAAGCGTTCTGACTTTGTGCAGCGAGTGCAGCAAAACGTGATTAATGATTTAGAGAAGAATGGCTTGGAGCTTGAGTCAGTATCATTAACTGGCTTTGACCAAACCGATTTACAGTACTTCAATAAAAATAACGCGTTTGATGCTGAAGGTCGTGCATTACTTGCTCAAATCATTGAGCGTAAACGTAAAGAAACCAATGATATTGAGCAAGAGAATAGAATTCTGATTGAGCAACGTAATGTACTTGCAGAGAAACAATCATTAGAAATTGAACAAGAAAAACTAAATGCACAATTAAACCAAGAACAAGCCATTGAGCTGCGTAAAGCTGAGCAACAGGCGACGATTGTTAAGCAGCGTGAGCAAAGAGCACAGGAAGAGCGCGAAGCTGAGATCGCAAAACAGAGAGCGATTGAAGCTGCTGAAATTGAAAAAGCCAAATTCATTGAGACCGCGGAAATTGAAAAAGTAAAAGTGCTAGAACAATCACGAATTCAACAGCAGCGTGACATTGAAGTCGCGATGCAAGAAAAGCAAATTGCAGTTGCGGTTAAGTCGGAAGAAGAATCTGCAGCCCGTGCTAAAGCGGCTGAAGCAGAGAAGAATAAAGTAGAAAAAGAAGAGGCCGTTATCACTGCTCGTGAAGTTGCACAGGCAAACCGTGATAAACAAATTGAAGTTATCGCGGCAACCAAAGAAGCTGAACGTGACGCTGTTGGTATCACCGTGCAAGCACATGCGGCAAAACAAGCGGCAGAAGATAATGCTGAATCAATTTTAATTGAAGCGAAAGCATCGGCCGATGCGTTAAAACTGAATGCTGAAGCGAATCAAAAAGTGTATGCGGTAGAAGCTGAAGGTAAACGTTCTCGTTATGAAGCGGATAATTTATTGAGTAATGAGCAGATCGATTTACAAAAATCATTAGCTATTTTGGAAGTATTACCAGAGCTAATTGCGAATGCGGTTAAACCATTAGAGAATATCGAAGGCATCAAGATCCTACAAGGGTACGGTGGCAATAATGGCCACGGCATTGCTGGTGTAGGTTCGAGTGGTGAGCGTGCTCCACAAAGCTTATCTGAGCAAGTCACTGCGGCTGCGTTAAGTTACCGTGCCAATGCGCCGCTGGTGGATAATATGCTTAAAGAGATAGGTTTAGTTGATAAAGAAAATGGCTCGTTGGAAGATTTACTGACAGGTAATCATAATCTAATCAAACAGTCGGTGACTAAAGCACCAACGAATGATCCGATAAACAAGTCGGCGACTGATATCGGCTAATTGAATACCGAATTTAACGATGGTGTACCTCTATCCCGCTTACCTGTTTAGGTAAGCGGGATTTTTAATAGCGAATACCCGCACGTTGATAGATAAAGCCAAGTAGCCAAGCCGGTCCGACTAATAAGAACTGCAGATCCTCGAAGAATGACGGTTTCGCCCCTTCAATTTTGTGTCCTATAAACTGAAATACCCAGGCAATCGCAAACAGTACTGCACTAAATATCCATAACGGGATGGCTAAGTACAGTGTTAGCACATAGCACGAGACTAGACACAAACCAGTGAACAACAACATACCAAGTAAGATACGTACCGATAAGGTGTAATAGAAGTACATCGCCGGTAACATAGCTAATGTTGCCCAATTTACCCAGGGTGATACGCCCATCCAATCCATCTTGGGAATAGACCATAACAACCCCACGATAGTAAAAAAGATGATAGGCACCATGATCCAATGGATGAGTTTATTGGTTTTGTTCTGGTGGCTAACGCCATATTCATCAAACCATTGTTGTACTGTTCTCGATTGTTGTGACATATTTTGCTTCCTTGCTGTGCTGTAAATGACACGAGTGATGATGTGTTAATAGGCTAGCATGGCTGATAAAATGAAAGTGTTATCGAGATACTACTTTGGGTATTTTAAGGTAAGCCCAAGTGAAGTTCATCACTTGGGCTTATTGATATGAATTTTTAAAGCTGTGTTAGTGGTTATTTAACCAATACCGTCGCTAAGACATCAAATAGATCATCAATTTCGCTAGTGGTATTGTAATGCATGAAACCGATACGAATAACACCGCCTTTATCCAAGATATCTAGCTGTTTACATAATCCGATCGCATAGAAGTGCCCGTTCCATACACACATATTATGTTGACCAAGCAGGCCTGATACATCTTCTGGTGAGGCATGGTCAATACGGATAGAGAAGGTCGGTGTACGCTCCGCTAATCTCTCCATATCATTGATGCCATACAGTGTTACATTGCTGTATTTCGCTAGCTTAGCAAGGAAGTGTTGGCTTAGTTTTTGTTCATGAGTTTGGTATAACTCGAAGCTTTGCACAAGTCTTTCACGTAGCGGCAGTGCTTGATCACCTGCATGCGCAAGGTATTCAACTGCAGCGCTAAGTCCAGCCAATGCTTCAAAGCTTTGCGTGCCAGTTTCAAAGCGACCTGGCCCTTGGTTTGTAGCGGGTTCTACTTTGTATGGCGATAAGGTATGTAACCATTGAGGTGCCACATAAGCAATGCCTACATGAGGACCAAAGAACTTATAAGCTGAACAAGCTAGAAAGTCACAACCAAGTGCTTGCACGTCAACAAGCTTGTGTGGCGCATAATGTACCGCATCTATATAGACTTTCGCACCGACAGCATGTGCCGCTGCAATGATCGGTTTTACGTCGACTAATGAACCTGTGGTGTTCGATGCAAACGTTAACGCCACTAACTTAGTTTTGTTGGAAATTAACGAGATTAAATGTTCGCTATCTAATGTGCAATCAGCTTCATTAACGCGGGCTTGATGTACTATCGCTCCTTTATCATCCGCTGCTTGTTGCCACGTAGATACGTTTGAATAATGATCAAGCGAAGTCACTATGACTTCATCACCGGCTTGCCAATCACGGCTAATCGCACGGCTTAATTGGAATGTCAGTGACGTCATGTTCGCGCCAAAGACGATATTATCAGGTGACTCGGTATTCAATAATGCTTGGCCACTTAGGCGTGCATTGCGCATCACATCTACGGTCTTTTCACTTGAGAAAAAACGACCACCAAGGTTTGAATTATATTTACCTAAGTAAGCAGTCATTGCATCAAGCACTGATTGTGGAACTTGTGAGCCACCAGGACCATCAAAAAAATACACTGGCTCGCCATTTACTTTTTGTTGTAAGGCTGGAAACGCTTGGCGGATTGACTCAATACATAAGTTCATCGGTTATTCCTTTAATTAAATTATTATTACGCTACATCTTTTATGCGTAATACTGTTCTTTAGAGTGTGAAATACATTTTCATGACTGGTTTAATGACAGTTCATATGACTGCTTTATTCGCTTGCTTTACGCCTGATAATGATAGATTACGCAGTGAAAACAAATACGTCGCGCAGTCCAGATTCATCTTGTAGTGCTGGTAGTGTTTCTGTCACGTAGTGGTAATAGCGACGATCATTAAAAATGATAAATTGGTTTTCTTCTAACGTGGTGCTCATGTGTGGGTGCTGGTCAACTGGCGATGAAAATATCTGCGTAAATGCACCCGCGATGTTGTCTCTTTTTACACAGAAAATACCCACAAAATCAAAACCGTCTTGATGAATGCCTTCAGGTGCTGGTGAGCCAGATTTATCTTGTGAACAAACAACGCGGATCTGGTGAACGCCAATCGGCTGTTTTGTGGTATCGACGTTTGTTCGTTCAAGAAATGCATTTAATAAATTTTGGAAATCAGGATGTTGATCAAGTGCTGGTGAGATGTCTTCGAACTTACGTTCAACGTTACCAATAAGGCGGTTTACATCAGATGACTGCATGAAGGTACTGGTACCTAATTTTTCAAATTGCGTGTCAGTCTTTTGGTATTGCGAAAATGCACGGAATCGACAGTTACTTTCAAGGTAAGGATCAGCACCTAAATCATTAAAGAAATCACCTAAGTTTTGCGCGCAGGTTGAGGGTGCTTGAAATGCTTCAATAAGAAACGATCCATTCATGATGTAAATCCTTGGTTAATCAAATGTAGGTGAGGTGCTGATTATCCGTGTATGACGATTACTTTCAAGATAGTAGTCTAACTTCAAAGGTTTATTTTACAAGTGACTGATTGGTGGTTTCGTATTGGTTTTATTGATCTGTTTTTTGGTTTCGATTTGAATTTATATTTTGCAAAAGTGTTGTTTTACAGTTTTAGGTTTATTGTTTTACAAAATCAAAGTGATAACTAGCGCACAAAAAAGACGAAGAAATAACAAACTATTTCATCATTTGTTTAACAATTCATTCGGTTTCATAAGAAGAAGCACACAAATTAGATCTAATTTGTTAACCAATCTTTGTTCGTGCGTTATTTATTGGACAGCGTCATGCTACCTAGTTATATATAGTTAAATGATAAGTATACATATGGATGTGTATGCATAAAGGGATGCAAGGATGAACCATACAATAGTTCGAGAACACTTTACAAAAACCACTAAAATATTAGGGAAAAGAATAGTAACTCTCGTTTTTATTCTGTTTTCTACCAATGTTTTTGCCGAACCTGATGTTTATTGGGATCAAAGTAATGAGTCTGAAAAGCACGTTATTAGCCATGATTCGTGGCAATTATTACTCGATAATTATTTAATTGTTTCTGAAGATAAGGCGATCATTAATTTATTTGATTATGAAGCCGTAACAGTTGCTGATAAGCAAATTCTGAGTCAGTATTTAACGCGCTTGCAAGGACTCAACCCTCTCGATTTTAACCGAAATCAACAAAAAGCATATTGGATAAATCTGTATAATGCGCTGACCGTAAAGTTGGTGCTAGATAACTACCCAGCAACGTCAATTATTTGGATGGGAGATACATTTTTTTCTATTGGTCCTTGGGATGATGAACTCGCAATCATTAATAATAGAGCGATTAGCTTAAATGATATCGAGCAAAATATCTTACGCCCTATCTGGAAAGATCCACGCATACACTACGCCATAAATTGTGCCAGTTATGGCTGTCCTAATTTATCTTCTCAAGTATTTACTGCCGATAATATCGAACAACAATTGAATACTACTGCGATAAAATTTATTAACCACCCTAGAGGTGTAACTGTATCTGGTGACGATTTAATATTATCTAAAATATACAGTTGGTATGAAGAAGACTTTGGAAACAATGAGAATGATCTTATTGAACATTTAAAGTTATTTGCTGAACCGACATTAAAACAAGCCTTGGTAAAATTTCAGCAAGACCCCGAAGACATCGATTATGACTATGACTGGCGCTTAAATCAGCCATAGCAAACGATCAGTTCAAATCACGTCAATATCTTTACATCAATCAACAGTGTGTTGTTCGGCCCAGTGTAAATCTTGATATTTGTGCTGGTTAATTTTTAATAAATGGATGAAATCAAAGTTAGTATGGATGCTATAAGACAGAAAAAAAAATGTAAAAGTAAACGCGTTGCGCTTGCGTTAATTGCACTCGGATATGGCAATGCCCCCGCTGCGCTAGAGTTTAATTGGGGTGATGTAGAAGGTGCATTTCATTCTCAGTTTTCAGTCGGCTCAAGTTGGCGAGTTGAAAACGCTGATGTGAAAAACTTAGGTAGGCAAAATGGTATCACTTATGCGGGCGCTACTCCGCCGGGGATGGTTGGTAATTCTTCGTCTGGAGACGACGGTAATTTGAATTATAATCGCGGCGATGCTTTTTCGCAGACAGCAAAGGGACTCCATGATTTAACATTACAATATGATAATTTTGGTGCTTTTATCCGTGGTAAGTATTGGTACGATTATGTGCTTGATCAAAAAGACGTTCATCACGGTAGCGCGACAAACAGTTATGTGCCGACTCAGGTTATTAATGATGATGATTTTAATTCCTTAACAAAAGCGAAAGGCGTCGCGTTATTAGATGCCTATATTTTTGTTGATTTTGATATAGGTGATTCGGTTGTTGATCTTCGTTTAGGTAAACAGGTCGTTAACTGGGGTGAAAGTACTTATATTCAAGGTGGTATTAACACTGTGAACCCTGTTGATGCTGCCGCATTTCATCGGCCAGGTGCTGAAGTTAAAGAAGGTTTACTGCCTGTTAATATGCTATTTACAAATATTGGTATTACAGCTGATCTTGCTTTTGAGGCTTTCTATCAATTAAAGTTTGAACCGACAGTTATCGATAGCTGCGGTACGTATTTTGCGTCTTCCGATGTTCTTTCTGAAGGTTGCAACGTATCTCTTATTACAGATTCATTCGGAGAGCAGGCGGGTTATAACGCTGGTTTCTATCAAACTCGCGGTACAGATGAGTATGCATCAGATAATGGTCAGTTTGGCTTAGCCTTGAAGTACTACGCAGAAAACCTTAATTCAACGGTATTTGCGTTATATTACATGAATTACCACAGCCGCCTCCCTTACGTTAGCTTAGAGGTTGGACTAGCACCTTTTAACCCCTTTGCTCCTGATCCTGACTCGCTTGCAAAATACCATACTGCTTATCCTGAGGACATCCAATTACTCGGTTTAAGCTTTAATACGTCGTTTAATGCATTAGCTGTATCTGGCGAGGTGAGTCATCGTTTGGGCTTACCGTTGCAAATCAATGGGTCTGACTTAATGACTGCATCGTTAGCTGTTCCACCAACAGGCTCTCCAATTGATGAAGAATACCAAAGCCTTGATGTTGGCGATACCATTGACGGTTTTGATCGTTTTGATTACACCCAAGCTCAGCTCACTTTTATTAGGCTATTTGACCAAGTATTAGGTACGGATCGGATTAGTACGGTTGCTGAATTTGGTTTTGGTCACGTATGGGATTTAGATGACTCAAGAAAGTATGGCCGTAGCTCTATCTATGGAAATAGTTTTAATACCAGTGATGGTCATAATACTGATGATGGTTTTACGACATCAAATAGTGCGGGTTACCGTTTATCTGTGCAAGCGAATTACCGCAATGTTTTCAAGGGTGTTGATTTATCTCCTTCTGTTGCTTGGTCTCATGATGTCTATGGTTACAGCCCTGAACCACAAGGTACTTTTCAGGAAGGGCGAAGAGGTATTAATTTGGCATTGAAAGCGGACTACGCACAGAGGTATAGCATGTCATTAAGTTATAGCGGATTTGAAGGTCGATTTAATCCTATCTCTGACCGTGATTATGTCTCTCTCGTATTTGGCCTGTCATTCTAAGATGAGTAAAAGGATTTAACTAATGAAAGCATTTAATAAAGCGCCTTATGTAGTCGCTATGTCGATGATTATGATGTCATCAACTGCAGTGGCAAAAGTAAGTAAAGAAGAAGCGAGTCAATTGGGGAATACCTTGACGCCTGTCGGAGCCCTTGTTACGGGTAATAAAGATGGCTCAATTCCAGCTTGGACTGGCGGCATAACGAATACGAACTTAGGTAAGCACTATGGTGAAAATGAACGTGTCGACAATCCTTATATTGCTGACCAACCATTGTTCACGATAACGGCTGATAATGTGGAACAGTACAAGGACAATTTAACACCGGGACAAATGGCGATGTTTAGGGCTTACCCTAAGACATATAAAATGCCGATCTATCAAAGCCGCCGAAGCTTTGCTTTAAAAGATGAAATATATGATGTGATTAAGGCGAATGCGATAACAGCAACCTTAACCGAAGAAGGGAATGGCGTGAGAAATTATAATATAGCTATTCCTTTTCCGATCCCTAAAAATGGCTTGGAAGTTATTTGGAATCATATTACCCGTTATCGTGGTGGGCGTGCAGAGCGTGTATTTACGAGTATACCGGTGCAAAAAAATGGTACTTATACCGAAATTACGAGCAAAGAAATCTCATCAATACCAGAAACGCTGCGAAGCGGTCGAGATCTCAAAAAAGATGACAACATCCGATTTTATTATATAAGACAGATTTTAGAACCGGCACGCTTAACAGGTACTATAACGTTAGTACATGAAACAATGGACCAAGTGAAAGAACCACGTAAAGCGTGGATTTATAATGCTGGTCAGCGGCGTGTGCGACGTGCTCCAAGTATTGCTTATGATAGTGAGTCTACAGGCTCGGAAGGCTTAGCTACAATGGATAACTTCGACATGTATAACGGTGCGCCCGATCGTTATAATTGGACGTTAGTCGGTAAAAAAGAGTTGTACGTTCCTTATAATGCTTATCAACTTTCTTCTACTGATTTGAGCTACGATGACATTATAAGACCTGGTCATATTAACCAAGAATATACACGTTATGAAAAGCATCGAGTGTGGGAAGTACAGGCCACGCTGAAAGAGGGTAAACGTCATGTTTATGCAAAACGTAACTTCTTTATTGATGAAGATAGTTGGCAAACCAGTATTGTCGACCATTATGATGCGCATGATTTATTGTGGCGAGTATCAGAGGCTCATGCCGTGCAATATTATAATGTTGGTGTGACTTGGGTCGCGGCTGAGATTTTATATGATCTTATTGCTGGACGTTATTTAGCGAGTGGATTAGCGAATGAAGAAAGAAAAGGAACTCAGTTTGATATTGATGTGAAGCGTAATGATTTCTCAATATTTGCACTGAAACGATTAGGGCGTTAATAGGTACAAAAAAGCCCAAGTATATTTTCGCTATTTCTAGTTAACAGTATACTTGGGCTTCATTTTTATCTAGCGGCTAATTAAAGTTCGTTAACGAACTCAACAGCGCGACCGATGTAGTTAGCTGGCGTCATTAATTTTAATTCCGCTTTAACTGCATCAGTTAGTTCTAGAGTATCGATGAATTCTTGCATAGCAGGGCCATCAACACGGCGACCACGTGTAAGCTCTTTTAGCTTTTCGTATGGTTTTTCGATGCCGTAACGACGCATAACTGTTTGGATTGGCTCAGCCAAAACTTCCCAGTTACGATCAAGATCAGCAAGTAGCGCTTCTTCGTTAAGTTGTAATTTACTGATACCTTTTAACGTTGACTCGTATGCAATAACAGAATAACCGATAGCAACACCTAGGTTACGTAATACAGTTGAATCTGTTAAGTCACGCTGCCAGCGAGAAACCGGTAATTTTGCAGAAAGGTG
>Ga0105359_10003387_pt1 | contig 13070 bp, 10 predicted proteins | sample GOMGulsemesocosm_6_FD_83659 | JGI IMG/M metagenome (GOLD analysis project Ga0105359, IMG submission 83659) | Methane-oxidizing microbial communities from mesocosms in the Gulf of Mexico - GOM8C Gulf of Mexico | ecosystem: Environmental > Aquatic > Marine > Cold seeps | place: Gulf of Mexico... | reverse complement strand
TAATAGTATTAAATCAGTATTAATTATTGGAAGTGGACCGATTGTAATTGGTCAAGCGTGTGAATTTGATTATGCTGGTTCTCAAGCCGCTAGATCTTTAAGAGATGAAGGAATTGAAGTAACACTTATCAATTCTAATCCTGCAACAATCATGACTGATAAAGTCGTTGCAGACGATATTTATCTTGAACCATTAGAACCTGCTTCAATTGTGAAAATTCTTCAGAAACATAACATTGATGCTGTTTTACCTACAATGGGTGGACAAACAGGGTTAAATCTTTGTATGAAGTGTGACGACATGGGTATTTGGGAAGAATACAATGTTAAAATGATTGGAGTTGACATTGAAGCTATTGAAATCACTGAAAATCGTGAAGATTTCAAAAACTTAATGACTAAAATTGGTATTCCAATGGCACCTCAAACTACTGCTAAATCGTTTTTAGAAGGTAAAGAGATTGCTCAAGAATACGGTTTCCCCTTATGTATTAGAGCCTCATTCACTTTAGGTGGAACAGGTGCTGCTATTGTATATGACGAAAAAGATTTTGAAAAACATTTAACATCAGGTTTACATAAATCACCTATTCATGAGGTGATGATTGATAAAGCCTTAATGGGATGGAAAGAATATGAGTTAGAGCTTTTAAGAGACAACAATGATAACGTGGTTATTATTTGTTCTATTGAAAACTTTGACCCAATGGGAATCCACACAGGTGACAGTATCACTGTTGCACCTGCAATGACTTTATCTGATACAACTTTCCAAAAAATGAGAGATATGGCCATCAAAATGATGCGCTCTATTGGTAATTTTGCTGGAGGTTGTAATGTTCAATTCGCTGTAAGTGATGATGAAAAAGAAGATATTATTGCCATTGAAATTAACCCTAGAGTTTCTCGTTCATCTGCATTAGCATCTAAAGCAACTGGTTATCCTATTGCAAAAATAGCTTCTAAATTAGCCATTGGTTATAATTTAGATGAATTACAAAATCAAATTACTAAAACAACTTCAGCATTATTCGAACCAACATTGGATTATGTTATTGTTAAGATTCCACGTTGGAATTTTTCTAAATTTGAAGGTGCTGATGACAAATTAGGACTTCAAATGAAATCGGTTGGAGAGGTTATGGCAATCGGTAGAACATTCCAAGAAGCTTTACAAAAAGCCTGTCAATCTTTAGAAATTGGAAGAAATGGACTAGGTGCTGATGGAAAAGAGTTAACAGATCAAAACAGAATACTAGAATCGTTAGGAGCTGCATCATGGGATAGATTATTCCATATATATGATGCTATGAAATTAGGAATACCTTTCAAAACAATTCAAGCTAAAACTAAAATTGACCCTTGGTTTTTAAGACAAATTGATGAAATGATTGGCTTAGAAAAAGAAATTGAAAAATTTCATATCGGTAACATTTCCGTTGAAATGTTATTAGAGGCTAAACAAAAAGGGTATGCCGATAGACAAGTAGCTCATTTATTGAGATGTTTAGAATCTGAAGTTTATTCAAAACGAGAAGAGTTCAATATTAACAGGGTTTATAAAATTGTAGACACTTATGCAGCTGAATTCCCTGCTGAAACTCCATACTACTACTCTACTTTCGAATTTGAAAACGAATCAGTAGTTTCGGATAAAAAAAGTATCGTAGTTTTAGGATCTGGTCCAAATAGAATTGGTCAAGGAATTGAATTTGATTACTCATGTGTTCATGGTGTATTAGCTGCTAAAGAAATGGGCTATGAAACAATAATGATTAATTGTAATCCAGAAACGGTTTCTACAGATTTTGATACCGCTGATAAATTATATTTTGAACCTGTATTCTGGGAACATATTTATGACATTATTAAGCATGAAAAACCAGAAGGTGTAATTGTTCAACTAGGTGGTCAAACGGCATTAAAGTTAGCTGAGAAATTAGAACGTTATGGAATAAAAGTATTGGGAACATCATTTGACGCTTTAGATTTAGCTGAGGATAGAGTACGTTTTTCTGAATTACTAGAAAAAAATGACATTTTATTCCCTAAATACGGTATTGTTGAATCAGCTGAACAAGCTTTAGAATTAGCTAAAGATTTAGGTTATCCCTTATTAGTAAGACCTTCTTATGTATTAGGTGGTCAAAAAATGAAGATTGTATTAAACGATCACGACTTAGAACATCATGTTGTAGATATTCTAAATGAATTACCAAATAATCAAATTTTATTAGATCACTTTTTAGGTGGTGCTATTGAAGCAGAAGCTGATGCAATTTGTGACGGAGAGAATGTACACATTATTGGTATCATGCAACACATTGAACCTGCAGGGATTCACTCTGGAGATTCTTATGCTGTTTTACCTCCTTACAACTTAGGAGATATGATTATTCATGAAATTGAAGACATTACTCGTAAAATTGCAGTTGAATTAAAGACTGTTGGTTTAATGAATATTCAGTTTGCTATTAAAGATAATAAAGTATATGTAATTGAAGCTAATCCAAGAGCTTCTAGAACTGTTCCTTTTATTGCTAAGGCATATCAAGAACCTTATGTAAACTATGCTACAAAAGTAATGTTAGGCGCAAAAGTTACTGATTTTGAATTTAATCCAGTAAAAGAAGGATATGCTATTAAAATTCCAGTATTCTCATTTGATAAATTTCCTAATGTAAATAAGGAGTTAGGCCCTGAGATGAAATCTACTGGTGAAGCAATACAATTCATTAAAAACTTACGTGACCCGTTCTTTAAAAAGATTTATAGCGAACGTAATTTATACTTAAGTAAATAATACAAATAACTATTGAATAGTCAAAAGCTTAATTGCTTTTGACTATTCTTTTTTCAACTCAAATTCATGCTTTTATTCATCAGTATCAAAAATTTAATCTTCATTTTAGGAGTGATTCTTTTAATGCGATTTATTGGTAAAATGATGTCTGCTAGACGAAATATTAACGAGCAGACTAAACATAAGCAAGCTCAAGCAGACAATTCTATTGAAAAAGAAAAAGCTAAACGAAATTTTGGACGAACTACGGTTGAAAAAGTAGATGAAGAGTCTAAAAAAAATTCGAATTACACTGATTTTGAAGAGGTAGATTAAAAAACATAAGGACGCTTCGTTTTTAGACACAAGACTGACATATACTGTTACAATATTAACACCCCAAATGTGAAAAACGGAGTAATACTATCAATCTATTTTAGGAAATAAAACATCTGATAAACTTTTTGACTAAAATGAGAATTATTGGAAATTAATCGTACGAAAAGGAAGACCAATTAAATTGACACACCTAATACCCCATGTATTATATGATTGTGAAATTCATTTTTCTAAGCTATAAAATCATAACGAAATAAAAAACACTATTTCCCAAACTTTTCTGATTTTAGTTCTGGCCATTGAAGATCCATATCTTTCAGCGCTTTTAGAATTACCTTTGCTACATAGTTTACTTTTTCCCAATTCCTATCTGCAGGAACTATGTACCATTCGGGTTTATCACACTTCTTGAAAATCGTTTCTTAAACATCTCTAAATTCATCCCTATGCTCTCTTGATTCCCAATCGCCATCATTATGTTTCCAATGTTTTTCTTCTATTTCTACACGTTCAGTTAGTCTTTTAAACTGCTCATCTTTAGACGTATGTAAATAAAACTTTAAAATAGTAGTTCCATTTGACTCTATTTGCTTTTCAAATCCATTAATTAAATCAAAACGTTCTTCTAGCTCCTTTTTTGGTAGATAATCATAAACAGTAGGTACTAAAATATCTTCATAATGCGAACGGTTAAATACTTGAATCATTCCTTTTGCAGGAGCATATGGGTGTACTCTCCATAAAAAATCATGCGAAAGCTCTTCATCCGTTGGCTTTTTAAACGCCTTTACAGAAATCCCGTTAGGATTTATACCGCTCAATGTCCTTCTAACTGCCCCATCCTTACCAGAAGCATCCATACCTTGAAAAATAAGTAGTAAAGAATATTTTCCTTGCGCATTCATTTTACGTTGTAGCGTTATGATTTCAGCGATCATTTTCTCATTCTCTAATCTGATTTCCTCTTTTTTAGATTTATCTATGTTTTGAGTTTTAATCTGAGACAGCTTAATCATAACGTTTCTTTTTTAATGAATCCTTTATATATTTATAAGGTTTTCAATAAAGATAATACTTTTTCCAAATCTTCAGGCACATCTATATTAGGAGTTTCTATTTCTGTTTCTACAGTAGCTACTTTATACCCATTATAAACCCATCTTAGCTGCTCTAAAGACTCTTGCTGTTCTAATGCCGTTTTTGGTAAACTTATTAACTTAGATAACACATCTGAACGCCAAGCATAGATACCTATATGCTTCCAAAAACAGGCTTTACTTAGCCATTCACTTTCATTAGTATTAGCAATAAAAGGAATGGGACTTCTACTAAAATATACCCCATTATTGTCTTTATCCAACACCACTTTAATTCTATTTGGATTTAAAACATCATCTATAGCTGTCATTTTTTTTATTAGCGTTGCTAATTTAACATCCGAATTTTTAAACGCCACTAATAACTCATCTAATTGTTCCGGTCTAATTAAAGGTTCGTCCCCTTGAATATTAATAACGATATCAAAATCTTTATATTTTTCAACAACCTCACCGCATCTATCCGTTCCAGATGTATGCGTACATGAAGTCATCATCACATTACCACCAAAACTTTCAACATGGTCAAAAATGCGTTGATCATCAGTAGCAACAACCAATTCATTAATTAAATTCGATTTCAATGACAGCTCATAAACGCGTTGAATCATGCTTTTACCCGCAATATCAATTAATGGTTTACCAGGAAACCTACTCGATTCATATCTTGATGGAATGATACCTAAAATTTTCATGTTTTTGATTTGCTATTAATACTTGAGTGAAGTCATACTATTATAAGAATCCCAACTCTAACTGTGCCTCTTCACTCATCATATCTTTATCCCAAGGTGGATCAAAAACTATAGTCACAGTACATTCCTTAACGTCTTCTAGTACTTCTACTTTGTTTTTCACATCAACAGGTAAACTTTCAGCCACAGGACAATTAGGAGAGGTCAATGTCATATCTACATCTACCAAACCGTCTTCTTTAATTCTTACTTCATAAATTAAACCTAATTCAAAAATATCAACAGGAATTTCTGGATCAAAAATTTCTTTTAATTGTGCAATAATCTTATTTTCTAATTCTTTTACGCTTTCGCTATTTAATGAAATCATACTAAATTTATTTATTTTTTAACGCTAATGCGTAAATTTTCATTTTCTTTACCATGGCCACTAATCCGTTTGAACGTGTTGGTGATAAATGTTCTTGTAATCCAATTTCCTTTATAAAGTCAAGTTTTGCATCAATAATTGTTTCTGCCGTTTCATTTGATAACGCTTGAATCAATAAAGAAATTATTCCTTTTGCTATAATTGCATCTGCATCCGCAGTATATTGAATTAATCCATCCACTTTTTCGGCATGCAACCAAACTTGAGATTGACACCCTACAATAATATTATCTTGCACCTTATACTCCTCTTTAATTTGAGGCAAGTCTTTTCCTAATTCAATAATGTATTCATACTTTTCCATCCAATCATCATAAATGGCAAAATCTTCAATTATTTCATTTTCTTTTTCTCCTAAACTCATTATTTCAACATATTTATTGCACGCGTAAGTGCTTTAATAAATGCATCTACATCAGATTTTGTATTATACAAACTGAATGACGCTCTAATTGTTCCTGGTATTTTATAATAATCCATTATTGGTTGAGTACAATGATGACCTGTACGAACGGCTACACCTTGTTGATTCAATAACGTTCCAACATCATAAGGATGCAGTCCTTCAATTAAGAAAGATAACACACCACTATTGTTTTTTGCTGTACCATATAATTGAATTCCTTCCAACTTAGTTAACTCAGAAGTTGCATAAGCCAATAGATTATCTTCATATTTTTGAACTTCTGTTAAATTCAATTCAGACAACCACTTAATAGCAACCCCTAAACCAATTCCCCCTACAATATTTGGAGTACCTGCCTCAAATTTATGTGGCAATTCATTATAAATCGTTTTTTCAAACGTCACCGTTTTAATCATATCACCACCACCTTGATAAGGTGGCAATTCATTTAATATATTTTCTTTCCCATACAAAATACCTATACCCGTTGGTGCAAATAATTTATGACCTGAAAAGACCATAAAATCACAATCTAGACTTTGAACATCTACTGAAAAATGCTGTAATGATTGAGCTGCATCAACTAAAAACAATGCACCCACTTTATGTGCCATTCTTACCATTTCCTTTATTGGATTAATAGTCCCTAGTGCATTGGAAACATGAGTTACTGCAACAATTCTAGTTTTATCTGTCAATAATTCTTGATAAATCTTCATATCCAATTCACCTTTATGATTCATTGGTATTATTTTCAAAACCGCACCTTTCTCTTCTACTAAAAATTGCCAAGGCACTATGTTAGAATGATGCTCTAAAGCAGAAATTATAACCTCATCACCTTTCTGAATTGTTTTACCAATTGAATGAGCAACTAAATTAACACCATCAGTTGTCCCTTTTGTGAAAATACACTCTAAACTTTTAGACGCATTTATATACTTCTGAATATTCACCCTAGCCCCTTCATAGGCCACTGTAGCATTTTGACTTAATGTATGAACACCTCTATGAATGTTTGAATTTTGTGTTGTATAATATGCAGTAATTGCATCAATAACAACTTGTGGTTTTTGAGTCGTAGCACCATTATCTAAATAGACTAATGGATACTTCCCCATAGTCTGTTTTAAGATTGGAAACTGTTCTCTTATTTTATCTACCTCAAATGTCATTTCTTTAATTTTCACACAAAGATATATGATGTAAATAGATAATTCAGTGCTTATTTAGAATAAGTCCATATAACACCAAATTCTATGAAAAGCTCGAAATTATTAAGGAGTGATACTGGACACCAACATCTCAGACTGAATTGACAACTAATTACTAAACCATTATTAATCAATACAATTAAAACAAAACCTATCCCTAATTTAAAACATAAGACTATTAATATACATACATCATTGAAACATTATTAAAACTATCTTATTATTACCCCGTAAACTGGACAAAACAAAAAACAGACACCATTCGAAAATGATATCTGCCATAATACTAGTACTTCCACTAATTTGAATTATTTATCCAAATTCAATTTAGCAATGTCAACTTCAAAAATATCTCTACCTCCTACTCCACCATCTCCGGTAATTGAAATTTTACTGAAATACGCCTTTCCAAGCTCAGGATAGTATTGAAAGTGTGTTTCGTCTGAGACTGTATTAATAGGATATCCAATATTTTTTGGACTCGACCAAATTCCGTCAGTATTACTTGAATAATAAATATCATACCCACCTAAACCTTCATGACCTTTTGAACTGAAAAACATATACTTTTCGTCAGGTGTAATAAATACTGAAGTTTCATTATATCTCGTATTTACCGAATCCACATTTACAGGCTTACCCCAAGATGACTTCCCTGTTTTTCGAGCAACCCATATATCAGATTTACCTTTACCACCTAACCTTTCACTTACAAAATACATTGTATTACCATCAGAAGTGAATGTTGGTGAAACCTCAAAAAACATTGTATTTATTACTTTCTTTTGCATTGGTCTAGGCTTTCCCCAAGTTCCTTTAGAGCTAATTGTTGATTTAAAAAGATCGACACTTTTAGTTTTAGGTTTTGGTTTATCCAATCCATCAGTGTTAATTGCGACATAAGCTATGGTTCCATCACTCGAAAAAGCACTAACAGTGTCAAATCCTTTTGAATTTAATCTTTTTATTGTATCATTATCATTTGAAGCTACACCCCATGTATTAGTTTTAGCATCCCATTGTGATACATAAATATCTGAAAAGTATTTCCTATCACCTTCACTTATACCACCACCTAAATTGTCTGCACGTCTTGAACTAAAATACATAGTTTTACCTCCATTAGTCAGTACTGGAGAATACTCATCATTTCTAGAGTTAACCCCTCCAACTACTGCTGTAACTTTAACATCTAACGGGTTTCCCATCATATTTTGTGCTCTTTTACACTCTCCAATTCTTAAATCTACTCTTAGCAATTCTGCTCTAGTTTTTGAAAGCACACCTTTAGCTTTCTCATAATTAACTAAGGCTGAATCAATTCGACCTAATTTATGATTACATAATCCCATAATATAAGTGGCTTCATTATTAACATCAGAATCCATATTATAAGCCAACTCAACGTATTTTAATCCTTTTTTATAATTACCCAATGCAGCATGACATTCTCCAACCCAATAGGTGGCAGTAGAATTATTTTTATCTTTTGCTAAAGCGTTCCTAAATTGGACTAATGACTTTCTAAAATAACCTTCATTATAGATTTTTTTCCCTTCAGAAATAAGATACTTTGCAAGCGCTCTATCTTTAATAGAGTTAGTAGAGTCAGGTGGTAAATCATTCATTGAAAACGAATTAAAACCAGTCATAAGGACTACTAGTGTTGTTAAAAATAATTTCATAATTACTAATTAAAATTTATATACTTCTCAAATATATTAATTTGAGATTTGTTTTCCCCTAATTTTATGAATTGTTTTAATTTATTTTCAAACTCTTTTCTTTTTTTAAGAGTTCATTCATTGATAAGTTTGCAGATGTTATTGCTAAAACAGGTGATAACGCAGCTATAATAAGTAAAACGATCAGCACAACACTCCAACCAATTTGCATACCAGAACCTGCAATTTCATTAAAGTTTTTATACACATAAAAATACATTAAAAAGAAAATTGAATAAATACTACCAATTGAGATAGCCAATCCTTTATGCTTAGAAACAAAAAATATACTTTGTTGAATGTTTAATCTTCTTCTTTCGTTTACATAATCAATAAAACTAAACCCATAATAATAAAACCCAACTACAAAGGGAATTGCAAATACAATAAACGATTTAGCTGATAAATTAAAAAAAGAAACAATTCCTAAAAACAAACCAACAAATGCATAAAACCAAATTAAATTTCTAAAGGCTATAATAGCGCCTCTTTTAATATCGTTAATCAACATTTTAAATGAATAATCGTATGATTTACCAGTAATAATTTCTTCAATTTTCTCAGACAACATAGCCAATATTGGCGACAACAAAACAACAACTATGTATAATGTAAACTGAGTAAACACAATGTACATTGCATCAAAAAACATCATTTCAAGCGTTGTCCAAATTAATTCATTTATAGTTTCTATTTGATTAGACGTTTGCTCTAAACTAAAACTTACTTCATCCTCTAATGACTTAAAAAAAGTACCCAACCAATAAATACATCCAAACAAAACAATTGGGAAAATAAAAAACCATTGCAATTTATGCTTAAAAAGAAAAAAAGCCCCCTTTATGTAGTTTTTGTATCCTAAAAATAAGAGTTGAAAAAAATTCATATTTTATTATTCTTTAGGCTAAAAATACAAATGCTATTTCAATTATAGTGTTTATCCCAAAAGTATTTTTTATTTTAGCACAAATTTACTATTTTGACTTAATTTACACATATCACCCTGCTTGGATTTTTATTGCATTTTGCATTGCGGGATTATATTCTCTTATACTATATAGAAGAAGCTTCAATCTAATTGATGTTTCAAAAAAAACAAAACTATTATTATCAAGTATTCGTTTTGTATCAGTATTCGTTATTTCAATTTTGTTACTTGGAATAATTTTAGAACAATTTATTTCAAAAACAGAAAAGCCTCATATTTTTATTGTCCATGACGTCTCTGAATCAATAGTTCAAAACAAAGATTCTAGTTTTATAAAAAATGAATATCAAGAAAAATTAATCGATCTAAGTTCAAAGTTCGAAGAAAAATTTGAGGTTGTTAATTATCGTTTTTCTAATACTATCACTTCTAATTTAAAATCCAACTACACGGGAAAACTTACTAATATTTCAAAAGTTTTAGATCAGATTTACAGTCAGTATTCAAATCAAAATATTGGTGCAATACTACTATCCACTGATGGAATCTATAACACAGGGTCTAACCCCATATATTCTGTAAACCGAAAAAGATACACCCCTATTTACACCATAGGATTAGGAGATACAAATGAAGTTAAAGATTGTAAAGTAGAAACTATTTTTAATAATGACATTGCATTTTTAGGAAATAAATTCCCTGTTGAAGTTTCTATTTCTCAAACGGACTTCACTAACACTAAAGTAAAAGTAGGAATCTACTTTCAAAATAAATTAGTTCAAGAACAAACAATTGAATTCAAAAGTAACAAAGAACAGCACAAACTAAATTTCACTTTAAACACAACAAAAGTTGGATTTATCAAATATACTGTTAAGATCCAAGAACTTAAAGGAGAATTCACTTATAAAAACAACACTTCCAATTTTTATATTGACATTATTGACGGTCGCCAAAAAATTGCGCTTGCTTACTCTGGCATTCACCCGGATTTAGGTGCTTTAGCATATGTAATAGAAAATAACAAAAACTATGAAATTGACTTAGTTAATTATAATGATTTAACTAATATTAATTTATATGACCTAATAATCTGTCATAACTACGAAAATCAAAACAAAATATTAAATGACTTTATAACAACTGGAAAGAAACCATTTTTATTTATTGTAGGTGCTTCAACTAATTTTAATGATTTGAGTAAATTAAATATTGGTTTATCTGGTTCTAGTAAAAAATCTGAAGATGTAACATTCTCTATGAATGGACAATTCAACACCATTATTTACCCACCTTCAATTTCAAACTTATTAAATAATGCCCCTCCTTTACAGTCTCCTTTTGGGAACTTTAAGTTTTCTAAATCAATTGACATACTAGCGTATCAGAAAATAGGTAACATAAACTTATCCAACCCCTTAATTTACTTTAACGAAAAAAACACTACAAAATATGGGGTTATCATGGGAGAAGGTATTTGGAGATGGCGCTTATTTGATCAATCCAAAAATAACAATACTGAAAATTTCGAACTTCTATTCTCCAAGATAATTTCATTTTTAGCCGTTAAAGAGAATAAAACACCTTTTAAAACTCACCTCAACAATGAATACAATGAAAGTGAAAATATTACTATTTTATCTGAATTTTACAATTCTTCTTATGATTTAGTTAACACAAGTGAGGTTGACTTTATATTAACAAATGAAAACAACAAAATATTTAACTATAACTTTTTTAAAACTACAAATACTTACAAACTAGAATTAGGGAGGCTGCCTCAAGGTATATACTCATGGAAATCTTCCATTGTATTCAACGGAAAGACATACAATAACACGGGGGAATTCTTAGTGAAAGAAGTTAAAACTGAATTACTAACAAACACAGCTAACCATAGATTGTTGCGTAATATTTCTGAAAACACAAATGGCTCTTTTTACTTTCCCAATGAACTTGATCAACTTGCATCAGATATAAATAGTAGAGACGATATAGTAACTACGACTTATAATGAAAAATCATTTAAAGATTTAATTGATTACAAATGGATTTTGTTTTTAATTATTACCCTATTATCAACTGAATGGTTTATTAGAAAATTTAATGGCGGATATTAATAACTCGCCTCAATTAGTCAATATTTTTTAACTTAAACTGAAACAATGTCCCTTTATCATCAGATATTCTTTTAAGCGTTCCATCCAATTGGTCAGTAAAAGTCTCAATTAACTCCAATCCAAATGATGTTGGTTTAACTTTAGCCTTCCATTTTCCAGAATCAAAGTAATCCAAAGTAAAACAATCCTCCTTATCTAATTTAATTTCAATTGAGATACAACCTTCATCACCGTCAATAAAAGCATGCTTCAATGAATTAGTAATTAACTCATTAAAGATTAACGCTAACGGAACAATTGTTCTATTCCCAATAATTTCCAACTCTGATTTAATTATGAAATTAATTTTAGTTTCGTCAAAATAACTCCTGAATATATCACGCGCTAATCCATTTAAATATTCCTCTAAATTTATCTTAGACAAATTACCACCTTGGTACATTTTTTCATGTATCAATGCCATAGCTTGAATTCGATTAATGCTTGTTTCAAATAATTTTTTTGAATTTGTGTCTTCCGTTTCTCTAGACTGCAATTTAATTAAACTAGAAATCACTTGAAGGTTGTTTTTCACCCTATGATGTATTTCTTGTAACAATACTGTTTTTTCATTTGATTAAGCAATAACAATTTCATTTTGATTATGCAACTTAATATTGGCCTTTTCAAAATCTCTATTTGCGATAACAGAAGCCTGAGTGATTCTATATATTAAATAAGATATTGAAACTGATACGACAACCACATTTAGAACTGCATTCACTTGCGATACGTCTTCAACATATACTAACTCTTGATTTTCAATAAATGGTATATACCGCCAAACAATAGCTGAAATATTAATAATTAGAATTACCCCACCTGCAATTGAACCTAAAGTATAAAAGGCAAATAAAGACACTAACACCACCCATAAAATATCAGAAATTGCAGAATGATCTGACACAAACAATATACTGAATAGACAAAACACGGAACCCAATATAGAACCAAAAACACCTGGTAATTTATACTGACCAGTTTTCTTTAAAATGGTTAATGATATTAATGACATCAGTAATGCTCCAATAAATGTTAACAAATTAGGGTTACCTACCAAGAAATGCTTTATTGACATTACTAAAAAGAATATTGTCAGAAATAGGAAGATGTTCCATATCGTTTCAAACATAGACTGCCCAAATAGATATTTATATTTTGATTTTGGTGCTTTAAATATCATATTATACAGTTTCATAGTCTTTTTTAAATTCAAATCACTTAATCTTATTTTTCTTAAAATCTTATTTTTAATTGTACTTTAATATCAGATTTTAAAGACCCTTCCACTTTTTC
>Ga0105359_10003376_pt1 | contig 13091 bp, 12 predicted proteins | sample GOMGulsemesocosm_6_FD_83659 | JGI IMG/M metagenome (GOLD analysis project Ga0105359, IMG submission 83659) | Methane-oxidizing microbial communities from mesocosms in the Gulf of Mexico - GOM8C Gulf of Mexico | ecosystem: Environmental > Aquatic > Marine > Cold seeps | place: Gulf of Mexico... | reverse complement strand
GTTCTCTTGGTTCTCTTGGTTCACGGTTTGAACGTTTACCGTGAGGTGACCGGGCAAGGGCGTTAGGGTGACGGAATGCAGAAAGCTCGCGCCGCTTGGGATCGTCAGGCTTTCGGTGTGATCATGGTAGCCCGTCGCACTAAGATGAATGGTGTGTTCACCAGGCAGTAGCAAAAAGCGCTCGCCAGTTTTTAATGTCAGCAGCCCGTCGACCTCCACCTTCAATTGCTTTACTTCTCCCGAGCGGGGTGTGGTTTCAATATGTGCACTGATGGCGGACATGAGGTAGCTAAGCAGCCCCAGAGCTAGGGTCAGTGCTATGGCCGTCACTTTTAGCAGCGGACTGTTAAGCCTTGATTGCATTGCGCTGCTGGGCGTATCGTCTTTAAGCGGTTCAAACTTGGCCGGCTCGACTAATGTTTGACCTTGCTGAGAGGTAATGTCTTCCATGTGGGTCATAGCTGTGTGATTTATCCTTCCCGCGAAATTTTATCTAAGCATTGGATGACAATGGTTAGGTTGGCGGTGCTGGGCTTGACGGTAAATTCTTCGCGTACATCTCGATAGCCGGCACGATGACCGACCGCGGTGTAGTGCCCAGGGGTCAGCTCAATCTGATGCTCCGAAAAATTACCCAGCGCACCCACTTTATAGAGTGTGACCTGAGTGCTGTTGTCTGAGCGCAATACAATGGAGATGGGCTGCTGCGCTTTGCTCAGAGTCTCTTGCAGCAATTGAGTTTGCAGGACCAGTTTTTGGCCCTGGGGTTTTACCGCAAGAGCATCATTGAGCAACTGCTTGGCATGACTCAGGGCTTGGGGGTCGGCAAGTCGCAAAGGGCTGGCGCTTGTTTGTCTCAACGTCTGCTCTAGTGTCAGGCGTGCCTGGCTACGAATTTCACCGACGCGGGCTTTGATTAGACTCTTATCCAGCGCTAAGGCCGATTGGTAGCGTTGGTTAGCTTTGCTCCACGACTCTTGGGTTTCGGCCTCAGAGGCTGACTGCAGGAGCTGCTTTATATTGGTTTGTGTTTGCTGGTTTTTCGCTTGAATCAGGGCTTGCTGAGCGGCGTTGTCAGTCGGTTTTAGTGCGAGAGCTTGTTGAAATGAGTCGATCGCAGACTGCAGCTGTTGTTGGTATAGGTGATCGAACCCCTGTCCCATCCTACGAGCGTAATCACGATTATTTATGGCTGCTTTTATATGCGTGAGCTGCGCTTGAGCGGCTTTGGATTCGGCGTCCATGTCAAGGGCTTGCTCGATGGCCTGCTTGGCTTGGTCGAGTTGCAGTTGCTGTTCAAGGTTGTTGGCGTTTTCTAAATGAATGATCACCTGTTCTAGTGTACTGGCGCGTTTGAACCCTTGCTGCGCTTTTTCGTTGTGGGGGCGCATAGTGGTGGCAAGTGCGAAAGTGTCGAGTGCTTTCTGCAAATCCTGTTGGTCAAGGGCGTTAAAACCATCATTGAGGCTACGCTCAAACAGTTCCTCCGCCTGCCGTATTAACGCTTCAAATTTCAGCAGTGTTTGGTTGTAGTTCGTTTGCGCAAGACTGAATTGTCTCTGTCGATAAAGCTGATCACCTTCGCTGGCGAGATTCATCGCTTGGCTAAAGGCGTCTGCGCCCCAGAGTTGGACTTGCAGTGTTTCTAGTTGTTTTTGTTTGTCGAGTAACTTGGCGAGTACTTCCTGCGCGGCGCGGCGGGCTTTGCTCAATTGTGCGTCTTGCCAAGGTGACTCACTTAATTCAGTGGTACCTGAAGGCTGTTGTTGACCGATGATTGGTGGGGCGGAGGAACCCTCTAGCGGCAATGATCTGGCCGAGGACTCCGGCGTTGTGAGTTCAACGGTTCTGGGTAGACCAAAAACCACGAGCGCCAAGGCGCACAGCAGCACTAGGGAAATGATACTTTCGCGGCGATGCGCAGCCCACCAAGAGAGTTGTGACGGCTGGTGGAATTCACTGTCATCCCACTTGCTGTTGGGGACGTCGGCTGATGGTGTCGGCCGCGTGTCTTGCATGTTGTGCTTGGTGTCGTCTACAGGCATAGGTTAATCGTGGGCCAGGGGTTGTTGGGTTTTAAAGAGACTGCGTGTGACGAGCACACCTCCGCGTTGGCGCTGTATTAAGTGTAGCCGCTTTCCTTTTGGCTGTTTAGTCGGAAGTTAGAGGCCGGTATCAATTTTATAAATGTCTCGCAGCAGATCGCGCCATTGACCGTATTGATTTTCAACTGAGCCGGATAGGGTGATGGTTCGGTCTTCAAGTTCAATCACCTGCGGCTCAATTGCAGCTTCCAGTGAGTCCCCCAGCTCTTGCAGTGCCTCGACGTGCATGGCCGACTCAGCACTTTTATCAAATCCACTTTTCACTATGTAGGCGCCGCTGGCGATACCAATATTGGCAGCGGAGCGGCCTGAACTGCTGTTGCTGCCTGCGGCCATAATGCCGCCAACGATCGCTGCCATACCGACCAGTTTACGTCCCAGCGCTTCACGCTCCATTTCGCGCAGGGCCACAGATTCGTCATAACTCATTTGACGCCACTGACGGTAAGGCTTTTCCATGTCTTTAATGAAACTGGCGTAGTAGTCCTGCAATGTATCGACGAATAAGTAGTCGCGCTCACGTATTAATCGAATACGTTGCATCATCGGGTCGTTGGTTGCTGGCAGTTGCTGGATTTCATAATCGCCTGCAGGCGTTTTGGTGATGTGTTTGGAAAACGCATCGGGGGAAAAGCTCTGGGCAAACTTCAGCTCGGCGATGGTACGAATTCTTCGCAGTTGCGCCGCCTGCATTTCTTGACGACGAAAAGTTAATAGGTCGTTAGCAATGTCGGTATAGAGGTTTTGAAAGGGTTCAGCGGGTACGTTGCTGGCGCGGTGCTTACTATAAGCGTATCGACTGGCAATGCCTTCGTAGTTTTTTTGATACCAACGCAGGCCCGTCGCATCTGTAATGGTGATCATGAGCTCAAGTCGTTCACCGTCAGAGAGCAGGATCTCGCCTTCCACTACGAGATCAACGCTGCTTTGTGTGCTAGGAATTACACGCACGGCACCCCAAGCGGCGCTTGATTGCAGGGTCTCCATTAGGTGGTAAGGCATGAAGCGCGCCTCAGCTTTACGAATTTCAGGGAATATAATTGAATCTTTGTCCTCAAGGTCATCGTCATCAAGACCTGGGTTAAAGAGGTGTATACCGACATCCAGCAACTCATCTTCGGCAATGGCATTTTGCTCTTGGAGCAATGGCGTTGCCTGTGTGGTGCGTACGGTGTGGGTTGCGCAGGCAGAGATGAGCAGGCTCAAGGTAAGTAGGGCTGTGATTAAGAGTGAGGCGCTCAGTGGGCGGCGGCTGGCAAGTGTCATAATGGTGTTTACCCGTTATCGTCGGAGGTGCATTTATTGTGGGTATGATCGCCTGCCCACTGAGTTCTTGGATCAGTACTGTTGGTTATCACTCCGGTGGATCGCTCCCTGCAATAACCCGCTTTCTGTTAGATGCTCTGTTTGTACTTGCGATACTCTGCCCAGAGCTTCTCGCGCAGGTCTGGGTCTGTTTCTTGCGTTGCCGCTTCGCGTATTTGGCGGGCCACGACATCGTCATCAGATCCATCTGGGATATCAGCTGGCGGTGCGGCGGCGGCTCTTTGTGTTGGGCTGCCCTTACGACCACCATTTTGTTTGCCTTCACCCGTGGGGCTGTTGGGCGCTGTGCCCTCCATGGCGTCTTCGGTACCTGGCTCACCCGGTTCGTCGTAAGGGCTGCCCGCCGCGCCCTCTGTCTCTTCTCCGGCTTCATCGTAAGGACGGCCAGAGGGGGCATTGGCTAGGTCTTCTTCGCTGCCTTTTTGGTTGCCTCGATTTAGAATATATTCACGCTCGCGAAGGATCATGCCGTCATAGTCGGCGATGGAAGCCTCAAGACGCCCCTCTAATATAGCGGCTTGTTCGTAGGCGGTGAGTGTTGGACCACTGTTGCTCGGTGATGATTGTGCTCGGCTAGGTTGGTTGGAGCTCGCCGCTGAAGTATTCCCGGCGCTACTGGCGCTACTTGAGGTACTGGGTGAACTCTGACTGGCACTGGTTTCCTCTTCGGAGAAATCAATTTCATCACTTGGCTGGGCGCTGCTTTCGGCTGTATCCGGTTGGGCGTCGGGTGCTGAATCTGTACTCTCTGTTGCGCCAGCGTCGGAGCTGGGTGGTTCCCCGTCTTGGGATTCCTGGCTGGCAGGGTTCCGTTCACCCTTGGCGCGTGCATCCGAGGGGGATGAGTTTGAAGGGCTTGTGTCGCGTGAACGGTTTGCGCTGCTGGGGCTGGTTGAGCCTGTACTTGATCTGGCCGCTGGTGGTGACGCGGATGGCATGCTTTGGCTGGGGGAAGAGTTACTTGGGGCTCCGCTCTGACTGCTGCTTGATGAGCTTTTACTAGGAGAGCTGCTACTTGAAGAGCTACTGCTCGGTGTCGGCTCGCTAGGGCTAGATGAGCTGGATGACTCTTGCTTACAGCCGCTGATGAGCAGGCTTAGTAGGGTGATTGCGAGTAGAGTCTTGCCCATCGTTAGTCCTTGTGCGGCAGCCGTTCGCGCCGTTTGTTTATCTTGTGTGTTCGTATTAATCAGTTCTCTTATACGCCACATTCTTTGGAGTGCTGTGGGTCAAATTAGTTCTCTACCCGGGGATGAATTCAGGTCTCACGCGGCTTAAGTCATATGGTACTGTCGTTTTAAGGTGTTGTGGTCATATGGTGCTCTGGTCTCGGGGGGCTTTGAACTCCCGGTTGAAAGCTTGTTGCTGCCGCTCACTTGTTTCTATTACGTTGTTTTACTCGGTCGTTCACCGCGTGCTCAGCCGTCGTAGCGAGTTTCGTACGATGGAAGTTTATACGCTTTGAGCCTTAGTTGGGAAATACGTAGCGGTGGGTTAACCCTGCGGTTATGGCCGGTTTGCCATCGGCAAAGCGGGGGCGAAATTTTGCGGCTTTTAATGAGTTGCGTACGCGTGAGCGGATACGGATATTCGCCTTGGGGTGTGACTCGACAATGTTTATGTTTTTCGCTCGTCCGTGTTCGCTGACGTCAAAGCTAACCAGTACGTATGACATATCACTGTTGATGGTGTCGAGGTTTCCCTTGAGGAATGGAAGGTCAGGTAAAGCTTTAGGGTGACCAAAAAACTCTTCGGCAAACTGTGTTGTCTCGGATGACTGGGTCAGTTCAGCGTAGGCCTGCTTGTAGATGTCCATGGCCGAGTGCCAGCGCCCAAACAGTAAGTTCCAGTCGGCCAGTTCTATTTTGGCGCTGACAACAGCGGTAACGGGCGCTTCTGGGTTTTGAGCGTAGACATCCATCATACGGTGAATGGCTTTCTTGCCGCTGTTGTAGCTGTTGATAATGTACTGTTCTAACTGTGCTTTCTCTGTGTTACGCGCATTGCTGTTACTGAAGCTGCTCTCGAAATTGCTCGATTTTGCTGAGGAATTAAAGGTGGCCAAATAATAATTGGAGATGGTTAACCCGCGCAGCGCATCGACTAGACGGATGTCATCGTCGCCAAAGTTGGTGTCGATAATAGATACGGCCATAGAGAATAACGCGTGGGCACTGATCAGGTGCTGAAACAGGCCGCTTGAGGTGTCGAGGGCGTAGGCGTTTAGGTGCCAGTTACTGAGTTTGTCGATGACCGGTAGCATGCGTGGGTCATCATCCCCAAAGTTACGTTTGTGCAACCAGTAAAGGTATTGATGGTTTTTACTGGCATTATCCCAGCTGCCGCGGGCGACGTTACTCTCAATGAGCTTCTCCAGCATCGGTACTTGATTGAGGTCATAGAGACCCCCACCAATGCGTTGTACATGCACCGCTCGTTCGAACACTTCGGCGGCTTCGGCGTGTTGGCCGCCGGCCTGATAGATTAACCCTAAACTCATTAGGTGTTGGGGCAGGTTGCTGTCATAGGGCCCGTAGGCCTCTTCAATGTCGGCAATCGCGCCGTGATAGTTTTCGGTCGCCTCGGTGGAATTTTGTGCCAAGCATGCCAAGGAAAAACCGAGCGCGATGAGTAGACTGCTGTAAGAGAGTAAGCGACGAGAGTTGATCACAATGATAAAGCCCCCTTGTCTGCTGTTTGAGTGGTAAATAAGTACTGTCGATGACAGTGGCGATGGCCTTTTTATTTTGTGCTTGAGCAAATTATAGCCAATGGTTCCACTCCCACCTCTCGCGATTTCTTTGTGCCCTATTTGTTCCGTAGGGTTCATTACTGGGGGTGGGTAACCCATTACGTCCCTGTGCCCAGTTTAACAGGGGGCGGGAGATTGGCCGACGTAATAGGCGCTTGAGTTAATTCTACTTGCCAATAACAATAGCGCTTTTATATCGCGAAATAGTCTACTGAGCTTACCTTAAGCATGGAATCGACGCTCGTTCCGTGTTTGGTTGGCTATCCCTTGTGGGGAATGTGTCGCTTGGCTGATATACGTGATTTGGAATGGTGGGTCGAAATCTGTGTGGAATGAATTGGCGGCGGTGGTTGCACCGGTATTATTGATTGCAGGTATCGGCGCTCTGTGGGTGAAATCTGGCGCGGCCTATCCGGCCGAATTTATTGGCCGTTTGGTAATGACCATTGGTGCACCAGCGTTGATTATCCATACCCTGTCGCGCGTTAGTTTTGATTTTCAGCAGTTGCAGCAAGTGATTTTGGTAGCACTTTGTGTGTTGCTGGTACTGGGTTTGCTCGGTTATGCGCTGGCACGCTGCATGAATCAAAAAGTGACTACCATGTTGCCCTCGGTGCTGTTTTCAAATAGTGGAAACATGGGGCTGCCGCTGTGTTTCTTTGCCTTTGGTGAGGTTGGTTTGGCGCTGGCCATGGGCTTTTTCTTAGTCACTTTTTGTGCACACTTTACCCTTGGTATGTTGATGATGACACACGGTCGTGGTCGCTTATCTGAACAATTGCGGGAGCAGCTACGCCAGCCGGTGCTCTATGCTTTTGCGCTTGGTTTGAGTTTGGCCATATTCGAATGGACGCTACCTACGTGGACCAGCAATACACTGGGTTTATTGGCGGGCATGACGATTCCATTAATGCTGTTAACGCTTGGCGTGTCACTGGCGAGCCTAAAGATCTCTGATTGGCCTAGAGCCTTGGTGTTCAGTGTGTTGCGTGTTGTTGGGGGGTTTACGGCCGCCTGGCTTGCTTGCGACATGGTTGGGGTGACGAACCCCACCGTTCGCGGGGTTATTCTATTGCAGGCGATGATGCCCGCCGCCGTGTTTAACTACCTGTTGGCATTGCGCTATGATCGAGAGCCACAGGCGGTGGCCAGTATTGTGGTGCTTTCTACGTTGCTGTCGCTGCTGCTGATTCCTGTCCTACTGAGTCAATACTTATAAACACATGTTGAAGTTCCCCGCACCAACATCGACTTACCGAAACCGTATGACGGCCTTGCTGTACGTGTGCCTGTTTGTGAGTGTTTTGCCACTGACAACCAGTGCCGAGATTCCAAGTGAGGATGCGGGCAAGGGTCCGCTGGTCGGTATACAGAGGGATGCCGCTCAAGCCGAGCAGACCCTCACGCGGGTGCTCATCAGTAAACAGAACCAGTCGAGTGCCGAACATGTGGAATACTTCCTGGGGCTCTTGCACCTAGCGCTGCAAAAAACGGTCGAGAGTCATGGCCCTTACCGCGTTGAAGTGACTGGGGTATTAAGCTCTCAGGCGCGTAACATTGCACGGCTGTACCGGGGTGAAGACCTCGATGTGCTCTGGAGCATGACATCGCGTGAGCGAGAAGACGTGATGCAAGCGATAGAGTTCCCCCTGATAAAGGGGCTGATGGGGCAGCGTGTCTTTCTGATACGTGAAGGCGAACAAGGTCGTTTCGATGGTAAGCATGATATCGACAGCCTGCAGCGACTGCGCGCGGGTCAGGGCAGTCACTGGCCAGACACGCATGTATTGCGAGCCAATCAAATACCGGTCATCACCTCCACAACTTACGAGCTGCTTTTCCCCATGTTAAAGGCTGGACGTTTTGACTACTTTCCCCGTGGTTTACATGAAGTGAGCAGCGAGCTGGCACACCATCCGGAGCTCGTACTAGAGCAAGGTCTGATGCTGGAATACCCAGCCCCCATGTACTTCTTTGTGCGGCCGGGGAATGATCGACTCGCCGGTCGTCTGCTAGAGGGTTTACAAAGGGCACAGAAAGATGGCAGTTTTGATCGTTACTTTGACTCTCACCCAGTGACCGCTCAAGTATTTGAGCTCGTGACGCGCAATCAGCGGCGGGTGATTCATTTGCATAATCCTTTGCTTGATCAGCAGGATTAACACCAACGGCAGGGACGAGTATGAGCAAGACAATGGTCATGATTCATGGCATGTGGGGCGGAGGCTGGTATTGGCAGTCGATGCGCGAGTACTTTGAAGCGCAGGGTTATGAGGTGCACACGCCTTATCTTCGCCACCATAAACTGTCTACAGAGCAGATATCCACAGGCAAAGGCCTTCCCGAAGAATTGGGCACCACCAGCCTTATTGATTATGTCGATGACCTAGACACCTTCATCAATGGCCTACCGGAGATCCCCATTATTGTAGGTCATTCGCTGGGGGGGTTGGTGGCTCAAAAACTCGCGGAGCGTCAGTTGTGTGCACGTTTGATTCTCTTGGCGCCGGCACCGCCCAATGATGTGCCGGCCATTACCTGGGGTGGTATTAAGAGCTTTTTTAGTTTGCTAAAAACCTGGGGCTTCTGGCGCAAGCCGCACCGTCCCGACTTTGAAAGCTGCGTCTATTCTTCGTTTGCCAAACTACCCGTTGCCGAACAGCGTACCTGTTATGAGCGCATGGTGTATGACTCGGGAAAGTTGGTGGTTGAGATAGCTCTACCGTTTCTCGATGGAGCCAAGTCCAGTGCTGTGGATGCAACGTCTATTAACGTACCGACACTGGTCATTGGCGCGTCAGATGACTTGTTGATACCGCCGCAGGTTGTGAAAAAAATTGCGAAGAAATACGCGCAGTCAGAATACCGCTGCCTGGATAATCAAACCCACTGGTTGATGTATGAGCCGGGCTGGGAGCGTTGCGCGAAGTTAATTGATGATTGGTTGAAAGCTTAAACTGTTACTGAATGCTGCATGGGAGATGATTTTCTCATGCAGTATTCTCGATGTTTTTATGTGTGTTCAAGTCAGTCTTTTGAGTGCGATGTTAGTGCGCGTCTTCCACGCTGACCATTAACAGTTGACGCTCCACCCAGATGCTCACTTTCAAACCCCGACTGTAGGTTTTAATCGGCGCTTGCCCTTGCTCTACCCTTGGTAGAGCGCCAAAGGTGTTTGCGTTGTATTGGGTTTGATACAGGGTGCTCCATTGTTTTGTTGATGATGGTTCTGTTAAAGACGTCTGCGGTGATGAGAGGTAGCGCAGCTGCGCCGCGGTTTCACTTCGTATCGAGCAATAGCGCCCGCCGGCCATAGTTAATGTCGTTGAGGAGATTTTAGGAAAATAGCGTGAAACCTGTGGCGAAAAATCCAATTGAGTGAAGTAGTCACGCACGGTGTCGAAGTCTTGGCTGGTGACTTCTAGTGGCTTAAGTTTTATGTGGTTTTTTGTGACCTCATCGGCAATGGCGGCGATCATCTGTTGCTGGCTTTGATCGGTGCTTTTTACCGGCGACGATAACGAAAGCAATTGTTGGTCGGTGGGGCTAAGGCTAGGAACAAACCAAATAGAACCGACGATTACCGCTGCGGTTATGCTGGCCGTGAGCGCGGCGGGCTTTAACCTGTTTGAAGCAGCCTGCTGCAGTGTTGGGCTGTCTGTTTCTAGACGGCTAGGACTTACTGGCTCGCTTGCATCGGCAGCCGGAAGCATTTTTTCGAATCGATCGAGTGAGGCTTCGGGCAGTTGTTGCTCAGCAAAGAAACGCTGGCTCGCCTGCTTTAGCGTTGTGTGCTCTGTATTTTTCATTGCCCCCCTCCTTGATGACCGCTCTGGGGCTTATGCATCTCGGTCAGTAATTTACTTTTTTCTTTCAAGCGGTAGAGCCTCGATAATATGGTGCCTCGGGGTTCGTCCAGTTCGGCGGCTATCTCGCTGGCGGTGTATTCCAATACGGCCCAGTAGTAGAGCACTTCTCGCTCGGCGCTGTTGAGTTGGTCAAACACCAGTTGCAGCAGTTGTTGATTGATAATCAGCTGCTCTAGCGATTGTGGGTCCAGCAAAACGGGGGTGTTATCACTCATAGGCTCAAAATCAATAATGGCATTACGGCGGCAGTTATCGATGTGCAAGTTGCGCATGGTGCGGCGAATATAAGGCAGTGGTTCGCGACTTTGCTGGCGCTTAGGCAGCCATCGCTCAAGTGCGGACTGCAATAAATCCTCGGCGCTGGCGCTGTTGTTGGTGAGTGACAAACCGTAGCGGTATAAACCATTGAGCTGTGTTTTATCCAGCATGGTTGGGATCGTCCTGGGCGGCACGGATAAAGTGGCTAATCCAGCCGCGGCTGATCCACTGCGCCAGCGATGCGGCGGCAGAGGTATGTTGTTGCAGCCAATCGGCCAGTTCGATGCCCCCCGCTCTTAAGTGCGTAAGCGCTCGGTATTCATTGCCCGAAAGCGCGTAAAACTGAGGCTTATGGGTGTGGCGGTAGACGACAAAATAAAAATCACCGGTGTGCAATTGCAGGGTTTTCTGTGTACTTTTTACGCGCTCTTCACTGGGGGTGATGCTGTTAATTATTGCTTCGAGGTCCCATCGGCTGTCGAGCAGGGTGAGCGAGTGACTCAACTGAAGCTGGCAGCGCATTTGTGTGTTTGGGCTCAGTTGTGCAAAACCTTCGCCATCCCAGACAGAGTCATTGCTGGCAAAGTACGCTCGTTGCAGCGCTGACTCGAGTTCGGCCAGTGGCGCGAGATAAACCAGCCCTCTGGACTGAATGTCTTGGTTGGCGTGGAGGAATTGCGAAAAGCTGAGCGTGTGGCGTTCCGGAGTGGTGTCGTCCGCTGCTTGGCCCAAACCCTGATATTGACTTAAACCATAGGTGTGCAGGTTGCGTTGCGTCGGTGGCTGTTGGCGGCTGTATAGACGCACCAATTGCTTGAAGTAATCACCGCCCACTAAGGCTAACGTTTGCGGGTAATGCTGTTGCAGTGTTTGCAGCAGCACCTGGAAGCGGTTGTTTCGGTAAATGTCGAGTCGAGCATTGTTGAGGCAAGTTTTACCGAGGCGCGGATGGTCAGTGTGCGCCGATGCGAATCGCTCACCGATGGCGGGTTGATCCTGGTCGAGCCAGTCAAACCATTGATTCTGAATGTCAGCCAAGCTGGGCGTGCTCATGGCGCGAGTACTTGTTTTGAGGGGACTTTGGCTGAAAGTATTTTGGTTGGGCGCGCTTGAGTTGAAAGTTCTTGGGTCCATGGGTGGTTGTCACGTGATTGCTGGGCGTGAGCCGCGGGTATGCTGTGGACGCACTCATCCAAAATATTTTGTGCGTTACGGCGTTCGCCATCAAGCTGTGCGAGGCTCGGTAAATCACTGTCCCATTCAATGAGTGTGGCGCGGGGGCCTTGCTCAGTGATGTAGCGTTGGTAAAGACGCCATACATCCTCACACACGGGTTGACTGTGTGTGTCGAGGAGAAAGTTGTGATCATTACGCTCGATGCTTTCATGCCCCGCAAGGTGTATTTCTTTTACCCGCTGATGTGGCATCTGCCGCAGAAAGTGTTCGGCGCTGGCCAAGCTTTGTGTGCGTAGATCGTTTGGTGGCAACTGCCCTTGTTCTGCTGACTGAGCCGCTGTTTCGTTATAGCTGGTGACATAGACGTTGTTGATGTCGAGCAGCAGCAGGCAATCCGCCTCATGTAATACCGCGTTTATAAATTCGGCCTCTGTCAGTTGGCTGTGTTCGTATTGCACATAACTGGAGACATTCTCAAGCAGCAGGGGTTCACCCATAAAATCTTGAACCTGGCAAATGTGTTGCGCTAACAGCATCACCGCTTCATCTGTGTAGGGCAGAGGCAGTAAGTCTGGGGCGTAGTGTTGACGCTGGCTTTCCCACGAAAAACTGCAGTGCTCCGAGTACCAGCGGGCTCCCGTGTGGCGCTGCAGTTGTTTAATTCGTTTTAGATAATGCATGTCCAGTTCACCACACGAGCCCAGCGACAAACCCACGCCGTGCAAGGTGAGCGCAAAGCGCTCGGATGCGGCGTCGAGCAGCTCACGGTTGATCCCGCCAAGAGATTCGCCCCCGGGTGCGAGCCAGTTGTCGGCCAGCAATTCCAGCCAAGGAATGTCCAATTGCGGTTGCTCGGCATCGGCGTCCGCCAATAACTCGCCTAGGTGTGGCATGCGCAATCCCACCCCTGCGCCCTCAATGACGGGGTCAGAGGTGGGATTTGTAGAGGGGGTACATGCCCCTGCGGTTCGCACCGGTGTGGAGCTGGGCATTACTTTGCGGGCTTCAGCATGGCAACGCGCCCACCGGCAATTTTCTTACACTGACCTTCGGGAATGTAGACCCACTCGGCGTCCAGATTGTCCGAGCCGGCTTGTCCCGCGCAACCATGGCTGCCGTCGAGTGCGCCGCAATCATTCATACCCGCTTTGGCTATGCCCGCACACTTCTCCCAGTTTTTCGGTTGGTCGGGTACGGCTTGGGCCAGAGTGGCGCCGGTTAGCGCGAGTACGCCAGCAATGGAGGCAGCAAATGCAGTCTTATTCATAATGTTCACCAGTTCTTTAAAGTGTGAGTGCTTCTCATATTTCGCCTATAGACGTTAGCAGAGTGCTGCGACTATAGAGCGATACCTATTAAGACGAAGCCGTGACGGATTTGATTGCACGCTGGGCGAAAATAATTGAAATAAGCCGTGTTGGTCATTTTACGAGGACCGCGCCTTGTCTCCCGTGGGGGCATTGGGTATTGTCCTTCTTATATGGACAGATAAGTGCAGCCGGTCAACGTCGTTTTTTGGTCGGCTCCCAGTAGACGCTAAGGTTTGAGAGACAGTATGAGTGGTGTAACCGATATAGTGCTGAAGTTCAGCAGCCCCGATAAACC
>Ga0105359_10003361_pt1 | contig 13106 bp, 10 predicted proteins | sample GOMGulsemesocosm_6_FD_83659 | JGI IMG/M metagenome (GOLD analysis project Ga0105359, IMG submission 83659) | Methane-oxidizing microbial communities from mesocosms in the Gulf of Mexico - GOM8C Gulf of Mexico | ecosystem: Environmental > Aquatic > Marine > Cold seeps | place: Gulf of Mexico... | reverse complement strand
CCATTTGATTTTTAGCATCATAGATAAAATAACCACGTTGATCATGAAATTTAGAACCATCAGACTTTCTAAATACTTCTTGTTTGTAATATAAAGCCACTAAGTATTGATCGCTTGCATTCTCGGCATCAGCAGCGGCCTCAAACGTCATTTTTTCGAAATAAGGACTCACTGCAAGAGAGCCTGCTCCTTGTTCAGAACCGATTTTTGCAGGTGCAACATCAACACCAGCGCCTTCCATTGTTTCCCAAGTTCCAACAAGTTGAGCAAGAGGGCCAAAGTCCATCCCGTTAATGATATTTTCATTTGCGATTGTTGGAAAAGACATTGCTGATGCTAGGCCAAGTACAAGTAATTTTTTCATAAATATTATCCTCAATCAATCCAATATGATTTTATTTTCTGCGGCTAATATAGTTCGTTAACTTAGGGGCGATGTTGATCTAGGACAAACATGATTTATGTTTGTTATACTTTGTGGGTATTTTTAAGTTGTTGAATTAATTCAATAAGTTTGATCTATCGGTTTGATTGTTAAAACCTTTTGAAGGTGTAGATAGAGTGGGGAAGCTACTAGGTATTCTGTAGTGACTCATTGAATTTAGCCTTCTAATAGAGCTTTTTTATTACTGTTTAATCATCTCTGGGCACTAGTCGAATCCATTTTAGTTGCTATATTTACCAACCAAGATCAACGCATCCTCAATCAGTCGACCTTAACTCTCGACATTAAATTATGGCAAAGGATAAAATAGCCCCATCTTTGTTTTAAATGATTCTTCTTTATAAGGTATTTCCATGAACGTTTATCAATGTTGTGACAAGATCCGTGAACTGTATTCATTAATTGGCAGTGGTGATCAGGGTTTTATTCCAGAAGCGATTGGCTGTGCGCTTAAAGCGTTAAACGATATTGCTGGTGACGAGTCTTTGTCTGAAGAGATCCGCGATAAAGCAGCTTTTGCAGCAGCGAACTTACTTATCTCAAACTTTGAAGATTAACGCTTAAAAGAAAAAAGGCGAGCATGATAATGGACTGTTGCCCACATCAATGCTCGCCTTTGTTTATGAACCTGGGTTTATATCACCAAGTCATCGTTATTCTACGCCATATATTTTAGGCCAAGCTCTTTCCAATGCATCAAGTCCATCAAATGGTTCCTGCATTTCTTGAATTGAGAGTAAGGCTTTTTGAGTGTCAGCAGGTAGTTGTTCGAATTTTCTTTTTGCTGGTAAATATAAATCTATGAATTGGATTTTTTTGATAATTAACAATTCATGCTCAATTACACTGTTACCATTTTTATAATTTTCAACTTCGGCAAGTAATAAGGATTCCATAAAATCACGATATGTATTTGCCATACACTTACGGTCAGCTAAATTCATCACATGGCCAAACCCTTCAATAGATTCTTGAGGTAACGTCTTTAATATATCGATAGTCGAATCAGGTAATGTTTTATGTCTTTTATTGCCACATTCGGGGAGCATGTTTACGAATTGAATATATTGTTCTCTGTAATGCTGATAAGCATAGGTGGATTGTTCTTCTGGGGGGGAACACGCAGTGAGTGTTGCTATTGAGATGAGTAATAATAAATCTTTAATTGTCATTTAGATAATATCCTTATTTTCTAAATATATAAGATCATATTATCACCATGAATAAATGCTGAAGTATGAAAATAAACTGAGTGTTTAATATGCAAATGAATTCTGGGTGGATCTCTGTTGCCTATGTCTACCTCGTAGACAAAGGTTGATAAAGTGGCTGCAACCTTTATTGCTGGTGGTCATGAAGTGTTGTGGTGGTTAATGAATAACTTGTTATTTTGTATAGTATTATTCTATTTATTATTGATTGCTAACTTTTAAGTCTTAATCCTTGGTTTTTATTTTTGCTACCCCAAAGTAGTAATGTAATTAGTTGTATATAAAGCCTTGCCGATAATTAACAAGGCTTGAAAACGAAATTACAGGACTGCACTTTCCCAGAATAGGTTTCAATGTCAGATTGATGGTCTATCTTATTTTTCATTCAATTAGTCGTTATTGACTAGGGTGAATGGATTTGGGGAATTGAGGCGTTCTACTATATAAATGTATATTTTTTGAGGTGATTATGAAACCTGTAGACAATCGTAGAGAGCCATTTAAAGATTTTAGTTCTATTCATGGGATCTTCATTAACTTTCTTTCATTTGTTCCTTTTGATGTTGCTAATAGTCATACGCCTAGAGGTAAAGATAATGCTTATCGAGTATACGAAAATGATAGTGCAGTAGAATTGCGTTTCCAGCGGGTTTATAAACAGCAACCAGGGATGTACCCAATATCATATGCCCCAGGTGGCAAGTTGGAAGTTGATAGGTATGGTCAACTTTCTAGGTCTAACGTTATAGTGTGCATAACCCCTAAAATATTGAATTTTCATGGTATAACAGAGCAAGAGTTTATTGATGGTGAAGCAACTCATATCTTGCTTGAGCTAGCGTTACACTATTTCTCTCGTTTTATTGATTCTTATATGGAAGCTACAGGACAGTTCTGGGTAAGTGTTCCATCTAAGTCTGAAATAGTAAGTTGCCTTATTCAAATTCAATATTACTCTGGTGATGCAATAGATATAAAATCCCCATTAATAGCCCCTGTTCACTTTAGTGGCGGTAAAGGGCATTTCATTAACGCAGAAGAAGATAAAGTCTTACGAGACAAATTTAATAGTGGTCAAAAAGACCAAGTGACCCAACTCCTTCTATCGGCTAAAGATTTTGAGCACCGAGAGCAATTCGAGCTTGTGATAATTCAATGCGCTATTGCTTTTGAGTATTATATTTATAATAAAATCAATAAACTGACCTCCAAAACGAAAATTAAGAAACATACAAAGAACCCTGACTGTGGTTGTCATTCGGGTGTTAACCAACTTTGTGAAACAGGATTGAATGCGCTGTTCAATATCGATTTTGGTTCAACAGAGCAATTCCAAAACCTTTCGCAGAAAGTTCTAAAAATTAGAAATCGTATAGTTCATGGAGATAACCATGTCACTGTAGGTAAAACTGAAGCTGCTGAAGCTATTTCAGTTACAGAAGCTGCAATAGGGTGGTTGGAGAATAGCTTTCATGAAATAAAAATATAATTTTAGTGATAGAGTGAACGTTTATCAGTGTTGTGAAAAATTCGTGAACTGTATTCATTAATTGGTAATGGCGATCTGGGTTATATTCCAAAGGCGATTGGCTGTGCGCTTAAAGCGTTAAACGATATTGCAGGTGATGAGTCTTTGCCTGATGATGTTCGTGATAAAGCAGCTTTTGCAGCAGCGAATTTACTTATTTCAGACGCTGAAGATTAGCCTTTATTTTCAGACTGTAATGCAAATTATTTAAGCTACGGCTAAGTGGAGTCCAATCGCATTGGTTACTTTAAATATGGTACTCCATTTAGGCTGAGTATTTCCGTTGAACGTTTTATATAAACTTTCACGGCTTAGCCCTGTAACTTCAGCGATATTAGTAACGCCATGCTTTTTAACTAAATGACCCAGTGCAGAAACGAAAACATTTGGATCGTCGTCGATTAAACACTCACGTAAAAAAGCATTGATCTCATCTTGGCTATCCATGTAATCAAAAGGATTAAATGGGGTCGTTTTATTTGGCATATTAACCCTCCATTTCTATTAGTAATTTATGCGCTTTCTCAATATCTTGTTGTTGGGAGCCTTTATGCCCACCATTTAATAAGATAATGACCTTATTATTACGTACAGTGAAATAGACTCGATAACCTTTACTAACAAAAATCCGCATTTCTTGCACGGGCGTCCCGACACTTTTAACATCGCCAAAATTGCCATTTTCAGCTCTCATGATCCGCATTAATATAGCGGTCTTTGCTGTAGTATCCTTTAACTTGGATAACCACTTATCGAAGATTAGCGTTTTTTCAATTGAATATTTCATAAATAAAAAGTGTAGCCTATAGGATACACCCTGTAAAGTAATTCAAACGCCATAAACGCAAAAAGGCGAGCACAATAATTAAATTGTCCTCGCCTTTGTTTTAGCTTAAATACGCAGTTCTAGACCTCCTGTCAAAACAACGATACCTTGAAATATGGGCTCTATGCAGTTCAGTAACTTAAAAGAAAACAACCATACATTGAAATAGCAAAAAACAAGCATACGTTGATAATTTTGTGCAGTTACAATAGCTACTATTTTTAAGCTGTAAGAAAGTTTCTTACAGCATGAATATCAATCCATCGATTTATTAAAAGTATGATACTGAAATTCAATGTTACAAGTAGTGAGTTAATATCCATTACCAGCTGTATATATATGCCTTTAACTGAAAGGGAATCATGATAAAACCAGCCTCTATTTCTGTCCCAGAAATAAAAACCGTTCTCCTTAAGGGAACGGCTTTACGAAGATGCGAGACTTAAATCGCATTTAGGTCTATCTATTACTTTTGATTAAACTTGTCTGCTAGTGCTTGAAGGAGCTGCTCGGATTGATCAACCAACATGTTGTTTAGCATGTTTGGCTCACATTCAAGTTGCTCATTAATGTTTGTCACTTCAATATCATTGTTAAACTTAGTAACCTTACTCTTAATGCGCGAGCGTAATATTTCCCACAAGGAGTTAACCTGAACTGGATCAGTAGTAAAGTAGCCTATTGGTAACGTCAAACGACCGAGTCCAAGTTTTGGGTCAATCTGTGCATGGTACTGAATAAAACCACAACCATTCTCACCAGGGAACACCATCATCTCCAAATTGGTGTCAGTTTGACCATAAAGGAAGGACATTAGTTTTCCGTCAGCTCTAGCTCCAAAGGTATTATTTTTCTGAATAGTCGCATGATAATTAGGACCTCCTCGGCCATCAGCTTGGAAAATAAGGTTTAGGCTACTGTTACGGTCACCTTTCTCCAGTTCTTGATTTATCTCCTTGATAAAGGATTGAAAGCCAAGACTCGCACCAAATAGTTCATTGTCGGCACCTAACCAGATCCCTTGATGCATACGCTTATTCCTTCTTTGACGCTGGGCCCACTGAAGTACCATATCTCGGTTAGTAGAGGTGGGGGCATATATTGGGCCAATTATCATTCGCATTGCGTTATTATTGTAAGAGGTCTTACGATTTAAACGATCATGGAGTAGCTTTGGTAGGTCAAGGCGTTGGTGACCTGTGGTGAAATTTTGCTTAATATAGCGCTCAATCACCCGGTCATTAGCTAGTTCGCAATAGTCGGAAAGGGTTGAGTTTGGATGTTCGCTTCTTTCCTCGTTTAGCCAATCAATAGCTTTACCAATAAGGCCTGACTTTTGAACCAGTGCACAGTGTTCATCCTTGTAATCCAATAGACGGGTATCTAGGCGGATACCGTTTAACGGGTCATGAGCAGCATAAATATTCAAGGATACCTGTTGTGGCAACCCTGAATGAACCACCGCAGCACTATTCACGCGGTACAGGCGAGATTTTGGTTTTTTTAGCTCGTGACGTTCAGGTAGACAAGTCTTGAATCGATCAAATTGATTGGCTAGGAGCTGACTGTAGTCTTTATTATTGTAGCTACGTTCCATTAATGGAAGGCCGTTTTGTGGCCCCTCTTTTGAAGGTGGCTGAATATGGCCTGTGCACAGATCTATATAAGCGTAGGTGCGGAAATTTTTTACCTCCTCGATACTGATTCCATCATCCATCGCCCCATCCCGACGTTGCGCTACTAGTTTCGCGGTGGAGGCCAAGTCACCTTCGTCGTTATACTTGACTAGGTCGCTTTCAATTATCTCTGAAACGAGAACATCGCGCTCATGCTCATTTAGACCAAAGAAGCTTGCTAGCTCAGTTGATGATACTGTTTCAATTTGAGAAATTAATAATAATGCCGATTCAAGAATGGCTGGCAGGCTGGCTTTATTAGTGACATCAATATCTAGCTCAATCTTTTGAGTCGGTGCACATAAGGTGATTGTCTGTACTAATCGTTCGTAGTCAGCGGGCACTTCAATACGCTTACTTTTAATGGATAGAGTTTCACGCATTGGCTTCTTCCTCAGTTTTAACTTGACTTATATTTACAATATCTGCAGGTTTAACGATTAGGTAATCGCTATTCGATGCGCTGGTATGGCTGTTAATGTAATTAAATACTCGGGCTAGTGGAGATTTCGAGTTAGTTTTAGTCCACATAGCACCGGATCCAACAATCATTAGACGCTCTTTAGCGCGGGAGAGTGCCACGTTCACACGAGCGTTATCGTTCATAAACCCTGCCTTATTTTCAGCATTATGACGCACTAGGCTAAGCAGAATTATACGGTTTTCTGAGCCCTGATAGGAGTCAATAGTATCAATTTTGATTAGATTGCGGATACCTGTTGCCCATGAAGCATTTTCGAGACGGTGCTCAAGTAATTCAACTTGCTTACGGTAACCAGTTATGATACCGATGGGTGGCGTCGAATCTTTTTTGTCCCATTCTTTTAGTTTTTCAGCTACGCCATCGGTATTTACCAGTTCACGTAGTAAGCTACTTAGTAGTTCAACTTCAGCTTCGTTTGAAACACCACCACCTTTGAATTCTTTGCTTTCTAGATAGCTGTCGCCCGAGGTGTCGATCCATGAAACGGTCTTATTCCAAGGTGCTGTTAGCGATTCCATCCACTTAGGTGAAGTTTTCGGACCTGTCTTTAGGTCGCCATCATAAAAGCAGTGGCTAATTATTTCCCCAATAGCTGGCGCCATACGGTACTGAGTTGACAGCATATGACCATTGTTGAGGTTAAAAGCTCGTTCAAAATCAGTTTTGGTTACTTCCTCATGGCTTAAATTTAGAGTGCGGCATACCTCTTTAATATGATCACTGTCATAACTCGGGACAAGTTGCTTGTGGTCTCCAACTAACAGAACCCGTTTAGCTGATTGCATTGCAATCGTAAGTTCAGAAAAAGTTGCACGACCAGCTTCATCGATGATCACCATATCGAATGAGTTCTTATGGATTTGATAGGCCCCCGAACCAATGCCAACAAGGGTTCCAATTACCAATTTTCGAGTACGAGCTGCGAAGGCTGCATAGCCACTTTGATCTGTCGCAAGACGCTGGAACCAGTGATGGGTAACCTTAATTACATCGGCCATCCGTTTAATACGCTGAGGATTCTGAACTTGATGAGTTTCCGCTATGACCTCAAGTGCCGCCATTAGAGGATTGCTATGACGCAGAATCTGATCTGGTGCGTCGGCATAAGCCATTAGTCTTCCTAGAAGAGAGGATGACAGCTGCTCTACTCGGCGCTCAGCTCGATTGAACTTTAAGGCTTTATCCTTGTTCTCTGGTTGATCTTCTGCTGTTATCTTGGCGTCTCGTAACTGCTTGTTCGCTACGTCAAGACTGAATAGTTCTAAGCCGCATGTACGGTATAGACCTGCGGCCGCTAATACAAATTCTTTAGGCAACTTTAGGCGAGCCGCAAGTGACAGAATTCGTATTTCAAGCTCACTGTGGAATTTAGTTCGAGCCTGATCCTGCAACGCTGAGGTGTGCACATCTATCATCTCATTGGATATTCGCTCACGGTCACCAAGACGCACGATGCTGGGTGCTATTACAGATGTGTTTCACCCTCAAGCTTCATTATCATGTCACGAGCTCTAACAGCTACTTCATCGGCTGCAACATGTGATTGGCTTACGACAAGGATGCGGCGTACATCTCCAGAGGTCATAAGATGATGAAGCAAAGCGCTTGATAGTGTGGTTTTACCTGTACCAGGAGGTCCCATTAGAACACTTAGCGAGTTTTCGAGTACGTACTTAAATGCTTTTTCTTTGGATTCATCAAGGTTGTAGCGCTTAAGTTGCTCGTCAGTAATGGCGGGTAAAGGCGGTGGTTGCTCGCCGCTCGATCCGGAAATGAAGCGCGCTGTTAGATCACTCATCACCGCTTCACCAGCTAATACACGACTAAGTGCATCGTTACGACGAGTCCAGCTGGTGTCATTTCCTGAGTTAGATAGAGTTAGCTTTAAGCCTTCTTTGATGTTCTTCAGACGAAAGTTGTTATTGCCGTTGTTTGGTTGAAGCACGAGCAAACCGTCACCAGATGCTTTTACATCCATCTGACCAAAAAAAGTCTCGTGTTGATCGGTTGTTACGTTAATTTCGTTATCGTGGTCAAACTCGAAGTCCTCGATATTCTCAGCGATCTGTACATGTATAGCGCGATCTTTCTCTACAGCGTTCTGAGTTACAGTAACGGTTGGGAGGGTTTCACGTTCAACTTCAACTAGACGCTTCCACAGTTGCTTAATTGGTGTACTACTGTCGGTAGGCGTCGGTAAAATGTCATCGCTATTGTTATCGGTTTTAAGTAGCTTACTGACCTCAGGCAGATCCTTAATGTACTCAATAAATTCGTTATTAGTGACGGTGCCCTTGAGCTTTTCCATGTGGATTGGCTGATCAATTGGCATATGACCACGGTTTTTGTTCTTCCGTAGACGTGAGTCGTTAGTCAGATCTTGACCACTCATTTTGTTGTAGAACGAACGTTTCCCATCATATATTTTTTCATTATCAATAGTTAGATTTACAGTTAACTTATGAGTGAATCCACAGATATAAACAGTAAGGCGGTTTGCATTACGGCGAGCAGAGAAATGGTAGATCCCCGAATCCATTTTAAATTCTTCACCTTCTTCAACAATATACGGACTATAAAACTTAATTGGCTCTACAGTTACTGACTCAGGCTCATTGGCTACAGTCATAGTCCGACGTAATAGCTCTAGATCGCGAGGTACTGATTGCAGATCACTACCTAGAGCATTCTTAATCTCAACTCGGATCTTACTAGCTCCCTTGTCAGCGCAGCCACCAAAGAGCTCATCAACGAGCAGATAGACCGCATAACGGTCACGAGCCGTCGAACTGACGTCCGCTTTAGGTGCATACATAGTGTTGCTTGGAGCGAGACCGTCTAAGTCCATGTCGAACATATCTAGCAATACAACATTAAGCTTACCTTCGAGCACCTGTACAAGAATATTTTCAGGTTTTAGATCACCATGGCTTAGTTCAAGATCATGTAATTTGTGGACGGCACGAATTACCTCATCAGCGACATCGTAACGCTGTTCGTAGGAATTTCCTTGTTCCATCCACTCTTCAAGGTTGATGCCCTCAACATACTCTTGCACAACATGTGTGCCACTCATTCCGTGGCCAAAATCAATTAGTTTTGGTACTGGTACCACATTATTACTAGCTGTTTTACAGCGCTCGAGGAAGTGCAATAAACGTTGCGATTGACCATGGTTATCGGGGTTTGGGCGAGCAGCCATAAAGATACGTACTGTACATGCTTTGCCTTCTACAGTTTCAGAGCGGTAGGTTAATCGTTGACGTTGCATATCCTGCACTGGTGGGAATTCAGGATTTTGCATGAATTCCATCATCGGCATGACTTGAGTACTGTATAAGGTTAATTCATCAAGTACACGCTGCTTATCTTCGTTAGTATCGATGTTTTGCAGGTTTACATGTTGGGCTAGCTCTTCAAGCATTTGTCCTGCGTTGTCAAAACGATCACTAGCATCTGGTTCTAATGCTTTTTGAAACCAAGTGTCTAGCTTTCCGTTAAATGGGTCACACTCTGTTGTAGGTGCAATCCATTCTGCCCAATCTTCTTTAGGAATCGATAGCTTTGTGCCGTAGGCGATCTCATATGTTAGAATACCAAGTTGGAATACATCAATTGCCTGGCCAAGCACCTCAGTGGCACCGAGTACATCTTCAGGCATTTTAACTCGAGTACTATTTAGCTCTTGTCGTAGGTCTGCAAGGGAGGTGTTCCCCATATCTGGAAACTTACTACTAAGTAGACCACTAACAAGCACTGTACCACGAGTCGTATCCCACCACAGACGAGAAGAGCTTAGATCACGGTGGTACACGCCAATAGCATGCATAGATGCTAACGGAGTAATTATCGAGCGAATCATTGCTAGTCGATCTTCAACGTTTAGGTTCGTGGAATTTAGAAAGTCATCCAAGCGCTCCACCATTGGTGGTAGGGCATATACCTCAGCCATGTCTACTGACAAAGTATCTTCAGTTAGGTTATGTTTGATATCGAGAAGATAATCATCATTAAGTTGACGGTCAGCCTTACGAATATAGCGAATAGCACGTTCTTCACGTAAACCTAGGAAGCATCGTATACTCATCGTTGTATCTACATTGTGCAGGTTATTGAAGTTCCAAATCCGCACCAACGCTTTATCTTCAGAATCACGGCTGTGCTCACCTATATGCTCTTTGTAAATGTCTTTTGGCCCTGAGAACGCAGGTTCTTTGAGTTCAGGAATTATATAGCTAGCTTCGGTTCGGTAGCGTTTTTGAATGGATCTGCCGCCACGGCGCCAATCATCAAAAACATTGATCTGATTGCGATTACACGGACGAAGATGCGGATTTTTGGTAAAATGGTATACAGCCCGATCCTGCGGTATTATTTCTTTATAAGTATCTTTATCACCGATATTTTTAAAGTCATTAATATGAATAACCATTGGTGCGTCGGTTGGAGTTGTACGAGTTATTTCTGCTTTACCGCAAAGGACAACCATAGGCTGAACTTCAAAGAAGGTATTACCCCAACGCTTAGACAGGTCTCGGCTAAACAATGTCTTGATACGCTGTGCTTGATTACGCTTAATTTCGATAGGTGAACTGTGTTTGATAGTATTGCCGCGTGGGGTGGTTTGGTACCAAGTCCGATTATCCATTTCAATTTGACCAGCCCAGTTCTTTAATTCGACAAGTAGCACACGATCATCGGTAAAGATCAACATGTCGATTTCCATCGTTTTGCCTTTGGTATCTGTCATTAAGAAGCCTGCATAGCCAACCCAATGTTCAGGGAGGCTATCACGCAGTAGAAGTGCTGCTTCGTGCTCGGACTTCTCTAGTCCTTCGGAGCTTACAACGATGAGTTCCATTTTTATCCTTTTGCTTTGGTCAGTCGCTGATGATATTCGCGCTGGTATCTGGGGGGCTGAAACAGTATTGAGGTGTTATCAGACCACAATATCTTTGTCTAAATAAAAAGAATTTATTTATCAAACTGATGTATTACTATAACATTGTTCAATACTTCCCCCCACCCTTGATGTCAAAGTTTTACTGTTTAATAACAATCAATTAAGAAAATAAAAGTTACTATAAAGTAATATTTAATACAAAGTTAAGTTGGAACTATTGAAGGTATTAATATTCATTTAATAGAGCGGATAAAAAATGTATTGAAATATTGATCATTAGATGAGTATCGTGGTCAATTAATTTTATCTCGATATTTTATCTTACAATGTTTTTAACCTACCTTGTTTCACTTGTATTTGAAGCAAGGTCAAACGGTAACTCGATACAGCGAGTAATTTAAAACGGCGAACTAAACGTACTTATAACCTTTGCTCTAAAGTCACCAACCACTTCAAATAAAGTGTCTGAGATATCTTTACTTTTTTTATAATCAGCCTCGTTAAAGCAATCATTAAATATATTGCTAAAGCCAATATCTAACATTAGATTCTGTTTATCAGAGTTGGTTATATTCACTTTCTTTGGCGTCAAAAGGTCTGAATAACGGTTTACCTGTTCTTGTATTAACACTTGCATATCAGGTATTTCTTGCTGAATACGATGAGCAAATTCACTGAGTTTTGGTTCTGCAAATGTATAAAGCCATGCATCTTTATTTGAGGACTTATCCATTCGTAGTATACGACCAAGTACCTGCCTAAAATACAGTTCTGTTTTTACATGGCTTAAGTGGCAACACACTTGTAAGCGAGGTAGGTCTATTCCTTCAGATATCATACTTACAGATACGATCCATTCTGTATTGTTATGGCGAAACTGGTTGATAAGATACTGCGCATCGGGTTGCTTATAAGTGACTAGTACTGCACTTTGGTTAAACTCATCTCTTAGCATTTCAATGATATATTCAGCATGTTCGACTGAAGACGCGACAATTAGACCAGCAGCATTTGAATTGGTAAATCTAAGCTCTTCGAGTTTACGACAAGACAAATTTAAAGCATAACGAATGGTGTATCATTTCTAACTGCTTCTTTAAGCCCGTAGACGTAATCACACTGAATAGTGATCTGGTTTAATGTTTAAAAAGAACCGCGCTATGTTTAAATAAGTAATTTGGATGCTGTATTTATATCCAGTTAAAAATGGTTTACTGTATAAATAAACACTATAAAGGTAAATCAAATGAAAAAATTAATTACTGTTGCTCTGCTCTCTGTCTCTTTTACTATTGTTGCAAGTGAGAATAATGTAACCAATGTTTTAAATGGAAATGGTAGTGTGGGAGATGTAACGATTAATCAATCTAACTCTATAACTAATGAGCAAGTTGAATCTCAGGAAAAGATTGATAACGCATTATTACAAGCGTATAGATTGATAAAAAATGGGAATAAAAATGCCAATATGCTTTCGATAGTTTCAGATATGGCAAATAATATAAATAAGGAATATGGTACTAGCAAACAAAAAAATGGTTTATGTAAATCAAGAGCAAAAATTGGCGCTGAAGTTCTTGGTTATAAGTTAGATTTTGCGTTTGGGAAATGTGATGAGTTTTTTATCATTCAATAAAATACATAAAGTCTCAATTTCAATTAATCGAATTCTTGTTGCTGAATAAACAGGATTGTAAATATCTCTAAAACGCAAAAAGGCGAGCATGATAATGGACTATGCCCACATCAATGCTCGCCTTTGTTAGCTAAATACGCAGTTCTAGACCTGCGTATTCACACTAATTTATTCTTTACCGAATACGTTGTTTTCTTGCTCAAGTACGCGGATAAAGGTAGTACGCTTGCTTAGCTCTTTTAATGAAGCTGCGCCAACGTAAGTACAAGTAGAGCGAACGCCACCTAGGATATCAAAAACAGTGTTTTCGATAGGACCACGGTAAGGTACTTCTACAGTTTTACCTTCTGAAGCACGGTATTTAGCAACACCACCTGCGTGTTTGTTCATCGCAGTT
>Ga0105359_10003358_pt1 | contig 13116 bp, 6 predicted proteins | sample GOMGulsemesocosm_6_FD_83659 | JGI IMG/M metagenome (GOLD analysis project Ga0105359, IMG submission 83659) | Methane-oxidizing microbial communities from mesocosms in the Gulf of Mexico - GOM8C Gulf of Mexico | ecosystem: Environmental > Aquatic > Marine > Cold seeps | place: Gulf of Mexico... | reverse complement strand
CCCGTTGTATTAATGGTATTAAAACCCGCTTGTAATGCTTGCGCGTAGTTATGTACTTCTTTTGCACTAGTAGAAAGAAATTGCTGAGATTTATAGTTACTGCGGTATAAGTCATCTTGCGTGGTAATAATGTTTTCAATTTCGGAGCTTTCTTTTGCTTCTTGCAAGGAAAGAGTGGCCAATAAAAGGTATTGGTTAGGCATAGTGACCGCAAGGCCCTTCAGTTCACCTAATGCTTGGTGTGCTTTAGCCGTGGCTTTTAAAACTGCTTTGCTCTCTATGTCACCGAGTTGTTCTAACGGAACAAATTTATAATCACAATTCAATGTTGTATACCCTTATATAAAACCTGTTTTTTGTGCATGTTTACTTTATATGCACACACTTTTGCATTTTATTGTGCGCATAGCAATAACATAAACACGTATGTGAATTATTTGTGCATGTTATTGGCATTACTTATTTGCTCAAAAATAATGTGAGATCAGGCTAAAAACAAACTTGCTGTAATCTAGTATCTTTTCTTGAACAGATGAACTTGTGTAACGTTACAGCTTAACTAAAGATTTCGTTAGAAGTATTATTACTTTAAATAACATATCAAATGATAACAACCCACTAAAGAAGTAAGAAAACGTTTAATTTTCAAATATAAAGATGGTTATTTAACATGTGGAGCTGAATAACCTTGTTCTCTTATTAACTCTAGTAAAGACTTTAATTCTGTAGCTTTGGTTGAAAATTTATCGATGACATTAAAACGCTGAGCGCTGTCTTTTTTCATATCAAATAATTGCCCTTTTGCATTATGCTCTTCCTGATTATTTCAATTTTCTTTGTGTAATGGTCTAATGAAACTAGAAAGGTTTATCGCTTAAAAAAGCAAAACCCTATGTGTTTTGCAAATTTCATGTATTACTTTTGCTTTTCTACATACATATAAAATGCTGGTAAGGCAGTATCTAAACCACTCGCATCTGTTTGATCATCAAACCAAGCTCTAACATCCAAATCACCTGCGGATAACATCGTTTTAAAAATAACGGAAGTAGAACCTTCGGCAATGGGTAAAGTGGCATTCTCGCCATTAAGCTCTATATGTGCAAAACTTTTACCGATCACCTTATTGGCTGGAATATCATGTAAATAAAGCGTCATGGTGTAATTACCTGCTTCTGCTACTTTTAACGCCCAAGGAGATACGATAAAATTATCCTCTTTACCTATCCAAGCAACATTTGATCTCGTACCCCATTTATCATTACCGAACCCAGGCCACCATGGTACTTGTTCTGTATTTGGCGATAACCAATCCATACCAGTTAAACGAGATGGATTTTCATGCTCACTGCCAATTATTATGCGAGTCGTAGGTGTTCCTTTTCCTGTTGTATGAAGCCACCACTTATCATAAGCTTTAGTAAACTCAGCCACTTTTTCAGGATGTTCGGCACTAATATCATTGATTTGCCCAGGATCATTGCTTACATCAAATAGCTCTACTCCACCTTTTTCATCCGCATGGACATAGCGCCATTGACCTTGCATAACTGAATAAGGTCTTTGTGGATCTGGGTGTAAAACACGTTGGTTGGTAACAACTAAAATTCTATCTGGTAAAGTTACACTTGTTCGAAGTGCAGGAACTAATGAAATACCATCTGTATCTAAAGCATTAGTTTCAATGCCCACTAAATCAAGTAAGGTAGGTAAAACATCAAAATGCGCGGTTAAATCATCAATATCACTAGCATGACCTAAATTACCATTTGGCCAGCGAATAAAAAATGGTACGCGATGTCCACCTTCATAAGTGGAGCCTTTACCTGCTCGCATTGAATCATTTAGGGTAGTAAGTTTTTTACCTGTTTTCGCTTCAATTTCAGCAATTACTTCAGCGCTTAATCTATTTAGCGGTTCTCCATTACTTTTTGCTGCCATTGATGAACCATTATCGGTCATAAAGATGAAAATAGTATCGTCCTCAATATGATTATTGCGCATTGCCGTGCGAAGACGTGCCATATTGTCATCAATGTTGGTGATCATGCCGTAAAAGTTTGCTAAATCGTCGCCTAAGCCTAATGCCTTGTATGGATCAATATATTTTTCTGGCGCACGCCATGGCACATGAGGAGCATTTAGTGACAGGTACAAGAAAAATGGTGAGTCAATTTTAGATTGCTGATTAACGTAGTCTATAGCTTCGTCAAACCATATGTCGGTAGCAAAACCTTTATATTGTTTCTCTTCACCATTAACATAATAGATATCATCAAATTGGGTGTTCCCCCAATAATCTGGTGACTGGCCTACACCACCGCCACCGTGAATTATTACATGGTCAAAGCCTTGGTCAGCTGGACGAAATGGATAATTTTCACCTAAGTGCCATTTACCAAACATTGCCGTGTTATAACCATTATCTTTTAATATTTCAGGCAACGTATGATGTTGGTCATTGAGCATGTGGCGCCCCATAACAGTATGCCAGACTCCTGCACGTAAAGAGTATTTGCCACTCATTAATGCGGCACGAGTTGGAGAACACGTTGGATCGACATGAAAATTAGTAAAGCGCTGACTTTCATTGGCTAATTTATCAATAGTAGGTGTTTGTATAATAGGGTTATTGTGCATACCAAAGTCACCGTAGCCTTGGTCGTCTGTCATTACTAAAATAATATTTGGCTGCTTGGTAACAGCATCTAACTCGCTTGGCTGATTAACAGCTTGTTCGGTTACTTGTGAAGAAGAGTTCTTTTCACATCCCACGATACTTAACAAACCCACCAATAATATACTGAGGGTGCTAAGTTTTTTAGAATAACGGCTTAACTTCATAAATATTCCTGTTATTAACTTTTTGTTGGATTATCACCTAATAGATCGGCTATTGGTTACAGAGAAAATAGTGGGTTCAAGGTAAGCTTCTGCGGTAAATAAGTGAGGACTGCATAAAAGAAATGATTACTCCTTAAAAGCAATCATTTCTTTAGGCGTTAGCTTACAAGGTTATTTCAAGCGCATAACCAATGCTTTTACTTTCTAGTTTCGGCAATTGAATGTCGATAGCGTCTGCGGCATTTTTCCATGTTACTTTTCCTTCCTGCCCTAACACTTTGATACTTTTAATATCCAAACCTTGTAGCGACTTCACTGAAATACTGCTGCTCTTCGGCTTAGTGAAAGAAACTACATAGACTTTGTTTTCTCTGGTGGTAAACCAAAAATCATTTTCTTGAAAATCAAAAGTAACCTTGTTCTCTTCGCGATGTTTAGTACCCTTCATATCAATTTTTGTTGGACCTTCATGATCAACCTTCCAAGGTTGTGAATCATAAATGGCTTCACCATTAACACTTAACCACTGACCGACTTGTTTCAAAATATCAGCTGACTCTTTTGGGATCACACCATCTGCGTCAGGACCAACGTTTAATAAGAAGTTACCGCCTTTACTCACATTAGCAATAAGCCAATAAAGCGTTTCTTTAGGGCTTTTCCAATCAGTATCATACGATTTAAATCCCCAAGAATGATTGGTAGTGGCAATGCCTTCCCAAGTATTGGCGCTGGATTTATCAGGGATAACATTGTCGCCTGGAGTGCCAATATCGCCAAAGCCATTACCAATTCTGGCATTAACCAAAATTTCAGGATTCGCATCATTAACTAAACGATAAAACTCCATGCTGTGTTTTGGTGGAATATAAGCAGGTGTATCAAACCAAATCTGGCTTAAATCATAATTAGCTAATAGCTCTTTTACCTGTGGAATTGACTTGTTGCGAATGTAATCATCAAAGCTTGTTGGCGCAGGATCAAATTTATTAATAAATAGCGCTCTTCTTGCTTTAATGCCAGCTGCTGGACCATAATCTTTATGACCGCTATCACCTCCACTGCGCCAATCAAGCGCGTTTGAGTAGTAAACACCAAAATCAATCCCTGCTTTTTTCGCGGCAATTTCCATTTCTTTAATGGCATCACGACCAAACGGCGTGGCATCAACAATATTAAAATCGCTGACTTCGGAATCAAACATCGCAAAACCTTCATGATGCTTTGAGCCCATAACGATATATTTCATGCCTGCCGCTTTAGCAATGGCTACCCACTCATCCGCATTAAACTTTTGCGGATTAAAATTTTTCGCCTGTTGCTCATATTCAGTACGGGGAATTTCTTTGCGGCGCATCACCCATTCGGCAACTCTTGGTCCGGTGCCGCCATCTTCCATCTTCTTGCCTTTATAGACACCACCATAGGTTGAATACAAACCCCAATGAATAAACATGCCGTATTTATTTTCATTAAAACGATCTCGGCCTCGCTGTTTTGCCGCTGAACTATTGAGCTCTTTCCATTCATCGGTAAGGGCTTTCATTTCTGTTGAACATGGAATACCAGAGCCTTCAAAGCCGTAGAACTTTTGTTTTTCAACTTCCGACAATGCATTATGTGCGGCAAGTTCTTCAACTGAACAGCCTTGTGAGTTTTGTTGTCCAGCTACTGATACAAGAGGCAAGCTAAACAAAGCTGCGAAGATAACTTTACTAATAGTATTTTTTTTCATCATGTCTTCTCTTTTATTCTAATTGTTTGAAGTTAAAGTTTTACAGCATAAATAAAGAACGCTGCCAAAGGCTTATCTTTACCAACACCTTTGTCGTTACTTTTTGGTGAATCACTAAACCAAGCTTTCATGTCTATGCTTTGTTTTTCTAGTGGCAACTCAAAGTTTACGCTCGTTGCACCCTTTGCTATTTTTTCAACATATTCGTTACCATTAATCATTAAATGGGCATATTTTTTTGGAATAACTTTATTTGCAGGTTTGTCGTGAAATAATACAGTAAATTGATAGTTACCGGCTTCAGCCGTTTGCACTTTCCAAGGAGATATTTGATAACGAGTTTCTTTACCTAACCAACCTTTTTTAGCCCATTGATCGTTACCAAACCCTGTTGTATGCCCTACTTGTTTAGTGTTAGGTGCTAGCCAATCATGGCTGGTTAATCGAATAGGGTTTTCATGTTTTGAGCCAATCATGGCTCTCATCGTTGGTATACCTGAGCCAGTAGCATGTTGCCACCATTGTTGATATTGGCGTGCCATATTTTCGGCAATATCTGGGTGTTTCTCAATTAGATCTGTGATTTGACTGGGATCTTGTTCAATATTAAACAATTCCATTTTGTCTTTACTTCCACTCGCTTTTACGTAACGCCATTTACCCTGCATTACTGCATAAGGGCGATTCGGATCAGGATTCAATACCCGTTGAGTGGTAACAGTGAGTGTTCTATCTGGCAGTTTAGCGTTTTGCGTTAACACAGATTTTAAACTGATACCGTCCGTATCTAGTGTGCTGACATCTACGCCGATCAAATCTAATAGTGTTGGCATTACATCAAAGTGGGCAGACAAACCATCAACCTCACCCGCTTCGATCAAACCACCATTAGGCCAAGAGATATAAAACGGCACGCGATGACCACCTTCATAGGCTGAATTTTTTGCACCACGCATATCGTAATTAAGGGTAGTAATTTTTTGCCCTATTTTTTTCTCTATTAATGCCTTGGCTTTCCCTTTAACTAATTTGGCACTTTTCCCGCCCATCACTGAGCCGTTATCGGTCATAAAGATAAAAATGGTATCGTCAGTAATACCGTTTTTATCCATTGCTCCCTGTAAACGCCCCATATTCTCATCAATACTGGCAATCATGGCATAAAACAAAGCTAACTCTTCCGGTACACCCATTTTACGATAAGGTTCTATATATTTTTCTGGTGCACGAAATGGCGCATGAGGTGCATTAGTGACTAAATATAAGAAAAAAGGTTCTGCTTTATTGGCATTTTTATCAATAAAGCTAATCGCTTCATCGAACCAAATATCAGTAGCGTAACCATTGTATTTTTTGGGTGTCCCATTTAGAAAATAAGTATCGTTAAATTGGGTATTGCCCCAATAATCTGGGGTTTGTCCGACACCACCACCACCATGCATTAGGACATGATCAAAGCCTTGATCTTGTGGGCGAAACGGATAACTATCGCCTAAGTGCCATTTGCCAACCATACCTGTTTTATAGCCAACATCTTTTAATGCTTCAGGTAAGGTATGAATTTTATCTGATAAAATATGTCGTCCCATTACTGTATGCCAAACGCCTGCGCGTAATGAGTATTGACCACTCATCAATGCAGCACGGGTTGGCGAACAGGTCGGGTCAACATGAAAATCAGTAAAGCGAATACTTTCGTTAGCAAGCTGATCAATAACGGGAGTTTTAACGATGGGATTTTTATTACCACCGAAATCGCCATAGCCTTGGTCGTCTGTCATCACTAAAATGATATTAGGAAGTGCCTGCTTTTCAGTTGAAGCTTGCTCAGTGCTTTTTTGTGCACTCGTTGCTTTTATACTTACAGTGCTCTCTTGTTGACTACAGCCAGCAACCACTAACAAGCCTACGATTAAAATACTTAACGGATTAATTTTATTGGTAAAGGAGTTTAACTTCATCATTGTTTCCTTATTAACCTTTTAATATATCAATAGGTTTCATTGCTTTTTCACTAAGGTGAGTATTGAGTGGCTTAGCACCCCGATATTCTTTTACCAGTTCAGCATTTTTTGCGCGCAATTTCTTAACGATTTTTTGATTGGTCGGTTCATTAATTAGATTATTGATTTCATTAGGATCGTTAACTATGTCAAATAATTCTTCATATATTGGCTGTTCGCCATTGATAGAAGCAACGCTCATATCGGCATAAAGTTGATCTTTTTTCTTATCAAAATAACGCACGTATTTCCATTTATGTGTACGTACGGCTTCCATACGAGGATAGTTTTGAATAGTCATCATATTTTCTAAGAAAATTTCTTGTCGCCATTTAACGTCGCCATTCGTTTTTTCATCAGCTTGCATAAGCGGTTTTAAACTATGGCCCTGCATTTCATCAGGAATAGAGGTATTGGTTAATTCCAGCAAGGTAGGTGCAATATCAACTAAAGCAACAAGCTCATTACTTTTATCGGCTTTGTATTTCATTCTCGGGTCATAAACGATCATAGGAATACGCACCGATGGATCGTAAAGGTGTACCTTGCCACCTAGACCAAATTCACCATGCATTAAACCGTGATCTGAGGTAAAAACAATAATGGTATTATCAGCAACACCTTGTTTCTCTAAGTTTTTAACTAACTTACCTAGTAACTTGTCGATGCCCGATATGGTCTGCATCTCTCTAATTTTTCGTTCTTTTAAACCATCAGGGGTTTTAACGTAGTTGTAGGTTTTTATGAATTTACCGTTATAAACGTCTAACGGCAGTTTAGGTGTTTTTATGTCTTTGTTAGCAACGTAAGTTTCAGGAATAGTTACTTCACTTAATTTGTCTCGATAGACTGTTTTATAAAGATCTAAATCACTGTCACGTTGCTGCATAGAACCGGTACTATTGGCATGAGGCACATTAAAATTAATCATTAAAGCAAAAGGTTGGCCTTTAGGTCGGCTATCAAGAAAGTTATAACCTGCTTTAAACGCTTCGTTAGGCTCCATGAAATTTTCTAAGCCTTCTTCCATAATTTCTATTTGCGTATCTGCTTTAGCATTTTTAAAGATGGCGTGGCGCTTATGGTCTTTTGGGTAAAAACTTAAGTGCTTATGGCTGGCATACCAATAATCAAAACTGTTATCCATCACGCCACTTTTATAACCAAAGCCCTTAGCTTCAGTTTTACCAATAGGCGTATGGTTTTTACCTACCCAACCAACAAAATAACCATCATTTTTTAATAACATTGGGTACGTTTGTGACCAAGCATCTTCGGTCATACTTGAGTTAGAATTAAAGTTAATACCATGACGGCGCTCGTATAAACCGGTTAATAAACTGGTACGACTAGGCGTACAAACCGCACTGGTGGCAAAACCTTTGGTAAATACTGTGCCATTAGCGGCTAGTTTATCAATGTTAGGGGTTTTAATGATGGGATGACCTTCATAACCTGTTACTCCTGCTTGCATATCGTCTGCCAGAATAACAATAACATTAGGTCGAGTGGTTTTTTTTGTAACCGAAGTCTCAGCAGCACTATCACCCTTGCTCGACTTAGTCACATTTTGTGATTCACTACAAGCACTTAAGCCGAGACTAAGACCTAAAGTTATACCTAGAGTAATGCCTAAACTTATATTTGAATTAATACACCGAGAAACTGTGGCAGTTGATGATTTTGCTCTATCTATGTTCATAAGATCTTTCTTCATAAATTATTTCCGTTTAGTGTTTTTTAATTATTATTGGTTGTTTTTTGTTATTTAAGGCTATCTGTTGTTATCTGTTTTACGGGCCATTCATCTACGGGTTTAAATTTGACAGAATAGTCTGCACCGTTATGGCTCGCTTTAGCAGAAAGAATGAACTTTGTAATTTGCTCTATCATTGCATTAACTCGCTTAGGATGATTTTCGGCGATATTGGTTGTTTCACCTCTGTCTAATGCTAAATTATAGAGCTCTGCCTCGGCTAAATTGTTCGCCAAAGCATGGGCATTCGTCACTAATTTATAGTCGCCATCAATCAGTGATAATTTATCTTTAGCGATAAATGGAATGGCTTTATTGCGTTCATAGCGATTCTTATTTACTTTTCTTCCCTGTAAAAGTGGCAAGATACTTGTGCCATCTATCGGTCTGTCATCGGGCATTGTATAACCAACAATTTCATTAATCGTAGGTAAATAATCTAAGGTCGAAGCTAGGGTATTAATGACACTTCCTGCGGCGATATTATCCGGCCACACAGCCAATGTAGGTACTCGAACGCCGCCTTCATAGAGCGAACGTTTACGTCCCCTCAAATCATCAGTGCTACCAGCCATACGGCCTCCTAAAGCTGTTTTTTTTGCTCGTATATTTGCGCTTTCAGGGCCGTTGTCACTTGTAAAGGTAATTAAGGTATTGTTATCAACGCCTAAGTGCTTTAATTCTGCACGTAACCGTCCTATTTGTTCATCCATTTCAGTCACGACACCATAATAATGTGCCGCCTCGCCATGTCCTTTATATTTCGCTAAATATTCAGGCCCCGCAACAACATCTTGATGCGGCGCATGAAACCAAATCACAGTAAAAAATGGCTGTTGATTTTTAACTGAATTTTCAATAAAAGGCAGAACTCTGTCCATAACAACTTTACTTGCCCCTCCTTTCAAAGAGGTATCTGTTGGCTCAAACGCAACACCATCTAACCAAAAGGGATTATTAACCGCTCTTTTTCCGAGTGCAGGATCCCAAAGTTGAATTGCAGACTCAGTAACAAAGGAAGTATCGTAACCATGCCATGCAGGTGGAGAATAGTTTTCAAGCGGTTTACGTTTATTACCCTTAGCTGAAAAATCTTTACTTAATGTTCCTAAATGCCACTTACCAAAATGCCCGGTGCGATAGCCTTTCTCTTTGAGTATTTCCGCAAGAGTTATTTCTTGTTTTGGCAGATGACCTACGTTCGCCCAAAAAACACCGTACCTATGATGATGTCTTCCGGTAAGAAAAGTACCGCGTGTAGGAGAGCACACTGGTGCTCCCGCATGAAAGTTAGTCATGATGACTCCATCACGAGCCATTTCATCTAAACTAGGCGTTTTAATTATTTTATTGCCAGTAAACCCCGTATCTCCATAACCAAGATCATCCGCCATAATGAGAATGATGTTTGGTCTTTCTTCACTAAATGCTGAAACACTAAACAATACGATTAAGAACAAGAACATATTTTTCATATTATTAAACTCTGAAGAATGAAGTTAATTTACTATTCCAATTTCCCTTGTAGCAAACCTGTTGCTTTTACTTCAGGTACGATAGAAATCGACTTGTATTTCTTGGCAAACTTCTCGGCTTCAGCCATTGCTTTAATGACCTCTAAACCATAGGGCATCCAGTTACTTCCTGCTGACCAGTCTGAGCCCTGATAGTCAAAAGCACCAAGATAGCTTCCGAGCGAGGTAACACCTTGGTCAGCTAGTTGCTTGGTTTGAGCGATACCATTTCTTATGGTGGTGTCCTTAGGGAGTAAATTCAGCTCCGATAAATCACCATTGATAAAAATGTCGCGATGCTCTCCGGTAAGGTTGCCTTGAATAGAACCTCTATCGACAATAGGAAAATTGCCTTGTTTATTTCTTGCTGGGTGAACCAGACCTTTTTTCATTTGTGCTCTTAAAAGCTTCTTCTCTCTAGGCCCAACTCTGTCATCTAATCCTTCACTTATATTATTGAGCACATTCCAGTCTGAAATGGGTGGAAAAGTATTATCAAGACTGCCTTTGGTTTGCCGTGCATGATTTAATACGTTTCGTGTCAATGCACTAGCAATATGATTATGTACGTCAGTATTGTTATAAACATTGAATTCGCCATAACCTTCAAGGTTAATGCCTCTTTTTGATGCCCAAAATACATTATGATGTAGGCTCAATTGGCTACCAGCCAAATCTAGACGAAAGGCATTACCGTTAATATTGTGGATCCAGTTATGATGTACTTCTGCATATTCTTGAGAGCCTGTTGGCATATAAATCCCAGAAACATCACTATTATATTTTCCGGCATTAAAAATATTGTTATAAGCAATTTCTGGTTTAATGCTTAAGGGGGACTTGGGTTTAATTTTAATAGATATTGCGTCTGAATGATTATTAAAAAAGGTATTACGGGTAATACGATAAGTCCCCGTAGCTTCAATAACAACAGCTCGGCTTTCAAAGTTTGCATGGCGGTTATTTTCAAGAAAAACAGAATTATCTATCGTTAACTCACTACCAATTAACTTAAGTGCTGTGTTTTTTGCGCCAGTAAATAAGCTTTTTTCGACTACAATATTTTTACCCACGAGTTCGATAGGTTTATTACTGGCATTACCTTTTACTCGATCGACAAAAAGTAGTTCTTCGCCGATGTAGCTAAAGTGGCTATTTGAAAAAGTAATATTACTATTATTGGCGTTATCAAGTTTTACTGAGCAAGCTAAGAAATCAACACCTTGAATAACAACATTATTCAATTCAGATTGTTGATTAATACAATAATCTGTTTTTTTAGTAAGAATATTGGCATCGTTTGGATTACGGCCATCTAAAGGCTTTAAATATAAGGTGCCTTGTTCTGCAAACCACTCACCTGGTGCATCAAGTAAATCTAAATCACCAGCGAGAAAGAATTTGGATTTATTAGGATGCCACGGATGATTTTCTTTTAATGTTTTCAGTGTTTTTTTTGAGCCACGTCGTCCATCTTCACCGGTATATTTTTTGTTATAGAAATCATCATCATTCCAATATAATGTTTTCCCATCAAAAGATTCTATCTTGCGACTGTAGTTACTATTACCTTTGCCGTAACGAATAAAGGTATAACCGCCAGTTAAATCAAGATCTGCAATTTCTTTGAATGCTTTTGAGGTAAGTACTCCAGGGCCTGTGCCATCTGTTGCTTTCGCCCACTTTTTATCTTCTACCCAGTTTTCTTGCCAGGTTATATTCGGCCATTGGGCCCATGACATAGTCTGGTTATCAAAGAACAATTGTTTAATTTCATGACCGACCGTGGCTTTATAAACATCACCTCTAGAAACACCTCCTTTTAGAGCATCTTTGCTAACTTTTTTAAATGTCGCCGTTAACTTTTCAAGACCACTAAAGACAACGCTTCGTGGGTTTTTGGCACGAATTGTAATACCTGACTTTAACGTTAAGGTGCCACTATAAAGACCATCAAGCACAATTAAGGTATCACCCGAGGACATTTGTTCAACGGCATATTGCACTTTATTAAATGGCTGCTGTTCAGACTTTCCACTATGGTCATTACTACCCAAGGGCGAAACATAGAAAGTTGTCGCATTTTCAGATTGATTCGATGCCGAGCCCGTTTTTTCGACTTTGCCTGAAAGTCCACAAGCCGACAAAGCTAACAGACTGCTAAGCAATGTTGCTGTTAACTGGGTCAATTTCATTTTATTCATCATGTGTACCTAGTTATGGTTTCGATTAGCTTATGTGATAAATAGAAAGAGCCACGCTAATAAAAACTTGTGGCTCCTTTATTTTATGGTGATGTCATCTATTGGTTGATGCTATATTCACCTATTTCAGCTTAGTTCTTGCTGTAAACCTTCTTGTTAACCCAAGAAGTAACATCGCCAACATGCCTAATTGTGTACTACCACCATCGGGTTGTTGATCAAGAGGCTCTTTAAGTGGAATAAAAATGCTATCGATATTCGATGTACCCGTATGCTCTGGGCGATTTACATCGGTGACCATTGCATAAACATTGGCACTCGCTAAAGCTCCTTCATAAAAAGTGTCGTAGTTTAAGAAGTAACTATCAGAATCAGCTACTTTTACATCATTAACATACCAAGCGATATTCATCGCATCACCATCGACGTCACCTTTGCTTGCAGTGTATAACACCCCATTATCACGTTTGTCGGCTGCAATTTCGACCGTAGGCATAGTATTTGTAGTGACTGTCCATGACTTAGAGTTGCTGACAAAGCCGGCACTTACCGTTACTTCAAAAGTAAGAGTTGCGCCAGATAGTTCAACAGCATTAAAATTAAGTTCTGAACTTGTAGATGCCATTACTTCGCCATTTATGGTCCAGCTGTAAGTTAGGGTTGTATCTTCAACGTTGCTGGCCAATGCTTCCACTGGAATGGTAACTAGGTCATTCTCATAAATAAGTGTTGTATCTTCAATGCTAACCGAAGGTAAAGCGTCATCGAATGCATCGGCAATACCGTCGCCATCAAAGTCATCATCATAACCATTTAAGATGCCGTCGCCGTCACTGTCTGCTGCACCTTCGCCTAATGGCGAGGCATCAAGACCATCTTTAATGCCATCATTGTCATCATCATTATCAATAGCATCGATAAGGCCGTCTTCATCGAAATCACCACTGTTGATAAAATTTAATTCTAAATTATCAAACAGTACTTCAACGCCAGCGACGTCTGTTTTAAGCATAAGATGAATTTTCGAGTCAACGACATTAGCGCCTATATCAAAGTCTTG
>Ga0105359_10003353_pt1 | contig 13124 bp, 9 predicted proteins | sample GOMGulsemesocosm_6_FD_83659 | JGI IMG/M metagenome (GOLD analysis project Ga0105359, IMG submission 83659) | Methane-oxidizing microbial communities from mesocosms in the Gulf of Mexico - GOM8C Gulf of Mexico | ecosystem: Environmental > Aquatic > Marine > Cold seeps | place: Gulf of Mexico... | reverse complement strand
GCTAATTCATCAGATGAAAGTGCAGGATTTACCCACTCACGTAACCAAGATTCACTAAATTTCATTTGTGGTTTCCTACTTGAACTGTTTTAAGAAGCGAAGATCGTTTTCAAAGAATGCACGTAAATCATTTACGCCATAACGCAACATAGTTAAGCGCTCCACGCCCATACCAAAAGCAAAACCTGTGTAAACTTCTGGGTCTATTCCTACACTTTTAAGCACATTAGGGTGAACCATGCCACAACCAAGTACTTCTAACCATTTACCATTTTTTCCCATTATGTCTACTTCAGCTGACGGCTCAGTAAAGGGAAAATATGATGGACGGAAACGGATTTCAACTTCTTCTTCAAAGAAATGATGCAAGAAGTCATGCAAAATACCTTTAAGGTGAGTAAAGCTAACATCTTTATCAACCATCAAACCTTCAACCTGATGGAACATAGGTGTATGTGTTTGATCATAATCGTTACGGTAAACTTTACCCGGAGAAATAATGCGTAGTGGTGGCTTTTCTACTTCCATTGTACGTATTTGCACACCTGAGGTTTGCGTACGTAATACTAATTTAGGATTAAAGTAGAAAGTATCATGATCTTGTCTAGCCGGATGATGCTCTGGGATATTCAAGGCATCAAAGTTGTGGTAATCATCTTCAACTTCAGGACCCGCTTTAACTTCAAAACCTAAATCACCAAAAAAACTTTCTATACGAGCAATTGTGCGAGATACAGGGTGTAGGCCACCCAATGATGTACCACGACCTGGCAAAGTAACATCAATAGATTCTGCCGCAAGTTTTTGAGAAATTTCTTCAGCGCGTAATAACTCTCCACGGGCAGTTAATAATTTTTGCACGCTTTGTTTGGCAATATTAATAACTTGACCCATTTTAGGTTTTTCTTCTTTTGGTAATTTACCCAAGCCTTTCATTTGCTCAGTAAATAAACCTTTTTTCCCTAAAAAGTTAACGCGTACTTGATCAAGCGCATTTGGATCTGTGGCATTGGCAATGGCAACTTCGGCCTGTGCAACAATGCTATCTATAGCGGTGGTATCTAAACTCATGACTTCCTCTAAAACGAGACTGATTTTAATAATAAAAAAATGGGGATGATTTTACACGATATTGAAGGAATATGTAGGGTAAATAGTGCTTATTAATAAATACTCGCGATTTATCTCACAATTATTCTATTGCACAGGGGGGGTCGACACTGGTTGTGAGGTTTTTTCCTGTAAAGCAAGCTGTTTTTCTTTTTCATCCGCTTGTAGATCAGCTTCGCGTTTAACCAAAAGAAAGGTGAGATACATTTTAGTTGGCAATGAAAAAATTAAACCAAAAGCGATACAAACAGCACTAATAATGATGCCTGTAACGCCTAATGATTCCATATAATGACTAAAGTTGTGCAAATAGATGCCAAGTGCCAATAGAGATAAACCAATACCTATTGATATTTTCAACAATTTAATCAAGGTTTCTTCAGGCATAATAAAAATTCTTCAATTAATTACTATAAAAACTATACGCCTGTCACCTTAACTATTATTTGCGCTACATCAAAATTACGTCAATACAGCAAGCAATGCTTCAACAGGATGTCTTGCTTTTAGTTCTGTTAACCTTTTTACTTGTGAGCGACAAGAAAAGCCAGTCGCTAAGATTTGAACAGAATCAAGTTCTGTTAACTTGGGTTGCCAACTTAAATCAAACAGCCCCTTTGAATTATCTAAATTAGTTTTTTCATGGCCATAAGTCCCAGCCATACCACAACAACCAACGCTGACTTTTTCTAACGATAAACCAAAATATTTATAAATTGTTAACCATTCGTTTTCACTATTCACTAAGGCTGTTTTTTCGGTGCAATGGCTAAACAGTTTAAATGTCATATTTGTGTCATTTATATCAATATTAGCGCTAAGTTTAGAGTCTAGTTTTGTCTCTTTATTGATATATGACAACAACCACTCGTGCGCTAACAACACCTTAAAATCACCACGTTTATCGCCTAAGGTTTTCACGTATTCATCGCGGTAACAAAGTACCATTGAGGCATCCATTCCCAGCATAGGCATTTTTAATTGTGCTAACTGGTTTAAGAAATCACTACTCGATTTAGCTGTTTTAGCAAAACGCGCTAAAAAGCCTTTAACGTGCTGCGCTTTACCATTAGGTTTGAAAGGTAATAAAATTGGCTCTAAACCTAACTTTCTAATTAACGCCATCATGCTTTCTACAGTTTTAGCATCATAGAATGAAGTGAAAGGGTCTTGCACAATCAGCACATAACCTTCACGTTGTTTATCCGTTAAATATTGTAATTTGGTTAAATCAAACCCTGAATACCCTGCCTTCTTAACCTGCTTTTGTAATGTTGGTACGCTGAGTAATGGCGTATTAACATAGCCAATGGTTTTTTCCGATAAGGCATCATAAGCTTTTAAGCTTAAAATACTGTTAATCAGTTTTGGCGCTTTTGCCATCAGTGGCGCTAAAATTTCAACATTAGCAACCAAATGATCTTTTAATGGTCGAGGGTAGCGAGAATGATAGAGGTTGATAAAGCGACTTCTAAAGTCAGGTACGTCAACTTTAATTGGGCACTGGCTGGCACAAGCTTTACACGCTAAACAGCCTTGCATGGCTTCCATCACTTCGTGAGAAAAATCATCTTTATTTTCTTCTTTAGTTAAGAAGGTTATTTTGAATTTAGCAATACTGTTATCAAGTAGTTTCTTTACTGACCATAGGCCTTCTGAATGATTAATATCTTGCTCAAGCGCTAAAATATCGACGCCCTGCTTTTCTAATAAACGTAACCATTCACGCATTAAGCCTGCTCGCCCTTTAGGGGAATGACGTCTGTCTTTAGTAATTTTACTCGACGGACACATAGGGCTATTCGCGTCATAGTTAAAACATAAACCGTTACCATTACAGTCTATCGCTGCGGTAAAAGACTCTTTTACGTTAACGGGGATTTGTCTGTCATAGTAGCCACGTTTAGTGTCATCAACACTGACCAATTGCTCATTAGAACCTATTGGGGTACAAATTTTTCCCGGATTCATTTTATTGAGCGGATCAAATACCGCTTTAATTTTTCTAAGCTCGTTAAATAATTGCTCGCCAAAAAATTCAGGGCCATATTCAGAGCGATAACCTTTGCCATGCTCGCCCCACATTAAACCACCATATTTAGCAGTAAGCTTTACCACTTCATCAGATAATGTTCTCAGTAGTTTTTCTTGTTCTGGATCGCACATATCAAGTGCTGGGCGCACATGTAACACCCCGGCATCAACATGACCAAACATGCCATAATGTAACTTATACCCATCTAGAAGTTGACGAAATTCGCTAATATAATCAGCTAAGTTCTCAGGAGGCACTGCGGTATCTTCTGCAAACGCTAATGGTTTTTGAGTACCATCAGTATTCCCTAATAAGCCGACTGCTTTTTTACGCATCGCATACAGTTTGTTTATGCTGCTTAAATCAGAAGTCACTTGATAACCAATCACGCCACCAGTGTTATCACTGGCAATCGTTTCATCTAATCCTTGCGTTAAAAGTGTAACTTGCTCAGCTAATGCTTCAACACTAGTGCCATTAAACTCAACAATATTAATGCCGTCCATTACCTTATCAGGCACATCTGCTATTAAATCACTCACGCTATGCCAAACAACATCTTGCTTAGCTAAGTTCAACACTTTGCTATCAATAGTTTCAACTGACGTCGCTTTAGCGCTAACTAAAAAAGGTGAATGACGTAGCGCTGAATCAAAACTGTCATATTTAATATTGATCAGTGTTTTAGCTGGACTAACGGGAGTAATATTAAGCTTTGCCTGACAAACAAACGCTAACGAGCCTTCAGAACCTGTGATTAACCGGCTGAGATCAAAGGTATTTTCGTCATCTTGTAAAACATTTTCTAAGTCATAACCGGTTAGAAAGCGATTTAAACGTGGGAATTTTTCTAAAATAAGTTGCCGATTATCAAGGCTTGAAGCAAGCACTTGTTTGGTTATTTTGCCATGACTGCTGTCTTCTTGCGCTAAAGATTGCGCCTGAGCAATAGTCATCGGCGCAGTATTAAGTAGTTCGCCATTAGCTAACACTGACTCAAGGGCTAAAACATGGTTAGAGGTTTTCCCATAAACCAATGAGCCCTGTCCTGATGCATCGGTATTGATCATACCGCCCACAGTCGCCCGGTTAGAGGTAGATAAATCTGGCGCAAAGAAAAAGCCATGTGGGCGTAAAAAATCATTAAGTTGATCTTTAACAACGCCTGCCTCAACTTTTACCCATTTTTCTTCCACGTTAATTTCAAGCACTTTATTCATGTACTTAGACAAGTCAACAATAATACCTGGCGTTAAACTTTGACCATTTGTGCCTGTACCGCCACCACGCGCGCTAAATTTAATGTCGCTGTATTGATCTTCATTTGAAGTTTTCGATAATACGATAATATCTTGCTTCGTTCTAGGGTGGATCACCAGTTTGGGTAATTGCTGATAAACACTATTATCAGTGGCAACCGCTAAACGAGCACTGTAACTAGCATTTAGATCGCCAGTAAAGTTATTACTTTTAAGTGACGCGACAAAGTTTTCATAAAGAGCAGGAAGATGCGTTTGATGATCAATACGGGGTAGCATGAATATTTTTCTATACAGGGATGAATTATTTAAAGTATATCATGAGCCAATTCATTTTTGGGTGGCTTATTAGCCATAGTAATAGCTAATTTTAAGAACATTTTATTACTATGACTCAAACAACAGGAATAACCATATTCCTTAAAAGAATTTTAACACTTTATTCATGCCATTAAGTTACTTTAAAATAGCTGACACTCTGTTTTTAAACTCACTATGACAAGCCAAGCAGCCGCCAATCATTTTTTTATAGTTTTCGCTGACACCTTTAATATTTTTTTGTTGGGCACTTTTCATTATCTCTACGGCCGCACTATGAACGATATTATCATTGGCCTTAAACTTAGCCATATCTGCTCCCATCGCCTTCATAAGTTTCTTACGAATGGCCATACTAGGCTTAGGATGCTCAGCTATATTTTTTGCTTGAGTTGTTATTAACGAAAAATCTTCATTTAGCATTGCTGAAGTTAACGCTTGAGTATCTTTTAACAGGCCTTGCATCACTAATTTGAGGCTACCTTCTGGCGCATTTACTTTTACTGTATCAGCGCTTACGCTATCTGAATTCACAGTATTATTGGCTATTGAAAAGTTGGCTGTTGTTAAAATTAATAACGAACTGGCAAGTAATAATTTTTTCTCAGTTAACATTTTATTTTCCTTTTTTATATTTTTATTTATTTGTTTTATAGCCGGTTGTTAAATATTATTTGCAGGTAACGCATGCTCTGAACTAGGTTCAATGGTTGATTTTGATTCATTCGCTTTCGCAACACCAAAATCTTCCAACACACAGTAAAGGCACGGAATAACAAAAAGTACTAACAGAGTTGAGGTGGCTATGCCAAAAACAATACTGGTCGCTAAAGGGATTAAGATTTGCGCTTGTGTACTGGTTTCAAACAGCAGCGGTGTCATACCTGCAATAGTGGTGATTGATGTCAACAGTACCGCTCTAAAACGATCATGACTCGCTCTTGCTGCCGCTTCGTGAACCGTCAATCCAGTTTTTACACGTTTTTTTACAAACTCGACTAACAGTATCGAATCGTTAACGACAATGCCTGCCAGTGAAATAAAGCCCATCATTGAAGGCATAGTAAATTGTAATCCCATAACTAAATGTCCCCAGATAACACCAATCATTGCCAAAGGGATAGCTACTAATACTACAAAGGGTTCAAGATAACTTTTAAATTGAAATGACAATAATATAAATACGCCAAACAAACCAACCACAAACGCTTTCATCATTGACAGTTGCGTGGTGCCCGCATTTTTTATTTCACCTTCAAAGCTCAATGTTAACTTGGGATAACGTTGATTAAAGTGCGGCAACCAACGCGCCGTTATATCGGCTAGGACCTTTTTAGTATTATTCTTATCTGCATCAATATCACCATAAATAGTAACGGTGCGTTGACTATTCACTCGACTAATACGCGCATATCCCCTTGATGGCTCAATATTAGCAACACTGGATAAAGGGATAATTGCTTTAGTTTGTGGGTGTATAACTGAAAAGGTATCAAGGTCTTGAAATTCGTCTCGAGAAGAAGCATCAAGTTTCACCGTCACCTCAAACATATTTAAACCGACATTGGTTTCTAATACTTTAAAGCCTTGAAAAGCGCTGCGCATTTGACTAGCAATGGTTTGTGCATCAATACCTAAGTTTGACGCCCCAGCTTTTAACGTGATTGAAAATTCAGGTTTACCGGGCCTTAAATCATCAAAGATATTGTCAACACCGTCATAGCCTGTAAGCCAAGTTTGTAAGTCAAAAGAGGCGAGTGATAATTGCTCGAAATGATCACCTTTAAGTCTAATTTCAATTGCTTTACCGCTAGGACCAATAACTGGCTCTTTAAAAGAAATAGATTTTGCCTGCGCAATAACACCGGCACTTTCTCGCCAAAAATTAATAAAAGGCTGAGTACTCGTTTGGCGTGACTCTGCAGTAAGTAAATCAACTTTAATGGTTGCTAGGTGTGGGCCCAATTCGTAAGCATCTTCATTTTCATTGTAGCTAACACTAATCGCCTTAATAAGCTTTGCTTGTTCATTTTTCTGAAAATGTTCTGAGGTTTTGTCTAACGCTTGTAGTAAACGTTGTACTACAGCTTCGGTTTGCTTTAAAGGCGTTCCTGATGGCATTAGTACCCGTGCCTGTACCATATCACCTTCGATATTTGGAAAAGCAGAAAACTTTAAAACACCCGATGCTAACATGCTAAGAGAAAATAAAAACAAGGCGACGACACTGCCTAAAAAGGCATAACGAAAACGAATAAGTAACTCGACTAAATCACCTACTTTTGCTCTAAAATGTTCAAATTTTTCTTCAAATTTGATCCTAAATTTAGAAACACTTTTATCCTTTGTATGAGATAACGAATGATTTAAATGGTGAGGGAGAATTAGAAACGCTTCAATCAATGAAACACTAATCACGGTAAGTAACACAATTGGAATAACCTTTAATACTTGCCCTAAATCACCTTCAATAAAAATTAAACCGGTAAAAATACACGCTGTAGTTAGAAATGAAGAAATTACCCCTCGGGCCACAATTTTAGTGCCTTCTATTGATGCCGCCAAAGGTGATAAACCTTTTTTAATTTGACTGCCAATAGATTCAGAAATAACAATCGCATCATCCATTAATATGCCTAAAGACAGCAATAAAGCCACCATAGAAAACATATTAATAGAAATACCAAAAACATTTAAAAAGTACATGCTAGCAATAAATGAAACAGGTAAACCCATCACCACCCAGAAAGCATAACGGAAAGTAAAGAATAACCACATCACGCCAAACACTAAAATAAGCCCTTGCCACGCATTAGTGGTCAATAAACTAATTCTGTCTTTAACAATACTGGTGGCATCTTGAGTGAGTACTAAATCAACCCCTTTAGGTAATTTAGAGCGCTCTACTATCAACATTTCTTCAACGGCTTCAAGTACACGTAAACTATCATCAGTGGTATTTTTGCTAATGGCTAAAATGGCAGCATCTTTTCCCTCAAATGTTAACTTATCTTCAGGTAATTCAAAGGTATCGATAATTGTGGCAACATCACCAAGCAGTACATCATTACCATTTTCACCACTCATCACCACAATACTAGCTAAATCACTAACCGTTCTTCTTTCATCTGAAAAGCGTAGCTGTGCTTCTTGAAAATGTGTTTCTATAGTACCAACCGGCAAATCAACATCTTGCTTGGCAATAATATTAGCAATGTCTTGCAAGCTAAGTCCGTAACGTCTGATGTTATAACTGGGTACTTCAACCAGTAATTGACGATCTGAAAAACCTTGTATATCGACCAGTGGAATATTAGGGTGGCGTAATAACCGCTGCTTTATTTGTTCTGCTAAGGTTTTTAATTCTGCGCGGGGAAGATCAGCGGTTAATGCGATAGAAATCACATTTTGCACACGCCCTACTTCACTAACAATCGCTTGCTCTGCCTCAGTGGGAAAGTCACTTATACTGTCAACCGCACTATTAACATCATCTAGAAATTTAGAAAAATCACCTTGCTCAAACATCTTCACTGTCATGATGCCAACGCTTTGCCTTGCTTGACAGACTTTTTCTTCTACAAAGCTAATACCATCAAGCGCATCTTCTAATGTTAAACAAATACCTTGCTCAACATCCAATGGTGTTGCTCCTGGATATGGCACTTGTATTTGCACCGAATACGCTTCTACCTTAGGGAAAGTTTCTCGCTTTATTTGCGGTAAAGTAATTAAGCCAATAACTAACAACACCATCATTAATAAATTAGCTGCCGTTGGGTGTGCCGAAAAAAAGCGGATCATTATTTAGATCCTGCCTTCTTAGCATGTGATGAAAGAGTAGGTATTGACTCACCACCTAACCACAACATCATTTGTTTTGTCGCAATATCATCAAATATCGGCGTCACTTCCATACCATTAACAGCAGGGAAAACATCTGAGATAATAACTTTGTCATTGGCTTTTATTGTTTGCTCTTTTGTCGATTCCACCAGTAATAAGTCACCATGATATTGCAATTTATCAAGGTCAACTCGCTGCAGTAAATTCATTTCATCGATAATAAAGACTTGCTTGTTATGTAAAGCAAAGCGCGGCAATATCAGCATGTTCTTGGATTTCCCTGCCAATATAACTTTCATGTACATACCTTCAAGTAAAGGTGGTCTAGTACCGGGTAAGACTTCTTTATAACTATCACTCACGCTAACCATAATGCCAACAGTGCGGCTCTTGGCATCTAAATTATCACTAAAGCGCTCTACTGTTGCTGGCCAAGCTTTAAAAAGCCCACGGGGATCTTTAACCATTACGGTCAAGCCCAAAGACTGTATTACGTCCTTCATCTCAGGAGCGTTTTTATTATTCTCAAAAGCTTCTTTGTTAAAGTTTTGCGCAAAAAGTCGAAATTGCTCTAACGGGAACTGCGCATTAATAATGACTTTATTAAGGGTAAAAGCATCAAAAAGTTGCCCCGCACTAGATAGGCCCCCTGCAGTAACATACTGATTTAGCTCAGCGTAAACCTCACTGATTCTGCCATCAAATGGCATAGTAATTTGAGTTCGCGCTAAATCTAGTTGGCTTTTCTCTAATTTAGCTTTTGATATTTCAAGCTGGGCTTTCATCACTGCTAACGTTGAGGGTAATATCGATTTTTTATTTTCAAGCTGTTGTACTTCTTGTTTTTGTTTCAATAAATTTTGTTTTTCACCATTCAATGATGATTTTGAAACCACGCCTGTTTTACTCAGTTTCAAAATACGGGCATATTCTGCGTTCCTTACTTGTAATTTTTCTAAGGCAAGCAATAGCTCTAATTCATTATTTTCAATGGTTAAAGTCATTTCTTGCAAGTTAGCTTTATTCACTAATAAATCCGCTTTTGCCTGCTTCAACTGCAATAAGTAGTCTTTATCATCGATAATTAATAACAAGGTGCCTTGCGAAAATATTTCCCCTTTTTTAAGTTTAGGGTGAATATAAGTAACACGTCCAGACACTTCAGCTTTGGCTTGTAATGTCATGTCTGGCTTAATGACACCGTAACCAATAATTTCAGGCTTAATAAAATGAGATTTTACGTTTATATAGTTAACCGGAGTAATTAAACTAGTGACTGGTTTATGCTTCATATCTGGCTGTAACGTTACTATTAATACCATCATAACTAACCCAGCGAGGGTAATAACGGGGAAAGCAACTTTACTTTTTAGCCACATTTTTATTTTTCCTAAAAGACTCATGACAAGTTTTCCTTACTTTGAACATCAGTACTATGCAGCACTTCAGGTTGTGTCTTTGCCAATGTATTACAACCAAACATAAATTGTTGATGAATATGCTCTGCCCATAAGGGGCTTTGTAATTCTTCATCACTAATTTGCCATGCTTGTTGGCGAATAGATTTATGAATAAAAGGCGTAATAAGCATTGTGACTAAAGAAAATGCGGCGTACTTTGCTTTACGATCATCTTTGATTAAGGTGTTATTTTTGACGAGTTGAGGAATGAAACTCGCCATTTTTTTAGGAAATCGATCTATGAAAATATCACTTAACGTTGATCTACTTGTTTGGCTACCTTTTGAACTAGCTGTTGAGTTGCCCGATAAAAATTCATGGTGAATTAGGCGCGCTAAACCATTGTCATTGTTCAACATCGCCAAGATAGTTTCAATAAAGGTTTTTATGGGATCCGCTGACTGCGTGATAGCATGCATAACAGTAAAATGTTTTGTCGACATTTCATCTAATAAGGCGACAAATAACCCTTCTTTATTCGTGAAATAATAACTAACCATTGCCGAATTAACGCCCGAGTGCTGCGCAAGTTCTCGGATCGTTATATTCGCGTAAGATTTTTCAGCAAGCAGTGCCTCTGCTGATGCCAACAGCTTAGCTTTTTGTATTGCTTGTTTATTAAGGTCTACCGGACGCCCTTTAGATAACGCTGATTTTTCCATAGCAAAGCCTATTTTATCATTTAATTAATCACTTGATTGATTAAATAATAAGATAGGCTTTTTAGCAAGTTTTTATTCCATATCCTGAGCATATATGGTTTAAAATCCTTTTCAATAAAACAACTATTTCAGCTTACCATTATGTTTTCATGTATTTTAATAAGGTAAATTAATCAATTTTTTCTATAAATTTTTTAAGTATAAAATATGTTCATTTTTATTATTGATGAATACTCCTTTATAAACTTTAGACAAAAATAAAGGGTGATACACAGAACCAGAGATAAAAATACACGAACATTACAACAACAAAACAGGTATACAATTCTTATAGGAACTAATTATTTAAAATAAATTAACAATTGCTCAGAAGTTTATTCTAATATCAGCTTTTTTATTAATGGGGATAAGTTGGAGTGATTCTCAAAACCTGCCAGTCAGCGCAGCGAATTATTGTAATAAATCGTATAGCTTTACTGGACCAACTGGATTTGTCTTGTTCGTCAAATTTATTGATTTATGTTTGACATAAGATCCGGATTTTTAACTAGGTTTCTTACACCATGAGCATGATCTTCATTGAAAGTATTGCCTTTACACCATTTTCCTACGCTATCAATATTAACTTTGGCAACATTAGGACGCACACTCCATGAAACCTGGAATGGTGAACCTTTTTCATTGTAACCAGGACCTGTGGTTGAGCCAGCATACTGAATAGGTGTGCCAGTATTACTTGGTATATTCGTTGCCTGATGCAAGCCTTTTACTTTTCCGTGCTTGGCTAAATTAACAAAATCAAGCGCACTATTGTCGTTAACCAGAACATATACTTGTGTTTCTACACGCAACTGAGGGTTTTTGATCGCATCACTTAGACATGAGCCTAATGTTGGGCCCGGTTCGATCTGAGCAGTTGAGTGTACGTAATGGACTTCAATCGTATCACCCGCACTCAAAGCCCCATGCTTGCTAGGACAAATATCATGCCCTGCTGATTCAAGCTCAGAAGCACTTAATTTCCCTGAATACTCATAACCACTCTGGAACCCATGTCCGTCACCATTTCCTGCATACTTTGTGAATTCTCCTCCTTTATGTTCAGCGTTTTTATGGAAATGGATATTACAAAGGTTCATTTTTGTAGATGAAGGTGCAGTATTAAATGACCGTGGATTATGACCTGTTGCTACATCAATATCACGTGGGGATTGTGGACCAAAACCTTTCCCTTTTGTGTTTGTTGCAAGCATTGCTCTTTGTTCTGATATAACCTTATCCGCTACCGAAGCATGTGCGTCATGACGATTATCTTTTGCATTAACGTGGATTGGTAATAATGTAGTAGCCGCTAATACGATAATAATTTCTTTTTTCATAATTCAACTCCGAAGTTGTTGGTAAACATTTTGATTCGTTAAAAATATCTGCTTATATATTATAGCACTAAAGCAAAAATTCTTTGAGTTCTGCAACAATGTTACATTCTTACTAAAACTTCTAAGTCATACTCACCTTGGCGTGAAATTTAATAAAATACAAAATCATTTTTATACTTTTGATTAAACATTCGCTTCAAACTTAACCGATGACATTACTTCGTTTTTGTAAATAATGATTTTCTCTATGTCTCGTAATTATTGGGATTGATATTTGATGTAAATCAACCATACTTTTCAATAATTTCGTATGCTTATATTAACTACTCCTAAATAGATAAAGGATACTGTCATGACAGAAATCAATACAATACTATATGCTACTGACCTTGGAAAACATACCAGACCCGCTTTTCGTATGGCGGTGACTCTTGCCAAACAAAGTAACGCAAAAATTCACTTTTTATACGTAATCGAACCGCTGAATGCTAATACAACATCGATGGTTAACTCCTATCTATCAGAAGGAACCGTAGAGGAGCTATATCAGCGTTCGGTTGATGATTTACATAAGCAAGTTAAGGAGCGCATTGATAATTTTTGCCTAGAAGAATTAGACGGTGAAGAGTTTCCTGGTGGTAAACCGATAGCAGATATTATTGAAGGTTCACCTGCCGCGACAATCATCAAAGTAGCAGAAGATAAAAATGTTGACCTCATTGTCATGGGTAGTCATGCACACAGTGTATTAAACAGCCTGTTTATCGGCTCGGTAGCGGATAAAGTTGTGAATAGATCAACTACTCCGGTATTACTAGTACCACTAAAAAGTGACTAATTAACAGTACGGAATTTTGTAATATAGTCAAATCGCCTCATTCCGTTCTCATTTGAAACGTATTGAGGTGATGCGTAGATTATAGTTGATTTAATCTAGTTAGAGTGGGCACTGTATTAATTGACACCTAATTGTCTAATACAGCTTCATACACTAATGAAATAACACTGCCATACTTACCGGTTTCAAACTGTTTGCCTTTAAATTGGTAATCTTT
>Ga0105359_10003349_pt1 | contig 13132 bp, 14 predicted proteins | sample GOMGulsemesocosm_6_FD_83659 | JGI IMG/M metagenome (GOLD analysis project Ga0105359, IMG submission 83659) | Methane-oxidizing microbial communities from mesocosms in the Gulf of Mexico - GOM8C Gulf of Mexico | ecosystem: Environmental > Aquatic > Marine > Cold seeps | place: Gulf of Mexico... | reverse complement strand
TTTGGTTTAATAATCATATTATCTTCACAATGTTGAGACACAGTAGATAGGATAAAAGTTTCTGAAAAATTAAGCACCTATTTTTTAACGTTTTTCATCTGGTTGGAGTTCTAACCACAAAAAGAAGACGTTATTTAGACAAACAAAATAGGTTACATTTGCATTATTGTACTTTTACACTAATATTGCAGCCTTATAACGTTTACTGCTCATTCAGATTTTCATCACACACGACAAATCCACGATTAATACAGTGAGCAGAGTAAAAAGTAGAGAAGTGTAATATGCAGAAAATTAACCAAACCAATACTTACTTGTTCGATCTTGATGACACTCTTTATTGTCCAAAACTAGGGATTTTAAAACAAGTCGAGTCACGAATGCATGCATTCATTGCCAACGCATTATCGCTGCCTTTACCCGAAGCTACATTATTGTCTAACCAGTATTACAAGAAATATGGCGGTACAGTGAAAGGGTTAGTCAAACATCATAATGTTAATCGTGATGATTTCATCCATTATTGTCACGACATTAATATGTCAACGCTTACAGCTCTGCCCAATTTAGGACTGCAAATAGATCAATTGGCTGGCCGTAAAATGATTTATACGAATTCGCCAAAACATTATGCGACAAAAATATTAAATCAATTAGACCTCATAGACTGTTTCGATGATATATTTTCACTCGAAGATGCAAATTATGAGCTAAAACCACACAACTCAAGCTACCAACAACTTTGTGATAAACACGCCATTGATAGTCATAACACCGTCTTCTTTGATGACCAGCTACGTAACCTTAAACCCGCTAAAGCCCTTGGTATGACTACGGTTTGGCTATCAGGTTCAGAGCAAGTCATATCCAACATTGACTATAAAGCCGATTACGAAGCTAATAATTTAACCCAGTTTTTCAACTTGTTACAAGCAAGCTAAATATTTATTGCCGCTTTTAATCGCAAAAGGCGTTGTAAGTGGCTATAATCCGCCCTCAGTAACGGCTGGCTTTCTCTTTTTTGTATTATCTTCCCGCCGTGAAAATAGCCTTCGCAATTAACTTTGCGCACTAAAATTAATACCCAAGAGTACTTTATGCAAACTGCCAAAGATCTTTTTTCATATCCAAAATTTCAGAATAGGGTGACAAAACCCGCACCATTTTTGCCAATGACACGCGCCGAGATGGACCAACTCGGTTGGGATAGCTGTGACGTTATTGTTGTTACAGGTGACGCGTACGTCGATCATCCAAGTTTTGGTATGGCTATTATTGGCAGAACCTTGGAAGCACAAGGTTTTCGTGTTGGTATCATTTCTCAACCAGACTGGGAAAGTGCAGAACCGTTTAAAGAGTTAGGTCGTCCTAATTTATTCTTCGGTGTTACGTCTGGTAACATGGATTCGATGATCAACCGTTATACATCAGACCTTAAATTACGTCATGATGATGCATATACACCAGGTGATATTGGCGGTAAACGTCCTGATCGTGCGGTATTAGTATATACCCAGCGTTGTAAGCAAGCATTTAAAGATGTACCGGTTGTGATTGGTGGTATTGAAGCCAGTCTACGCCGTATTGCCCATTATGATTATTGGTCTGACAAAGTACGTGGCTCAGTATTACCCGATTCAAAAGCTGATATGCTTATTTACGGTAATGCAGAACGCCCATTAATCCAAGTTGCGCATCGCATTGCTAGTGGCGAATCAATCAAAGACATCAAAGATGTTCGTGGTACAGCAGTTATGCTCAAAGAGCCACTACCGACTTGGAAAGGCATTGATTCTCGCACACTTGACACTCCAGGCAAGATTGAACCAATTATCAGCCCGTACACAGAAATTGATGAAACTTGTTCTAAGCAAGATAATGAAGACGTCATTGATAATTCTGATGCGAATGTCGCGAAACCAATCGTGATGCAAGCGCCTAAGCAAATGCCTTGGCACGAAACTTACATTCGCCTACCAGACATGGAAACGGTGAAAAAAGATAAAATGTTATACGCGCATACATCACGCGTATTCCATCTCGAAACAAACCCTATCTCATCGCGCGCTTTGATCCAGAAACACGGTGCACGTGAAGTATGGTTAAATCCACCAGCGACACCGCTGGCAGAGGGTGAAATGGACGGCGTATTTGATTTAGAATATGCCCGAGTTCCACATCCGAGTTATGGTGATGAAAAAATCCCTGCATACGATATGATCAAAACATCGATTAATATTATGCGCGGTTGTTTTGGTGGCTGTTCTTTCTGCTCAATTACAGAACATGAAGGTCGTGTAATTCAAAGTCGCTCAGAAGATTCTATCGTAAAAGAAATGGAAGCCATTCGCGATAAAGTACCTGGCTTTACCGGTGTTATCTCCGATCTTGGTGGCCCAACAGCCAACATGTATAAACTGGGTTGTATGAGTGCAAAAGCAGAGGCTACATGTCGTCGTCTGTCTTGCATCTTCCCAACCATTTGTTCGCACATGGATACAGACCATACTCCAACAATTGATCTATACCGTCGCGCACGTAAAGTACCGGGCATTAAGAAGATCTTGATTGCATCGGGTGTACGTTATGATTTAGCGATTGAAGATCCACGTTATGTGAAAGAATTAGTAGAACATCACGTCGGTGGTTACTTAAAGATTGCGCCTGAACATACCGAAAAGTCACCGTTAGATATCATGATGAAGCCTGGAATGGGCACATACGATAAGTTTAAAGAAATGTTTGATCGTTTCTCTGCTGAAGCGGGTAAGAAACAATACCTTATTCCTTACTTCATCTCGGCGCATCCTGGCACCAATGATAAGGACATGCTGACATTAGCTTTATGGTTAAAACAGTATAAGTTCAAACTTGATCAAGTACAAAACTTCTACCCTTCACCACTTGCTAATGCAACAGCTGTATATCACACAGAACTGAATTCATTACATAAAGTACGTGAAACAGATGAAAAAGTAGTGGTGCCAAAAGGTGCGCGTCAACGTCGTCTACACAAAGCACTTTTACGCTATCACGATCCAGCTAACTGGCCGCAAATTCGCGAGTACCTGCTTAAAACAGGTAACCGTCATCTGATTGGTCGCGGTCCGAAACACCTAGTACCACCAGAAAGCTTGGCCGAGAAACAAGCACAACGCAGTAATGCGAAACCGCATCTAGGTAAAGGCGGCGCAAATAGCAAGGGTAAACCAAGCACCAATAATAAAGGTGTTAAGCAGCAGCGTGCTCAACCAGGTACTAAGCAGTTTACTAATGCGTTAACTAAACACACAGGTCTGGCTCCACAAGAAGGTGTCGGCATTAACGAAAACGGTAATAAAGGCGGCAACAAGCCTAATCGTAAAAAGCCAGCTGTAGGTGGAAATAGCAGTGCCAACAGTAACAAGAATGCGAACGGCAGTACCAAGGGTGGCGGATTCAAGAAACCATCAGGTAGCCGTCCTGGCGGTGCGAACAAGTCAGCCAATAAGGGTGGCCAAGACCAACAAGCGAAGCGTAGTAACAAACGCTAAGCAATTATTTATTTAGCTAACTAGCTAAATAAATAATTATTAAAGGGTAAAATGTGTATGCATTTTACCCTTTGCTTTAATGTCCAAAGAATTAAAATATTCCCTCTTACTTATCTTACTGAAACTGACTATTTCCCCCGCAATTCACCTAATTAACAACTATAATTAAAACTCCTAAACATTCTTGATAAATGTATTAGCGCATTAACCGCTAGGGAGGTTGATTATGCTTATGCGAAAAATCACCCATTATTTAGATCAGGCTTATATAAACTACCAAAGTGACCATCACCCACCCGGCTATACTGCACAGCATATCGCTGAATTGAGTAAAACCAATGGCATGTGTTTTGCTAAAACAGTCATCATTACAGCTGACACCAGACTAGTTATGATTGTTATGCCCGCTCCTTACACCATTGATTTTGACAATATTGCTTTTTCTATTGGTGCTCGTTACGTCAATTTAGCTTATGAACATCAGTTCAGTGGACTATTTCCCGACTGTGAAACTGGTGCTATGCCACCTTTTGGTCATTTGTTTAACATGCCCGTTTATATTTCAGAAATGCTAATACAGCAAGATGAAGTCAGTTTTAACGCAGGTGATCACGCCGAAACTATTAAGATGAAAACTGCAGATTTGGTTGATCTAGTACGACCAACAATAATTAGTTGTGGCTTTAACAAAGCAGGTAGTGGTTATCATCATGAACATGCTAGACAAGGTAAACTAAGACATTAACAACACGTTATGTCTTGCCATTCACCAGCAGAGGATCTCAGTCATATGAGAATTAGCGACGCGTTATTAACAAGCTCAGAAAGTACTTTAGCTAAAATAAAAGGTCAATCGGATTGGCGACAAGAAATCGATGCACTTGAGTTAAATTCTGACGAGCAAGCGGTAATAGACATCATCACAGCAAATATAGTGCTGACCATTCAATGCAGCGGGATCACAATGATTGGCGAGCTATACAAAAATATCGAAGTCTACGCCCAAGACGCTTCGAGATATATCAAGATGGATGTAGATAACGTCATTCACAAAGTAATGCGTAATCTATAGGCCCGTTTTATATAGCCTTAATGCTATACTTTGAGTGTGTTATTAGTAGTTTGAAGAGGTACATTATGGCCATTGCAATTACACTAAAAGAATATTTCGAACACGAAAATATTCACTATGACACCATTAAACATCGCCGAACATTCACCACATTGGATTCTTCTCGCAGCGCTCATCTTCCTGCAGGCAATGTAGCCAAAGCAGTTGTACTAGAAAGTGTAACGGGTGACTTCCTTATGGCTTCGCTGCCTGCCAATAGCCGAGTTTCATTGACTGACATCAGTCATATTATGGGTAAATATTATTACTTAGCCAACGAGCAGCAATTACAGAAATTATTTCCTGACTGCGCTAAAGGCGCGATCCCGGCAATGGGCTCTGCCTATAATATGAGTATGATTGTTGATGATAGTCTGCTCACTGCTGATTCAGTCTATATCGAATCAGGAGATCATCAAAACTTTCTTAAACTCAACAATCAGGAGTACGGTGATTTAGTTGAGGATATGTCACATGGTGATATACGTGGTAAAAATATGGGTGCCCCGAGGATCTGGGAACGAACAAATATTAACTAGCGTATATGAACAGTTAATAAATAAGCCATGTGTTTTCATCAAGTCAGTGAAAATACATGGCTTCTATCGTTATACCAACCGTATTAACGATACCAATCGCAACAACTATACCCGTAACAATAAATCAACGAGCGGTTATTTCGTTTTTGGTCTAAATGGTTTAATCACTGCTTCATCGCATTCAAGGAAAGGACCATTCATTAAGTCAATACAATAAGGGATAGCTGGGAATACCGCATCTAAACATTCACGGATTGATTTAGGTTTACCCGGCAAGTTAACAATTAATGAATCAGCACGTAAACCGGCAGTTTGACGAGAAAGAATGGCTGTTGGAACAAATTTTAGTGACTCTGTACGCATTAGCTCACCAAAACCCGGCATCATTCGATCGCACACAGCTTCTGTTGCTTCTGGTGTTACATCACGCTTCGCTGGACCTGTACCGCCCGTTGTTACGATCAAACTACAGTTTTGCTCATCTGCCATTTTGATTAATGTTGCTTCAATCACATCTTGTTCATCAGGAATAACTTCATAAACAGGTTCCCACTCAGAAGTCAGGTACTCGTTTAATACATCGATAATGGCTTTACCAGAAAGATCTTCATAAATGCCAGCACTGGCTCTATCACTTACTGTCACAATCCCGATTTTAGCTTTAGTCATGTTTATTCCATATTGCATATTTGGTTAATGTAGCAATTTTAACCGAACTGTTGGGATGTGTAAAATCAACGACTTGATCTGCCTCAAACTATCAGGGGTCAGTTTATTAAATCCTGATTTAGATCATTAATAGTGAGGTTAACTGTCGCGAAACCATTACTTTATAGGTACATCCCACCTGTAGCGGAAACATTATTTTAAAAGTTAAAATAATGTTAATAGTGTATTTAGATACAGTAAAGAGGTTTTAATGTTAGAGTTACTCATTGGTTTAATTGTGACAGTCGCAGTTGGCTATTTCATCGTCAAAGAATATAAAGCAGCAGGTGTATTACTCACTGCAGGTATTACGCTGCTGATTATCACAGGATTGCTTGGCAAGCAAATTCTTCCATCAAGTATTACGAGTACAGGCAATATTCTTACAGATTCATTGGAATTTGTTAAATACATGCTTAAATATCGTGGTGGCGGTTTAGGTATGCAAATTATGTTGTTATGCGGTTTTGCCGCTTATATGACAAAGATCGATGCCAACAATGTTGTTGTTAAACAATTTTCAAGACCATTATCATTCATCAAATCTCCATACACCCTACTTGTCGCTGCTTATATTGTTGCTTGTTTGATGTCGCTTGCAGTTAGCTCTGCAACAGGTCTTGGTGTGCTATTGATGGCGACTTTATTCCCAATGATGACAGCAATGGGTATCTCTCGTCCTGCTGCCGTTGCTGTTTGTGCTTCCCCCGCTGCTATTATCTTATCTCCAACTTCAGGTGATGTTGTTGTCGCAGCCGAAAAGGCGGGATTACCTCTGCATGTATTTGCTGTTGAAACCGTATTACCAGTATCAATCAGTGCTATCATAGTCATGGCTGCAGCGGCATTTTTCTGGAATCGTTATTTAGACAAGAAAGAAGATACACCGATGGAAAAAACGAATATCTCTGAAATAGTAGTAACAGCACCGAGTTATTATGCCATCCTACCATTCCTACCAATTATCGGTGTATTTCTATTTAACGGCTCTACAATTGAAGGGTTATCACTTGATATCTACACTATCGTGGTCTTTTCCATCTTTATTAGTGCGATTGTCGACTTTATGACTAAACGACTTAACGGCAAGGCAACCTTAGAAGATCTAGAATCATGCTACGAAGGTATGGGCGATGCGTTTAAAGGTGTTGTGATGTTGTTAGTTGCTGCTGGGGTATTTGCGCAAGGTCTAATGTCTCTTGGCGCCATTGATAACTTGATCGGTCTAGCCGAAGCAGCTGGCGCTGGTGGATTTGCATTAATGCTTATTTTAACAGGCCTAACCGTTGCAGCGGCAATCGCGACAGGTTCGGGTAATGCGCCATTCTATGCATTTGTTGAACTAGCCCCTGCCCTTGCTGGTAAAATGGGTCTAAACCCTGCGTTCTTAATTATTCCGATGTTACAAGCATCGAATCTTGGTCGCACAATATCACCTGTCTCTGGGGTAATTGTAGCGACTAGTGGCATGGCTAAAATCAGTCCATTTGAAGTGGTTAAACGTACGTCTGTGCCTGTGTTAGCGGGATTGATTACCGTTATCGGTGGTACTATGGTGCTTGTCCCTATGTATGCTTAATTTAATAATCTAAATTTAAGCAAGTACACAAATTTAAACAAAAAATGTGAAAGGTGAAGATAAGTCCTAGCCTTTCACTTACATTGGTAATGTTTATTATTTATGCTTAAGCGTTAATGGCTTGCCTTCAACGCCTGCATAAAAAACAACAATCTCAGCTGGCACATCACCTTTATTTATTCCGTAGTGCCATTTATTAACAACTTCAACAAGTGTGTCGCCCACATTAAGCTGTAAAACATCACCATCTCGTGTCACAACCGTTAACTCACCACTCACTAAATACCCTGCATTAATCACCGGATGCTCATGTAAAGGCAACTTAACGCCAGGAGCAATGTCTATTTTTAAGATGGTTACTTCCGGCTTTCCATTCGGATAACTCGGAAGTAGAGAACCGTCCCAACTTGTTGTCGACTTAGCCAATACTTCAACTGTCACTGGCTTGGACTCATTTGCAGATGCATTACCAGCAAGTAAGAACATCAAACATATACCGTTCATTAAACCTTTCATAAATTCCCTATAATTCAAATTATTAATGGAGTTCCACCCCATTACTTTATTACTGATACTTTATATTAAGTCTTGCTGAATGCTAATAAGTATTACATCCACTTACAAACAAAATGGCGATCACACCAGATGAATGTGATCATAAATTAATTATCACTATTAGATTTGTTATACTGGTTTCATTAAATCAGTTGTCATGAATATAGGATAAACAAAAAGTGAATTACCAAGCTGCTATTTTTGATATGGACGGACTACTTCTCGATACAGAGCGTGTATGTAAAGGGATCTTTGAGGAGGCATGTGCCTCATTATCCATTCCTTTCTTAGAGGATGTTTACTTAGATATTATTGGCCGTAACTCTCAAGGAATAGAAAAAGTCATCCGTGCAGGTTACGGCAGCGATTTAGATTACCCAGTACTGCACGAAGCTTGGCGCATTCGTTATAACGCCGTGGTTAAACACCAAGCGATCCCAGTCAAAGATGGTGTTGTTGAACTATTAACTTGGTTAAAAAACAACAATATTCCGACGGCTGTTGCAACATCAACACAACAAGATGTTGCTAAAATCAAATTAAATCTTGCCGGTTTAGACCATTATTTTGATAACTTAACCACAGGTTGCGAAGTTAAAAATGGTAAACCTGACCCTGAAATTTATTTACTTGCTGCAGGCCGCTTAAATATTCAGCCAGAGCAATGTTTAGCCTTTGAAGATTCAAATAACGGTGTAATATCAGCAGTAAGCGCCAATATGCAAACATTCCAAATTCCGGATCTAGTGCAACCAAGTCCAGAGATCTTAACGTTAGGTCATACCGTCAGCCCTTCTTTATCAAACGTGCTCGATGTATTAAAACAAAGTAAAAACGCGGCTTAATAAATCAAGTCCAGTTATCTGCACCTCCTCTAATAACACTTCTGCCTAAAATAAACTAAAATTATTGATACGCAGGTTATTAGGGGTAAACATCATGTCTGTATTTAATGAAACGATGCGCCAGAGAGGCAAAGCTGAAGAAGATATATTCTTTGCTAAGTTAGATCTGGAGCTTATTGCGGCACTGCATAAAAAACACGATGAAGAACAGCAGTATGCATCAAGTGAAATACCAACAACACACACCTACCAACGCTAATTCACGCTAACCTAAACACTTTTTTGTTACTTTAAAGCCTAATCAATAAATAAGGTAACAAGCGCCTTCAAGGCGCCATGATCAACTAATGTAGCACTACCAATAACAAAAATAATCATGCCAGCAATAAAATAACGAAATAATAGATGCACTCCATCATCTAAAATAGCTTCTGGTGAGATGCTTTCTAATTGCATTTCGGAATGTTGCCTATCGACAGACGCAAGCACTTTTCTGTTTTGAAAATACCGATGTAAATTAAACCGAGCAATTGTCGCAAACAAAAAACCCGACAGCATGATTACGCCCAACATCCACTCTAATTCAGCCATTACTCTTCCCTAAGTATAAACAATAACAATTCAATAAAATATATTAAACAACATTATCATTTAGTTATAACATCATTGAATTAAAAAAGTATTACACTAGGACTAATATATAACTAATCGTCATTTAATAATTAAAAAAAAAGCTGAAATGAACAATCATTCCAGCTTTTAATATTAATATGTTATTTACGACTAGTTAACGACATAAATAAAGTAGTTAAACTCTGTATTTACAATGCTGCTTCTAGAGTTTTACGGCTTAGTTCCAAGGTAATATTTATATTCACCCTGAGCAACCATGCCGTGAACCTCTAACTTCGTAACCTATCACCAGACGTAATACCCGCGTGGTCAACGCCATGTGTCGTAGTCAGTACGACCAATAATGTGGTACACCAGCACCATGTTTTTTACTAGAATTAAGCGTGTGCGATTAGTTTTTCTGCTACTAATGCTGAAGATGCTGGATTTTGGCCCGTAATGATCAAGCCGTCTTGTATAGCAAACGGCGTCCAATCAGCAACTTTTTGATAGTCTCCGCCGCGTTTTACCAACTCATCTTCTAACAAAAATGGGACGATATCAGTTAATTGTACAGCCTCTTCTTCTGTATTTGAAAAACCAGTTACGGCTTTCCCCTTAATGACATATTCACCTTCAGTTGTTTTAACATTTAATAGCGCCGCACTTGCATGGCAGACCGCTGACACAGGCTTGTTATTAGCAATAAAAGCAGTAAGTAAATCAATTGATGTTTGGTTATCCGTTAAATCCCACAGTGGACCGTGCCCACCTGGGTAAAATACCGCATCAAAGTCTTGCTCTTTTACATCAACGAGCTTCATTGTTGTTGCAAGCGCTTGCTGTGCAGCGTCATCAGCGTCAAAACGACGGGTAGCATCTGTCTGCATACTTTCATCGGCACTTTTAGGATCAATCGGTGGCTGGCCACCAGCAGGAGAAGCCAATGTAACCTTCATATCGGCATCAAGAAACACATAATAAGGTGCCGCAAGCTCTTCAACCCAAAAACCCGTTTTTTCGCCTGTATTACCTAAATCTGCATGTGATGTTAATACCACTAAAATATTCTTTATCATACTGTTTTTATTCATAATAATTTCTCTCACTTTAGATTAAATCATCAATTTATGTCGAACTGTTATGCCATTGTTTATTAATAATTACTGGCTAACAGCGAATGAAAACAGTCTATACCTCAACACTAAACCTAACAATGCAGAGTATATCGACTACACTGTTCAACTTTTTGATACAATAAAGCTAATATCATTATCTGGATTTAGTTATGAATGTTTCATTTGAACAATTAAAAAGTATGGTTGTTTACGCACAGATTGTCGAACAAAGTACGCTTTCCGCGGCGGCGCGGCATTTAAACCTCTCCCGTGCTGTTGTCAGTTACCATCTTAAAAAGCTGGAAACCCAATTAGGGCTTAAATTACTTAATCGAACCACACGTAACTTTACACTCACCGAAGCAGGACAGCAGTATTACCAGCACTGCCAAGAAATTGCCCTACAGGCTGAAGCAGCAAATCAACAAATAGAAAATTTAAAACATGAACCTGAAGGTTTATTAAAAATAACCTGTCCGGTCAATGTTGGATTGCAGATAATTGTTCCGGCATTAAACATGTTCAAGATCCAATTTCCAAAGATTGAATTGGACATAATGCTTACTGATGATATCGTTAACATTATGCAAGAAGGAATCGATCTCGCGATCAGGGGCGCACCATTAGTTGATTCAGGCTTGCAAGCACGCAAATTAATATCAATGAAAACCTGTTTATGCGCATCACCTGATTACTTAAACAAATACGGTAGGCCAGTTTCCCCGACTGAACTGGTTGAACATAATTGGGTGTTATATAAATTGAGCTCAAGTACCTTAACACTATCCAAAGGGACTCGTGCTTATAGCGTTAAGCCAAAAGGAAATATAAGTACCAACAATGCAGCAGCACGTACAGCATTTGTTGAGGGCGGTCATGGTATTGCAAGGATTCCCCTTTACGATGCTGCACCCAAGATTGCCTCTCACAAACTCGAACAACTGTTGTCTGATTATGAATTAGCAAACATTGAGCTATACGGCGTTTTTCCTCCGGGAAGCGCGGGTTCGAAAAAACATCGAGTGTTATTAAGCTTCTTAAAGGAACATTTCAACCACTTAGCGAAAATTATGTGACCAAGATCGAACTATTACTTTTTAGGCATTATTAATCAAGTCTAAACCTCTCGAAACTAGGGTTTGAGGCTAGACTTAAAATTAGTTTTAAACAAGTGGAGATAAACCAATGCAAGCAGTCGCATTCATTAATGAGAAATCAGCACTATTAACGGAAAATTTAAATCAATTTCTCATGCATAAAATCAGTTACAGCGTACTAAGTAACTTGGTATGGGATGTTTTACAGGATTGGCAATCTCTAGATGTCGTTGACGAAAAGGTCTCAAGTGAAAAAGAGCAGATCTTTTGGTTTCTCATTTTTGAGTTACATTATTGGGGTGAAGAAAAGTTAGAGAATGATACCGAGTTACGTAAAAACATGTATAGCTGCGCATTATACTTAGAGCGTGAGCAAGACATACCTAAAAATTGTATTGGTTTACGACCAAATAGATTGGTTTCTGAAGAAACTTCCACAAACATGGAGCAAGATATTGTTACATCGCGTTAGTCCCTAAAATAATAGGCTACTAAGAAACATGGATAATAATCAAATCCTCATTTCAACATTATAAAAAACCCCTTAGAAATTAATATCGCTAAGGGGTTCACCATTTAACTGCCAATTATGACTTATCTAACGTTCACTAATTCTGCTTATTCGACTTCTTCCGCAGATTGAATACGCGCTAGGCGTTCCAGTTCTTCTTCTCGAGCTGCATTAATCTCGTCTAAAATACCTTCTACATCCGCAGATTCCGTACTTTCAACAAACTCACCGGTCAATTCAACGTCAACAGTAAGCTCTGCAGCTTCGTATAAAGCCCACATTTCTTTAGCATACTTTGTGTTAAGTAATTCTGGTGCATATTGACCGTAATATTGTCTCATGTTATCAACATCACGTTCTAGCATCCATTTCGCATTATTGTTTGCTGATGCATCGACTGCTTGAGGCAAATCAATAATAACTGGACCGTGTTCATCGACCAGCACATTAAATTCAGATAAGTCACCATGAATAAGACCCGCACAAAGCATTAGTCTTGCGTAATGGATCACTTTTGCATGATCAATCACAGCCTGCTCTGGGGTTAATGCAACATCCGCTAAACGCGGCGCAGCAAAGCCATCAGCATCGGTGACTAGCTCCATAAGTAATACACCGTCAAAGCACCCATAAGGTTCAGGAACACGTACGCCCGCATTATCTAAGCGATATAATGCATCAACTTCGGCATTTTGCCATATTTTTTCTTGTTCGTTACGCCCAAAGTTAGAGCCTTTTTCCATTGCACGAGCACGTCGACTGTTACGAACTTTACGACCTTCTCGATATTGCACCGCTTGTTTAAAACTGCGGTTCTCTACTTCTTTGTAAACCTTCGCGCAACGGATCTCCTGACCACAACGCACAACGTATACCGTTGCTTCTTTGCCACTCATTAACTGACGTAAAACTTCGTCAACAAGC
>Ga0105359_10003346_pt1 | contig 13141 bp, 14 predicted proteins | sample GOMGulsemesocosm_6_FD_83659 | JGI IMG/M metagenome (GOLD analysis project Ga0105359, IMG submission 83659) | Methane-oxidizing microbial communities from mesocosms in the Gulf of Mexico - GOM8C Gulf of Mexico | ecosystem: Environmental > Aquatic > Marine > Cold seeps | place: Gulf of Mexico... | reverse complement strand
TGAAAATGTTAATCACAGGAGGACGTGGTTTTATTGGTTCTGCAAACCACTTATTGAAGTGAGTTATTCTGATCGGTTCTGCCTTCGAAAAAGTTGATATATCTAATCGAAACGAGTTAGATCGAGTTTTTAAGGAACACCAACCTGATTCGGTTATGCATTTAGCGGCAGAGTCACACGTAGATAGAGCAATTGATTTTCCTGCAGAGTTTATTAACACTAATATACTGGGTACTTATTAGCTATTAAGCGACTCGTCGATATTGGAATCAGTTAGATACAACTCGTGGGTTTTATGGAACAGTCAAGAAAATATTCAGTTTGAAGATGCTGGTTATATAGAGCTGTTTAAAGCCTCAGATGCCATGATTGTTCGTCTTTTCTTATTGAATATTTGTATGTCAATAAGCCATGTTTATATTTATCCCTAACATTAGAGATAGATTGAATTAATATGGAAAAAATAGGCTTTGACGCCATTTCAAAGGCGACAGGTAATGAGGATATAATTAAATTTGTAGAGTGGATAGTTGATGAAACTAGGGCGTGTTCTTCCAAAAAATTCAGCGTTAGTTAATTTAATTCTAAAAGAGTCACCAACAAGAAAAATAATGTCAATATTAAAAATAGAGATAGAGATAGATGGTGACTAATGCCTTCTTACTGAAAAAAATTAGACGTGGTAGACAGGGTATATAGTCATTACAGTCCTGATCTATATAAGAAAGCGAGTAACGAACAATTAACACAAAGAGAGTTGGATAGGCTCTCTTTTAATTATCAGCGAATCGATAAAATTATTTATTTCATTTTTCATAAATTCATATTATCTAGCGAAGCTATTTGGTTTTGATGCCATAGGGCAATTAAAACAGATTTATCCTATTGCTTTAGCTTCTGGATTTATGTACTTAAGTATAGTTTTTATAAAGTTTGATAGTTTTGAGATATAAATGCTTACCAAAATTGTAGTTGGGTGAGTAGCTTATATAGTATTATGGTGGCTTTTTAAGGTTACTGAATTTGTTGATGCCTCGAATATCATATTCAGTAGATTTAAAAAGTAAACAATTCTCCACAAATCTTTTATGTGAGAAATAATTAAAGAGAATAAATAATGTCGATAATTAAAATAATCAACTTCAACGTGCTAGGTGATGAACGTGGTAGTTTAGTTGCATTAGAAAGTAATAAAGATATTCCATTCGATATAAAGCGTATCTATTACATTTTTGGAACACAAAAAGATGTTGCCAGAGGTTTTCATGCCCATAAAGAATTAAAACAAGTTGCTGTATGTATTAGCGGTCGTTGCAAATTTATTATGGATGACGGGAGTAAAAAACAAGATGTTGTGATGGAGAGCCCGACTCAGGCAATACTCATCGATAAAATGCAATGGCATGAAATGCATGATTTTTCGGAGGATTGTGTATTGATGGTTATTGCTAGTCATCATTATGATGAAAGCGATTATATTCGAGACTATAATCAGTTTCTCTCGTTAATTCAAAAAACAAAAGGTAAATAGAGATGAATTTTTTATTAGAATCTAAATCCATAAGATTGCGCCTTGTAGAAGAAAACGATGCCGAGTTTATTTTATCATTACGATTAGATCCGAAATATAATAACTTTATCTCTAAAGTGGACAATGATATTGCAGCGCAGAAATCTTGGATAAGAAAGTATAAAACTTTAGAACATGATCAAAGTGAGTTTTATTTTATTATTGAACGATTAGATGGAACTCCTTGTGGTACAGTCAGAGTCTATGATCTAATTAAAAATTCATTTTGCTGGGGAAGCTGGATTTTAAATAAAGATAAAACTAGGTACTCAGCTGTAGAAAGTGCATTGCTTGTGTATGAATTTGGCTTTAAGGAATTAGGTTTTGATAAGTGTCATTTTGAAGTTATGAAGGAAAACTATGGTGTAATTAACTTTCATGAGAAATTTGGTGCTAATAAGGTAAGAGAAGATAAAGATAATTTTTATTTTGAAATCACAAAAAAATCTGTTGAAAAGACACAAGGAAAATTTATGAGATTGGTAAAGTGAGTAGTGGTAAAAATGTGATGGTTACTGGTGGAGGGAAGGGGATTGGTGCGGCAATAGTAGAGAAACTTTCATCAGCAGGCTATATAGTTGTTGCTACATTCAATTCACAAGAGCCGACGAGGTATTTTTCAAATGTTATTTATAAAAGGCTGGATATCCGAGATGCTGCTTCATGTAAAAAGCTATTGGCTGAATTAGCAAAGGAAAACCTTTTCCCTGATATGTTAGTTAATAACGCAGGGATAACAAACGATCAAATGTTTCACAAAATGACAGAAGAACAATGGAGCTCTGTCCTTTCAACAAACTTATTTTCTTTATACAATATAACGCAGCCCATATACACTCAAATGAGAGCTAATGCTTTTGGGCGAATATTAAATATTTCGTCTGTTAATGCATTAAAAGGACAAATGGGACAAGTTAACTACTGCGCTTCTAAAGCTGGGGTTATTGGATTTACTAAAGCTTTATCTCTAGAAGGAGCAAGATTTGGAGTGACAGTTAATACCATTTCCCCTGGTTATACAGAGACAGATATGATTGAAGCAATCGGACCCGATATCCGTGAAAAGATTGAAGCGTCTATTCCTCTTGGGCGATTTGGCCGTCCCGAGGAAATAGCAAGCTTGGTAGCGTACATATTATCTGATGAAGCTAGTTATATCAGTGGTGCCAATTTTAATATAAATGGTGCTTTGCACTTAGTATAACAGGAAAAATATTATGATCCCTTTTTTAGATTTAAAACAAATTAATGCTCAATATAAAAAAGAACTTAAAAAAGCTTGTGCACGAGTCATTGATTCTGGCTGGTATTTAATGGGCAAAGAGTTAGAGCAATTTGAGAGTGAATTTTCAGCGTATTGTGGTACTGAACATTGTGTTGGTGTTGCTAATGGCTTAGATGCATTGACACTTACTTTGAGGGCTTGGAAAGAACTTGGGAAATTGCAGGATGGCGACGCAGTTATCGTGCAGGCAAATACCTACATAGCTTCAATTTTGGCTATTACCGAAAACAATCTTGTCCCCGTTTTAGTTGAGCCTAATGAATTTACATTTAATCTATGTCCTGCAATCGTTGAAAGAGCAATTACGGCTAAAACAAAAGTGATATTACCTGTACATCTTTATGGCAGAATTTCTCCAATGCCAGAATTGATGGAAATAGCTAACAAACATAACTTGTTGGTATTAGAAGATTGCGCACAAGCGCACGGCGCTGAAATAAAAGGTAAAAAAGCTGGGGATTGGGGAGATGCAGGAGCATTCAGCTTTTATCCTGGGAAAAATCTAGGAGCATTGGGTGATGCTGGTGCTGTAACAACAAATGACCAGGAACTTGCTACAACAATTAGAGCGCTAGGTAATTACGGCTCTATTACAAAATATGAAAATACCTACCAGGGCGTTAATAGCCGGTTGGATGAAATTCAAGCGGCTATGTTGAGCGTTAAACTAAAGTATTTGAGTGTTGAAATTGGCCAACGTCGTCACATTGCTAACCGTTATCTCAATGAGATAAAAAACCCTGTAATCTCGTTACCAAGAATAAATGAGGGTGATGGATGTGTATGGCACCTATTTGTAATACAATGTGAAAGTCGAGATGATTTACAAAGATATTTGCAAAATAATGGTATTCAGTCGTTGATTCATTATCCTATTCCCCCACATAAACAAGGTGCCTATAAAGGCGTTTTTAGCGAAAATCTCCCAATCACAGAGATTATGCATGAATCGGTTCTATCTTTGCCTATTGACCCAACGATGAACGATAATTCTGTAATAGAAGTTATTAACGCGATTAATCACTATAATGCAGAGAAAATTTAAACATTTATTCAAATATATAACTTAGGTTTATTTCACTTGATTTTTAACACATATTTTTTAGAACTTATTTACTCCGCTCACTCACTTGAAGATAAACTGAAAATGTCTGAGTATTGGGGGGGGCTAAACAGTATCTTTGATATGGGAATATACGAAGCTAGCGCGTTGGAAGTTCATTTAACTGAATGTGTAGCCCGAAGTATCACTATTTCTTCTGAGTCAGTTGCTAAAATATCTGCAGAAAACACCTTACATATAATAACAGAGCCATATTTAACAGGAGGTCATACTCGACTGTGCGAGCGGTTATCGGGCATGGAAAAAATAACGCCAGATCTTCTGATAAGCCGCTCAAAAGTACAAAACACAGATGCTGAGGAGCGGTTAATTGCTTATTTTAATAAAAGCTATAGATTCGATTCTAATGAGCCAATCTTGCAACGAATTATTAGTTATATTGCTGTTTTAAGGCAGTATCAAAAACTCGTGATGCATATTCATCAAGATGATATATGTATTGTGGTGGCAATTGCTATTGTCAAAAAATATCATTCTGTTGAGGTTTTTTTTGTTAATCATGCAGATCACTGTTTTTCTTTTGGTGATTCTATAGTTGATGTGAAACTTCAGGTTTCCAGTCGAGGCTATTTAGTTGATAAATTAAGAGGAAACACCAACTATGTTAGTTCGTTTCTAGGCATACCTGTAGCTATACCCGCACAAGCTCCAATATACCCAAATGATTGTAAGGTATTTGTTATGGCCGGCTCTTCTTGGAAGATGAAACCAAACAAATATGGCTCTGCCTCTAAAATTGTTGAGCATATTCTAGAGAAGAAACCAGATAGTTCATTTATTATTATTGGACCTGACTTAGCCACTGATTATTGGTGGTGGACTCTACACTTTAAATATAAGGAAAGGCTGATTATTCACCGTGCTCTTCCATATGAAGAATATTTAAACGTAATCAAAACTGCGGATGCTTGTGTAGATACTTGCCCTGTTATTGGTGGTACCGCATTTGTCGAAATGGCACTGCAAGGGTTAAAGCCTTTTGGTGTCGACTGTAGAGTTGGAGGCTATACCCCTTTGGACGTTGTTAAGTCAAAGGTTGTTGATAATGTTCTGTTACAACCCAAGGTGCCTGAACTCTATGATGACATTGTGCGTTTTCATGATGTAAATAATGTTAAATTACGATTTTTATTAGCATTATCTAATCAATACAGTGATTATCCATGTAATATTGATGAAAATTCAAATGATTTATTTTCATTTAGACGTATGAGTAGAGTACCAATTACATTGTCTTTTTTTACCTTATTAGCTACTGTGAAACTTCCTCTGGCGCTAAAGTTAATAAAGATGAATATTCTGTTTTATTCAAAAAGATCACTTGTTATTTCAGGATTAAAACTACTTAAATCAATAACTATTAAAATATCAAAACATTTTGCTAGGTGAGTCACTTAATGTATATGATTCATTGATGACGCAATAAAAATAAAATATAATCTAGCTCTAACATTAGGAGTTGTTTTTACAGGGATGTCAGTATGGCTGGTGGCTGTATAAATGATCAAACTTAATACTTGAATTAAAAAATTATAATAGGATAAATATGATTTTAATCACCGGCGGAGCTGGCTTTATTGGCAGTGCAGTTGTACGCCATATTATCGAAAACACATCTGATTCAGTTATCAATGTCGATAAACTTACCTATGCGGGTAATGTTGAATCTTTAGTCTCTGTTTCAAATAACGAACGTTACCATTTTGTACAAACAGACATCTGTGATGCCAAAGCAATGGCTGCTGTTTTTAAAAAATATCAACCAACAACAGTGATGCATCTAGCAGCTGAATCGCATGTAGATCGTTCCATTGATGGTCCTGCTGAATTTATGCAAACCAACATAATAGGGACGTTCGTTTTATTAGAAGCCGCACGTGCTTATTGGAATGAACTTGCAGCTGATAAAAGATCTACTTTTCGCTTTCATCATATATCAACAGATGAAGTGTATGGTGATTTAGAGAGAACCGATGAATTGTTTACTGAAGAAACATCATATGATCCAAGCTCGCCTTATTCAGCATCTAAAGCCTCGAGTGATCATTTAGTACGAGCATGGTATAGAACTTATGATTTTCCTGTTGTAGTGACCAACTGTTCAAATAACTATGGTCCCTACCATTTCCCTGAAAAACTAATCCCACATATTATTTTAAATGCACTGTCGGGGAAATCTTTACCTATCTATGGTGATGGTAGTCAAATCCGTGATTGGTTATATGTAGACGACCACGCACGTGCACTATATAAAGTGGCAACTGAAGGTGTAGTGGGTGAAACCTATAATATCGGTGGTCATAACGAGAAGAAAAATATTGAAGTAGTAGAAACACTTTGTACCATTCTTGATGAATTAAGGCCGATCTCTGATAACCCTGCCTTTACTTCATCTATGGTTAGTTATAAAGAGCTTATTACCTTTGTGAAAGATCGTCCGGGACATGATGTACGTTATGCAATTGATGCATCAAAAATTGAGAAAGAGTTAGGCTGGGTCCCCATCGAGAGTTTTGATACAGGTATCCGTAAAACTGTTGATTGGTATCTAAATAACGAAACTTGGTGGAAACGAGTATTAACGGGTGAATATCAGCTAGAACGTATTGGAGAAAAGTAAGTATGATTAACTATAAAGGCATTATTTTAGCAGGCGGTTCAGGCAGTCGTTTACACCCGATAACTTTAGGGACATCTAAACAATTATTACCTATTTATGATAAACCTATGATTTTTTATCCCCTTTCAGTTTTGATGTTAGCAGGGATTAAAGAGGTATTAATTATCTCTACACCAGAAGACTTACCAAACTTTAAACGAATGCTTGGTAACGGTAGTCAATTTGGAATTGAAATCAGTTATAAAGAACAACCTTCTCCAGATGGCTTAGCACAAGCTTTTATTATTGGTGAAGACTTTATTGGTGATGATAATGTTGCATTAGTACTAGGAGATAATATTTTTTACGGCCAGCATTTTTCAGATAAATTACTTGCTGCTGCTAAAATTGAAAAAGGTGCTTCTGTATTTGGTTATCATGTAACAGACCCTGAGCGGTTTGGCGTTGTAGAGTTTGATAAAGATGGAAAAGCATTAAGTCTTGAAGAAAAGCCTGAGCAACCTAAATCTAATTACGCTGTAACAGGCTTATATTTTTACGATAATGATGTTATTGATATTGCCAAATCGATTAAGCCTTCACACCGTGGCGAGTTAGAGATCACCGATGTGAATATTGCCTATTTAGAGCGAGGTGACTTAAATGTTGAAGTGCTTGGCAGAGGCTTTGCGTGGCTTGACACAGGAACACATGATTCATTAATGGAAGCTAGTCACTTTGTACAAACCGTTGAGCATCGCCAAGGTTTTAAAGTTGCATGTTTAGAAGAGATTGCTCATTTGCAAGGATGGTTAAGTAAAGATGAATTGTTAGTGCAAGCTGAAAAGTTAAAGAAAACAGGTTATGGACAATATTTGTTTAATATTGCCAATGGAACAATCTAATGAAATTCATTGATACTCAAATACAGGATGTAAAAATTATTGAAGTCGATGTGTTTGGTGATGAGCGAGGTTTCTTTATGGAAACCTTTCGAGCAGATGAGTTTATTAGAGAAACAGGCGCAAAACCTTTTGTGCAAGATAATCATAGTAAATCAATGAAAGGGATTTTGCGTGGTTTACATTACCAGCAGCAGCAAACACAAGGTAAGCTGGTAAGGGTTACGTCGGGTGCTGTTTATGATGTCGCTGTAGATATGCGTCAATCATCCCCTTCGTTTGGTAAGGCTGCCGGAGTTTTACTTTCTGCTGAAAATAAACGTCAATTATGGGTGCCAGAAGGCTTTGCTCATGGTTTTTATGTGATGACTGAGTCAGCGGAATTTGTGTATAAGTGTACTGATTATTACCATCCGGAATCTGAAGTTTCTCTATGCTGGAATGATGCGGACCTTGCGATAGATTGGCCATTAGCGGATGGTGAATTACCACAATTATCAGAAAAAGATGTAAACGCATTTTCTTTTAAAACTGCGCCAAAGTTTGCTTGATAGGTCAATAGAGTATGAAAGTATTAATTACAGGAAAAGGTGGTCAATTAGCTTGGGAGTTAGAACAACTTGCTCCTCACGGCTATGAAATAATTAGCACTAATCGTAATGAACTTGATATTGCAAATGAATCGGCAGTTTCTGAGTTTATTGCAGTCATTAAACCTGATTTAGTGATTAATGCCGCAGCTTACACTGCTGTTGATAAAGCGGAAGATGATATTGAAACTGCTTATGCAGTGAATAAATCTGGTATTCAGAATATTGCAAATGCTTGTAAAGTAAATAATACGCGTGTGTTACACGTATCGACAGACTTTGTGTTTGATGGCACAAATACTAAACCTTATTTGCCAGACTCTACGCCTAACCCAATTAACGTTTATGGAGCTTCAAAATTAGCAGGTGATATTGCCTTACAATATGTATTGCCAGAAGCAAGTGTGATTGTTCGTACTGCTTGGGTTTATTCTAGTAACGGCAATAACTTTGTAAAGAGTATGTTACGTTTGATGTGTGAGAAGCCACAGTTAAAGATTATTTACGACCAAGTAGGCACTCCAACTTGGGCTAAAGGGTTGGCACAATGGTTATGGACTATTGCTCAAAAACCGGAAATAACTGGTTTGTACCATTGGACTGATGCTGGGGTTGCTTCTTGGTATGATTTTGCAATTGCGATTCAAGATCTGGCAGTTGAAAAAGGTTTATTACCAGAAAGTATTCCTATTTTACCTATCCCCGCATCGGAATACCCTACAGCAGCTAAAAGACCCGAATTTTCAGTGATAGATAAAACAAGTGCTGAAAAGGTTTCTGGATTGAATACCGTTCATTGGCGAAAACAACTCTCATCAATGCTAGATGAGATCGTATCTCTTAAGGACTTACAGAGGGACTAACATGACGAAAAAATATACCAACTATGCAGGAAACGTTACTGTGAGCATTTAACTACTGCTTAGTTGCATCATAAATCGCGTCAATAATAGTTAAATTATAAAATTTAAGGGCTAAATAATGTTATGAGGTTAACCTACTATGTGTGCAACTGTTTTTTATGGATAGTTACAAAGGATAGCTCTAACAGACAGATATCTAAATGAATATAACAAAACTTAAGGGGAATTTTAGATTAGCTATTATTACTTTTGTCTTTTTCTGCTTTTTAATTGATTCTGGAAGTCCTATTGGCATTAGGAATATTGCATTTTTAATTGTGCTTTTCTGTGCTGTACTCACGATGATAGGGCTCTGTAAAGGGCGCACTTTTCCTATTAATATATATTTATTAATAATGTTAGCACTTATATTCGTTGTATTTGGTGCTTTTACTACCGTTATTAATTTGTTAGATGTCACTAATGTTTTTAAGTGGTTAAGTGCTTTTATTTCACTTCCGTTTTTTATATTTTTTATGTTTTTCTTTAGTAAAAGAGATATTTTAATAGGTTATATTTCAGGAGGTATTTGTTTTTGCATCATTATTTTGACTGTTTTTACGTTAGCTTTAGTGTTACCCGAGAATATTATCACCTTAGTTTTTCTTGTCTTTGAAGACTTTCCTGGATGGTTTTACCTTCGACATAATACAATGGTTGGAACCTATCCAAATATATATTTTCAAGCCACTTTATGCATTGTGCCGTTAGCTATTGTTAGTTATTTTCAGGGATATAAAAAATGTGCATTTTTTTTCAGTATGACATTAATTCTATGCTTATCGCGGTTTGGTTTCTTCAGTGTGATAGTGGCTATTCTTATTAATAAACTACTGAATTCTAAATTATTACCTACTGAAATGTTGAGGACATCGTGGCTCGTTTTACCTTTCGTTATTTTAACTCTATTTATTTCATTCTTCTTATTGTTTAGTTCATCATATACATATGAAGAATTTAATGGTTCTTCAATTCGGGCAGGGTATATAATATCTATTTTCAATGACTTATCTATTAAGAGTTTTATTTTCGGAGATGGTGCAGGCAGTTATTTCTCACCAATTGGATCTTACTCTTGGGTGGATAATATTGAAATTAGTCAATTAGAAGTATTTAGAAAATATGGAATAATAGGTTTTTTACTTTTTCATTCTACCTTCGTCCCTTTGGCTTTTTATCTCTACAAAAAACGGTGTTTTTCGTTTCTAATCACCTTGTTTATGTTTTATATAGCATGTTTATCTAATCCTGTATTACTATCGTTTAATTTTTCTATTTTATTATCGGTATTAATCAGATTGAGTACTCACGGAGGATATACAACGAAAAAACTAACTTAAAACTTCCCAAGCATTACTTAATTTTAGGTCCCTGATATTAATAAATATTTACGATTAGATTAATTGGGGAGTCATGATTTCTAGGAAAATATCAATTACAGGGATAATTGATATTATTTCAAACACAACCGACACAATTTTATTGAATATGGGAAAATTATGTATATATGCTCTATTACAGTCACTTACAACCCTGAAGAGAGTGTATTAATTGCTCAACTTGAATCATTAAAAGCTCAAGTAGATAAATTACTAGTTATTGATAATGGATCTAGAAATATTAGTGCAATTAAAAATATTTTAATCAACTATCCTGTCGAATTAGTCGAATTAGTCGAACTGGGCATAAACAAAGGCCTAGCCTATGCTCAAAATATCGGTATTAATAAGGCTAAAGCTCTCCATGCCAAGCATATTCTATTATTAGATCAAGATAGTATTCTAAATGTAAGGTTTGTAGAAAATATCTATTGTGTTTATATTGAATCAGGCGTGGGTATATTGGGTCCTAATTTTTTTGATCCTGAAACGAATAATTGTTATGAGGGTACAAACTATCGCGGGCCTTTTATAAAGAGAGTTCCTATTACAGGTCTAACTGATGTCGCGTATGTTATAGCATCAGGATCATTTTTTTCGATAGATGTATTTAATGATGTCGGGCCTATGAATGAAGATCTTTTTATTGATTATGTAGATGTAGACTGGTCTCTTCGAGCAAAAAAAATGGGCTATAGAGTTGCAATGACGAACATGTCTTTAATGTCGCATACTATCGGTGATGCTAGGATAAATATTTTCGGTCGTACAATTTCAATACATAGCCCAATAAGAAGATATTTTTTAATTCGTAATAGTTTTTATATGTTGAGGCTATCTTATATTCCTATAGGGTACAAAATAAGAGAATTAAGTTTGAACTTAGTTCGTGCTTTAATATCTTTGTATGTAAATGAAAATAAAAAAGAAACCTTTCTTATGATATGCAAAGGTATAAAAGATGGCTTACTAGGATCATTTGGACCAATGAGTAAATGATCCCCCATCTATTTTAGAAACTGTAGTGACATAGTTAAAAAGCTTATGTTTGTACCTCTTTTAGATTTTAAAGTAATACTGGTTGATTATTTGTGAAAGAACGTGAGTCATTACTAATGAAACATGCGTTCAATCATTTGATCACATCAAAGTACATTTTGATGACAAAAGAAGTTATTCTAATAAAAAACTCAATATAATAATGAGGTTTTAGGAAGTTATTTTATGAAAAAAGTATTAATTGTTGCCACTGTCGTAAAACATCATGTTATGACATTCCATCTTCCGTATTTAGAATGGTTTCAGTCACAAGGATATGAAACTCATGTCTGTGCAAATAATGATTATGATATAAAGGAAGATTGCAATATCCCATATTGTGACAAATTCCATGAACTACCATTTGAACGTGCTCCATTCAATTCATCTAATATTACAGCGTATAAACAATTGAAGACAATTATTGAGACTAATAATTATGACATTATACACTGTCACACACCTGTAGGTGGTTTCTTAGCAAGACTAGCTGCTAGAAGATCTAGAAGAATAGGAACGAAGGTGATTTACACTGCTCATGGTTTTCATTTTTTTAAAGGGGCTCCCTTAATAAATTGGTTAATTTATTATCCTATAGAAAAAATTTTAGCAAAGTTTACCGATTGCCTTATAACGACTAATGCAGAAGATTTTGAATTAATAAAAAGATCATTTCAAACAAATAATAAATTTGTTAATGGTGTTGGAGTCGATTTAGATGAATTTATACCACAGGATTATTCTACAAGACTAAAGTTGAGAGAGAAGTTTGGTTATTCTCGAACTGATTTCATTTTAATATTTCCTGCTGAATTAAGTAAAAGAAAGAATCAAAAATTACTCCTGAATGTGGTTTCGCAATTAAAAATAACTATCCCGAATGTAAAACTTTTACTCCCTGGCATTGGTTCATTGTTTGATACACTAAAAAGTGATGTTATTTCTTTAGGTATTTCTGAACAAGTCGAGTTTTTAGGCTATAGAAAAGATTTACATCAGTTATTTTCATTAGCTGATGTAGCAGTCTCATCTTCAACCCAAGAAGGCTTACCCGTAAATATCATGATGGCTATGGCGACTGGTTTACCTTGTGTTGTTACCGGGTGTAGAGGGAATGTAGATTTAATAGATAACGAAAAAAATGGTTTTGTTGTTGGGTTGGCTGATGTAGATGGTTTCGCACAGTCAATAACGAAATTATATTTATCTGAAAATTTGAGAAATGAATATGGTAAGAATAATTTAAAAAAGATTGTAAGTTATTCTATTGAAAATACGGTAAAACAAACTAAAAATATATATGTTGAAATACTAACGTAACATTTGTCGTTGGTATATATAAGCATGCAGGAGTTATCATATTGATAGTCGTAGGTAATGGCTTATTAGCTAAAGAGTTTAAGAAGATATCGATAAGTAAAGATATAGTTGTTTTTGCCTCTGGCGTTTCAAACTCTAAAGAGTATGAACAAGAGCCGTTTGATCGTGAGGAACTTTTATTGCGAGAAACGATTATGAAATATAAAAACAAAAAAATACTTTATTTTTCTACTTGTAGTATTTCCCAATCATCAAAATCTCCGTATATAGAGCATAATATTAAAATGGAGAATATCATAATTGAGTCTGGGGTATCATATTATGTATTTCGACTTCCGCAGGTTATTGGTATTGTTGATAATAATACGCTTGTTAGTTTTATAGTTAGAAGTTCATACTTAAATAATTCTTTAACTATTCAAAATAATGCGTA
>Ga0105359_10003342_pt1 | contig 13149 bp, 13 predicted proteins | sample GOMGulsemesocosm_6_FD_83659 | JGI IMG/M metagenome (GOLD analysis project Ga0105359, IMG submission 83659) | Methane-oxidizing microbial communities from mesocosms in the Gulf of Mexico - GOM8C Gulf of Mexico | ecosystem: Environmental > Aquatic > Marine > Cold seeps | place: Gulf of Mexico... | reverse complement strand
TTTTTTCATTGTTATTATCTTCCTATCATTTGAATCAGCTTTAATGCTCAATTGACCAGATTTATTAACAACAGCGATTAAACCGGAACCGGATAATAGTTTTTGTAGCCCCGAGTTGACCGTGTAATAGCCTTTTAATCCATCGACCTGATGTTTCATGGTTAGGTCGAATGAAAACACAATGGTTTTATTTGCCAGTTTGGCAAATGATATTAGGGCTTTGTCAGCTCGCTGTTTATTAATATCAAAGCGAATCAAATCATCGGCAAAGACCACTTGGTTAAACAACAATCCACATAAAATTAACGGGAGTCGCCAAGCTTTGTTCAGTGTCGATATTTGGTTCGGACGAAAACAAATTCGCCATCTATGCAATATTAGTAAACAGGCCAGAAGGAAAAATCCTCTATCTAAATTTAATTAATTTCGATTTTCTTACATAAAGTTTAAAAAAGCTAGTGTTATAAATAGGTAATGAGTGTGTTAACTGATGTGTTGAGGGGGAAAATCGTTCAAGGGGCTTAAGTTGTTTAAAAGTTAACCGTGGAATGAGGGCGAGAAATAAATTAGCTTTATAATCATGCGCATGAAAAATATATTTCTGCGCATTGGAAGGGCGAGACGTTAATTATTCTTTATGGCGTTGCAGCACTAAGGATAACAGTGTGATTATTTGGGTGGCTTGCCCTAATATTGAAATTACTATTGAGTGATGAAATTAATCCATCGATATCACCTGCTTTAAAGTAACCGGCCACTTTTAAATTCGCAAGTTGAGGATCTGCAATTTCAAATGTGGTGTTGGTATAACGGCTCACTTCAAGCAATGCTTGTGATAATGGCTCACCTTCAAAAATTAGAATGCCTTGTTGCCATGCTAAATCACGCTGTAGTTGTTCCAATGGCACCTTTATTACAGGGCTCTCTGTTTGAGGCTCTATCACGGCTTTTTCCCCAGAGGTAACAATCAGGCCATTGAGCTGAGCAGGTGCATCCTCAGATAATGCAGTGGTCAAGCTTTGCAATGGTTCATCGACGTTTGAAATTAATACACGACCTTCAGTTACTACAAGCTCCATCGTTTGTTCGTCATTTTTTTGCACATTAAATACAGTGCCAAGCGCTGTAAAAGATTGGTTTCCGGCGGTAACTGTAAATGGCCGATTGCTGTCTTTTGCTACGTCAAAACTGACTTCCCCTTGCAGTAGGGTTAATTGACGGTGTGATTGTGTAAAAGAAATTTCTAGCAGGCTATTCGTGTTTAGTAAAATAGTGCTGCCGTCAGATAAAGCAAAGGTGTTTTGTTCGCCGACGTTAGTGCTAAATGTTTGTGTTTGATGTTGTGTTGAAAAAGGAAACCACTGATTGCTGATTAAAACGCTAGTAAATAAAGAGACAACAACAAAGCTGGCCGCAATAGCGATCATTTTTAAACGTTCTTGAGGCTTTTTGTTAATTTCATCTAAGGGAAACAACGCGCTTAATTCATTAAGAACAGAGAGGTTATCCCAATAAGAGGCCATTTTTAATAACGTCGTATGATGTGCTTCACGTTCATTTACCCAAGCGGTTAATGTTTTCTCTTCGTCATCAGATAAACCACGATCAAGCCGACTGATCCAAAGACAAGCCTGTTCTTGTATTTTTTCTTTGTTATAAAATTGGCTTACTTTACTCATCGACGTTTGAACTCTTTAATAGTAGCTGGTGAATCTATTCCTTGGTTATTCTTGTCATCCATTTGTTCCATATATTGTACACTCTTAAGCAAGCCCTTTGCGACGTGTTTTTCTACTGTACTCTCACTTATATTAAGATAAGCGGCGATTTCTTTCTGACTTAAGCCATACACTTTCTTTAAAATGAAACATTTTCGTACTTGACCTGAAAGCTCATTGATAGAACGACAAAATGACAAAAATCGCTCTTTGCTTTCAAATTCGTCTTCAAAATTGTGTGTTAGTAACTCGACAGGTGGCTCAACAAAATCCTCTATGGATTGATTAAATTTAGTGGAAGATTTTGATGAATGGTTAATGGCTAAGTTCTTAGCCGTTTTGAGCATGTAACTGCGGGCGTATTTTATCTCTTGTTTTAATTCTGCTTCATAACTGCGAATAAAGGTGTCTTGCACTATATCATCGACATCTTCAGGGCGCACAATTCGGCCTACAACTCGCTTAATTTGAGCCGTATATTTGACGAATATAGCGGTGACATTTGAGTCTTTGATCACTGGAACACTCTTTAAGAGAAAAAAATATACTAGTGTGAATATAAATATAATTCAATGATTTTAGTTTTTAGAGTGAATTTTGCACTGTAAACAATCATTAATTTTGCCCATAAAGCATCAAGAAATTGAAATTGACAGAGCTTAGAAATTTAGTATTTGTGCAATAGACTAAATTTTACGAGCTTCTTTGAACGATTTAACTAACTAAGCAATGTGTAAGTACGTTAAAATATCGATTAATTAACTTTGCATTGAGTCTTCTACAAATGAGCACAATCACTACGCCTGCCAATTTTACTGAACTTGGCCTTATATCGCCGCTGTTAGCTCGATTAACTGACTTGGAATATACACAACCAACACCCATTCAAGCGCAAGCTATTCCAAGTATATTATCTGGACGTGATTTGATTGCTGGTGCTAACACGGGCTCTGGAAAGACGGCAACTTTTGCACTGCCAATGTTGCAAGAACTTTTTACTGCGCAGCGAGGTAATGGCTCGACACATGCAAAAGGTAATAGTGGTAATTATGTGGCTGGCTTAATTTTAGTGCCAACGCGAGAACTTGCTAAACAAGTCGCTGACAGCATTAAATCTTATGCGGTGCATTTGAATGGTCAGTTAAAAACCGTAGCTGTTTTTGGTGGGGTTTCTGCTAATACTCAAATGCTAGCTCTACGCGGCGGCGCCGATGTGTTAGTTGCTACGCCTGGTCGTTTACTCGATTTAATATCTAGTAATGCGATTAAACTCGATAGAGTACAAACGCTAGTACTTGATGAAGCTGACAGAATGTTAAGTCTCGGTTTTACTGATGAGCTATCTCAATTGTTAGCTTTATTGCCCTCAAAAAAACAAACATTACTATTTTCAGCTACATTTCCTGAGCAAGTACAAGCATTAACCCAAGAATTACTTAATGACCCAGTCGAAATACAGCTTCAGAGCAGTGATTCCAGTACCTTGGTTCAACGAGTTTTTACTGTGGACAAGGGCCAGAAAACGGCGTTGTTAGCGCATTTGATTAAACAACATCAATGGCAACAAGCCCTTATTTTTGTCAATGCCAAAAACAGCTGTAATCATTTAGCTGACAAACTTTTTAAACGGGGCATTAATGCCGAGGTTTTTCATGGCGATCAAGGCCAAGGCGCTCGTAGCCGTGTACTAGAAGCATTTAAAGCCGGTGAAATTGATGTGCTAATAGCAACGGATATTGCAGCCCGGGGTTTAGATATTGAAAAACTGCCTGTGGTAATTAATTTTGACTTGCCAAGGAGTCCGTCTGATTACATGCACCGTATCGGGCGAAGTGGCCGAGCTGGTGAAGTTGGTTTGGCATTATCGTTGATCGATTTTGAAGACTATCATCACTTTAAGATAATCGAAAAGAAAAACAAAGTAAGATTAGAGCGTGAACAAGTTGCTGGTTTTGAGGTGACCGAACAATTATTAGTTCCCGAAAAGCCGATGGCTAAACCTGAGGGCACAGGTAAAAAGAAGCGCAAAAAGAAAGGGGGCGATAACGCCGATATCTGGTTGAGAAATTCTTAGTTTGAGTTAAACAAGGCATAAAAAAAGCTCATGGTATGAATCATGAGCTTTAAGATCACTAGTTTCGTCTTTGGACGATTAAATACCGCCAATACGTTCTGCTAGCTCTTTATATTTTTTAACTTCTTCAGGTTTAAACATTGGGTTATCAGCGTCATCACTTACATTATTTAGCAAACTTTCTCTAGTTAAGCGTTTGACACGGATATCCGTGATACCTAAAAATTCAGCAACTTGATCCACTGTTAATAATTCTTCCATTGTCGTTTCCTTAAATTTCAATTCATTACTAATTTTTTAAACTAGCATAATTAAATACTAATGAGAACTAATATTAAAAGTGTGAAAAAATATCCTAAGTAAATTATCGTGTTAGCGCGCGCCTGATAAATATCAATGCTAATCCTACTAGGGTGAAAATATGGAATGAACCGCCCTCGTGTACTATGACGTCAGTGTGTATGTCTTGATCATTATATGATGACTCAACGGCTACAAGGCTTAGTTCATGAGACATTTCATGAATGATGCTACTGTTTGGATTTGTCTGGGTTAACAGCACTGACAATTGATAGGTTCCCGTTGCAAACTGCGACGGAATAACTAAATCAAATGTTTGCAAATCATCTGTTGATGAGCCGTTGATTGTAAATGCACGAGACTGAAATAGCTGACGTCCGTCAAGCATAAAGCGGGCATCTATTTGCTGGTTATAGAATGTTGAGTCAACATCTAATGTTACTGTTAGGTGCTGAAAATAGCCGTCGTGGTCATTATCAATCGATAGCGATTCATGATGACTGTATAAAGAAAACGTATCATGATGATCATACTGATGACCTTCTAATTTTAAGTTTGATAATGAATCATTAACGTAATAGTCGATGTTAGCGAGCAATTGATCGTTTTGCGCATCAAACACATTTACAGCAAGATTATAATAACCACTGACTAGTTGAGTATCAAAATCGATGTCAAAACGTTGCTTATCATTCAATGAATCACTGTTTAAAATGAAGTCATTTGATGTCGTCAAAAGAGTAGAGTGGTTGTTTTCATCGATGAGTAACAGCTGTACATAAATGGCCAGCGACGAGTAAGTAGTGTCCAAATCGAAGGTGAGACTACTATCTTGTGTGAATCCATCGTTGTCTTCATCTACATTGGCGGATTGGACCATTGAATCTATCCACACTACGCCATGAGATCCCGCTTTTTTAGTTTTTATTGTATTTTGAGCTGCGGGCGGTACTTGTTTTTGTTTGACACTATTTGCTGCTTGAGCCGTAAAACCGACAAGCAATAGCAATAGCAATGAAATGATGAATGATCTCATTGTTCTCTCCTTTTAAATCATGTGTGACTATAACAACGCATGTGGCATGAATTGAGACTGAACAAGGGATAAAAATAGATATAAGCCCGTTCATGTCCGTTAGCCATCACATTTATGACTTATTATTAAAGCATCATTGGTACTTGGTGCATTTATCTCGTATAATGCGCCAAATTTTTTTTAAACATCCTTTTTTTGGAGAGCTAAACAATGGCTATCGAACGTACTTTTTCTATCGTAAAACCTGATGCAGTTGCTAAAAACTTTATTGGTCAAATCTACAACCGTTTTGAGACTGCTGGTCTTAAAATCGTTGCTTCTAAAATGATCCACCTTTCTCAAGAGAAAGCTGAAGGTTTCTACGCTGAGCACAGCGAACGTCCTTTCTTCGGTGCTTTAGTTTCTTTCATGACATCTGGCCCAGTTATGGTTCAAGTGTTAGAAGGCGAAAACGCTGTTGCTAAAAACCGTGAAATCATGGGTGCTACTAACCCTGCTGAAGCATTTGCTGGTACTATCCGTGCAGATCTTGCTGATAGCATCGACGAAAATGCTGCTCACGGTTCTGATGCTCTTGAATCAGCTGCTCGTGAAATTGCATACTTCTTCTCTGATGAAGAAATCTGCCCACGTACTCGTTAATATCGAGCACGTTCAATAAATTAAATTCGTTTAATTTATGATAAAATTCGGGGGTATTTACCCCCGTTTTTACGTTTAATGATTGATACATTGTGAGTCATTAAACGTAAAAACAGTCACTTTTGACTAAGAGAATAACCGTTGGAGTCAGCATGACTAATGCAAAAGTAAACTTATTGAATTTTGATCACAAAGCACTTCGTGCATATTTTGATGAAATTGGTGAAAAACCATTTCGTGCGGATCAATTAATGAAATGGATTTACCACTTTGGGATCACTGACTTTAACGAGATGAACAATCTCAATAAAAAACTTCGCGAAAAACTAACTCGTTTATGTGAAGTTAAAGCGCCAACGGTTAAAACTGAGCAGCGTTCTAATGATGGCACTATTAAATGGTCGATGCTGCTTGAAGGCGGTCAGGAAGTAGAAACTGTATATATTCCTGATGGTGAACGTGCAACATTATGTGTGTCTTCTCAGGTAGGTTGTGCACTTGAATGTACATTTTGCTCAACGGCTCAACAGGGCTTTAATCGTAATTTATCTGTTGGCGAAATTATTGGTCAGGTATGGCGTGCAGCTCAAGTGGTTGGCGTTAAAGGTGATACGGGTGAACGTCCCATTACCAATGTTGTGATGATGGGCATGGGGGAGCCACTACTTAACCTAAAAAATGTTGTGCCAGCAATGAAGTTGATGCTTGATGATAACGGTTATGGGTTGTCTAAACGCCGCGTTACGTTATCAACTTCGGGCGTTGTACCTGCACTTGATATGCTTGGCGATCAAATAGATGTGGCTTTAGCTATTTCATTGCATGCACCTGACGATAAATTACGTGATGAAATTGTGCCTGTTAATAAAAAGTACCCGATCAAAAAATTCTTAGAGGGTGTGGCACGTTACATTGAAAAATCAAAAGCAAACCGCGGCAAAGTAACTATTGAATATGTCATGCTAGATCATGTTAATGATTCAACGGACCAAGCGCATGCATTGGGTGAATTATTAAAAGATACGCCGTGTAAAATTAACTTGATTCCGTTTAACCCATACCCAGGTTCACCTTATGGACGTTCGAGTAATTCACGCATCGATCGCTTTAATAAGGTATTAATGGAATATGGTTACACAGTGACTGTTCGAAGAACTCGTGGTGACGATATTGATGCGGCATGTGGTCAGTTAGTTGGTGATGTTGTTGACCGAACAAAACGTACTGCTAAAAAGCAGATGCAAGCTAAGCCAATTTCAGTCACAATGGTACGCTAATTTATAAGTGGACTGGGTAACATAATGAGCAGGGAAAAAAGCCTACTAATCAATCATCGTAGTGTCAGTATCATTAGTTTGGTATTGGCTTTGGGGTTGAATGGGTGTGTTACACAGGAATATGTCGCCAATTCTGATAATTTAATTCAAGAACGTGTCGTTAATACTAAAGAAGCTGCGATGGCACGTTTAAAGTTAGCATTAGAGTATTTACGCACCGGAAAAACAGCCCAAGCTAAATTAAATTTAGACCGCGCTGAAAAGTTAGATTCTGAAGTCGACGGAATTTATTCTAGTTATGCTTATTACTATCAGCGAGTAGGTGAAATATCCCTCGCTGACACCGCCTACCTTAAAGCCTTAGACCAGTACCCAAATAATGATAATACCCGTAATAATTATGGGGCATTTTTATGTGACAACAAACGTTACGAAGATGCTGAAAAGCAGTTTGTTATCGCAATAGGCTCGGCAACTAACAGCCAAACGGCTAATAGTTATGAGAATGCTGGATTGTGTGCATTGCGTGATCAAAAATGGTTACGTGCTAAGAAACATTTAAGCGCCGTATTACGTTATGAGTCTGTTCGCGCTCGTTCCATTCTCGGATTAGCTAAAGCTAATGTAGAACTGGAAGAACTTGAGTCGGCGGAACAAAATCTTCGCAGTTACCGTCGCATCTACAGTCAAACGTCCCAAAGTTTATGGTTAGCTATGCAAGTGGAGCATAAACGTAAAAACAGCGCTATGGTATCGCAATTAGGCCGTATTTTAATCACGAAATATCCTAATTCAGGTGCCACTAAATCCTACTTAGCTAAGAATTTTAAATGAGTAAGCAACAAGATCTTCAAAGTAATTTAAAGACACCTGATGATGAGTTAAATCCTAGTTTAGGTGAGTTACTGCGCACTGCTAGAGAAGCTGCTGGGCTGAGTATTGCAGACGTCGCCGCTAAGCTTTTTTTGTCAGTGGGTGTCATTGAACAAATAGAATCAGATAACATTCCTGCATCCGCAAATACCTTATTTAGTAAAGGTTACGTTAAATCGTATAGCGTATTATTAAATTTACCTGTTGATGACATGTTGCAGCGCTTTTTATTGCAATATCAATGCAATGCAAATTTAAAAAAAATGCAAACATTTTCGAATCGCTCTAAGAATACAACGCATGATAGCTACTTAAATTGGGTAACGTTAATTGCAATTAGTGTGATGAGTATTGGCGTCATCGTGTGGTGGTGGCAAAAGAGCGAAACAACGATAGTTCAAGTGCCAACTGTTGAAAGAGAGGTGGCCACTTATGAAGCATCTCCGCGCTTACCAATTACACCAGTGCTCACAACTGTAACGCATCAGCCTGATGATGGCATCGTTAATTCAACATTTACTTTTACGCAAGATTGCTGGGTTAAAATTACGGATGCCACCAACGCTGTTGTAGCAGTTGGTATTAAAAAAGCAGGGACTTCAATTGACGTTTCTGGCGTTGCACCACTGGAAGTTATCTTAGGTGCTCCCCTAGGAGTTCAAATTACTTATCAGCAACAAACGCTTGATATTTCATCTTATATTTCAAAAGATACGGCAAAATTTAGCTTGCCTCTGGAACAATAATTATGCATGCACCTTCTCCAATTATTAGACGTAAATCAACCCGTATTATGGTCGGCGATGTTCCTATTGGTGACGGTGCGCCTATTGCCGTTCAATCGATGACAAATACTTTGACTAGTGATATTGCTGCGACAGTTGCTCAAATTGAGCGTATTGCGGCCGCGGGTGCTGATATTGTGCGCGTTTCTGTGCCAACAATGAATGATGCTGAAGCCTTTAAGGTAATTAAACAACAAACATCAATCCCTTTGGTCGCTGATATTCATTTTGATTACCGTATAGCACTTAAAGTTGCTGAATATGGCGCTGATTGTCTACGTATCAATCCTGGGAATATTGGCAAAGAAGAGCGCATTCGCGCCGTTGTTGACTGTGCTAGAGATAAAAACATTCCGATTCGAATTGGTGTCAACGGTGGCTCTTTAGAAAGAGATATTCAAGAGAAATACGGCGAACCAACAGCGCAAGCATTGCTCGAGTCAGCCATGCGCCATGTTGACATCCTAGACCGTTTGAACTTCGACCAATTTAAGGTGTCTGTTAAGGCGTCTGATGTGCATTTAGCTGTAGAGTCATATCGATTACTGGCTAAACAAATTGTGCAACCATTACATTTAGGTATCACCGAGGCGGGGGCGTTCAGAGCGGGCGCTGTAAAATCTGCCATCGGACTAGGCATGTTATTAAATGACGGTATTGGCGATACGCTTCGCGTGTCGTTAGCGGCAGACCCCGTTGAAGAAATTAAAGTAGGCTTTGATATTTTAAAATCACTGCGTATTCGTAGCCGAGGTATCAACTTTATCGCCTGTCCTAGCTGTTCTAGACAAGAGTTTGATGTGATTAGTACCGTTAATGAACTGGAAAATCGCCTTGAAGATGTAGTGACGCCAATGGACGTTTCTATTATTGGTTGTGTTGTTAATGGCCCTGGTGAAGCTTTGGTTTCAGATATAGGCTTGGCAGGAGGCAGTAGAATGAGTGGCTTTTATGAAGACGGTGAGCGTCAAAAAGAGCGTTTGGTTAACACTGATTTAGTGAACTCTCTGGAAGCTAAAATTAGAGCGCGACTAGCTAATGAAAAAAACAGATTAGATGTTAAAGAAGTTTAAGCGGCTTTAACGGTGGAATCTACCAGCATTATTAAGCATAATGCTTAGCAGTATTTTGAGTCGGCGTCATATTATCGCCGATAAATTAATTAATTAGTGTGAAATAGGTACTTTTTGTGGCAAAAAATATCCAAGCCATTCGTGGTATGAATGATTGTTTACCAACTCAAACATCATTATGGCAATTGGCTGAACAAGCCGTACGTGAAACGGTTGCAGCATACGGTTACAGTGAAATTCGAACTCCTATTGTTGAAAGTACAGAATTGTTTAAACGTTCTATTGGTGAAGTAACCGATATTATTGAAAAAGAAATGTACACCTTTGATGATCGTAATGGCGATAGTTTGTCTTTACGACCTGAAGGAACGGCATGTGTCGTTCGCGCGGGCAATCAACATGGTTTGTTATATAACCAAGAGCAACGCTTATGGTATATGGGACCTATGTTTCGTCATGAGCGACCTCAAAAAGGGCGCTATCGTCAGTTTCATCAGTTTGGCGTTGAAGTTTATGGTATCAGCGACGCGCAAGCAGATGCAGAAGTCTTAATGATGTCCGCCCATCTTTGGAATAAGTTGGGAATGACAGGCCATGTTCGTTTGGAAATTAATACCTTAGGTGATAACCATGAACGAGCATTATATCGTGACGCGTTAATCGCTTATTTTGAACAACATATTGATGCTTTAGACGAAGACGCTAAACGCCGGATGTATACCAACCCATTACGTGTTTTAGACAGTAAAAACCCGCAAGTTCATGCAATTTTAGGTGATGCTCCTAAGTTATCAGAGTACTTAGGCGAAGACTCTAAGCAACATTTTGAAAAATTATGTGAACTGTTAACGCTCGCAGGCATCCAATACCAGGTTAACGAACGATTAGTCCGTGGTTTAGATTATTATAACCGCACTGTTTTTGAGTGGGTGACTGACTCTTTAGGCGCCCAGGGCACAGTGTTGGCGGGTGGACGTTATGATGGTTTAGTAGAACAACTTGGTGGTAAAGCAACACCAGCCGTTGGTTTTGCAATGGGCATTGAACGCCTAGTATTGATGTTGGAAACATTAGAATTAGCACAAACAAATTTATCTAGTGTTGATGTCTATGTTTGTGCCATGGGTGAAACGGCACAAAATCAATCGATGATTATTAGTGAATCACTACGTCAAGCACATAGTGGTTTACGTATTATGAAGCACAACAGTGGCGGTAATTTCAAGAAACAAATGAAGAAAGCCGATCAAAGTGGTGCCAAAATTGTTTTATTATTTGGTGATGATGAGCTTGAAAAAGGCGAAGTTACCGTGAAGTATTTACGTGAAGATAAACCGCAATTGACTATTTCAATGGCACAATTATCGACATTATTAGAAGAATTATAAGGATTTGTCATGGAAATTTATAACAGCGAAGAACAACAAGAAGAAGCGATTAAACGATTTCTAAAAGACAATGGCGGTGTTTTAGCCTTGGGTGTTGTATTGGGGTTAGGTGGTATTTACGGTTTTAATTATTACCAAGCCGATAAAATATCTCAAATGGGTGCTAACTCGATGAGCTATTCTGAAGTCGTGAAATCAGATGACATTTCTGCACAAAGTGCTAAATATGTTACTGAACATTCAGATACACAATACAGCCAGTTAACCCAGCTATTGGCAGTAAAGTCTTTAGTAGACGCGAACAAATTTGATGAGGCGAGTAAATTATTACAAGCTGTAATCGCAAGTGATGTGGATAGCTCTGTTAAGTCGATTGCTATTATGCGTTTAGCACGTATTGAAAACTCTCAACTTAAATATGCCTCAGCTTTGACAACATTAGCTAAGTTAACTGATAACGCATTTGATGTTCAAAAAAATGAACTAACAGGCGACATCGAATTAGCGCAAGGCAATGTTGATAAGGCACGACTTGCTTATTTAGCCGCTGAAAAAGCAGCAGGCGAGCAAGTGAGCAACGATTTACAGATGAAACTTAATGATCTGACACCTGCAGCTTAAGGAATGAACATGACACAATGGTCTAAATCATTAGTAGCTGGTGTTGTTTTACTGGGTGCTATTTCAGGGTGTTCATCAAATGATGAAGAAATAAAAATTGCGCCACTGCCTCTCATTCAAGCGTCGGTAGATGTTAATGTTGATTGGGAACATAGTGTTGGCGATGGCACACAAGACTACTTTAGTAAATTGGCGCCAGTTGTGGCCTACGGTAAAGTTTTTGCAAGTGATCGTCATGGCGTTGTTGCTGCATTTGATGCTCAAACAGGCAAGCTTGTTTGGGAAACTGAAGTTGAAGAACAAGGTTCAATATTTAGCTCTGGTATTGATGCACAATTATCTGGCGGCATCAGTGCCGGCTATAACAATATTGTAATTGGCGCTGAAAGCGGCATGTTATATGTTTTAGCACAAGAAACAGGTGAGATTGTTTGGAAAATACAAGTTGATGGTGAAATCCTCGCTGCGCCCCTATTGAGTAACAATAAAGTTATTGTTGCGATGGGAAATGGCAAGATTAACGCGTTTGACATTAAAGATGGCAAAGAAGTTTGGAGCTATCAACATGACGTACCAGCACTAACATTACGTGGAATTTCTGGATTAGTAGAAAGCCAAGGCGCCGCATTTTTTGGCCTGCCGAACGGAAAAATTGGTGGTGTATTAGTTGATGATGGTCGTGCTATTTGGGAAGCTGTTGTAACCCCTCAGGCCGGCGGTAACGAATTAGCCAGTATTATTGATATTGATTCTACGCCAATTGCGTTGGGCGAGACAATGTATGGTGTTGGATATAATGGCAATTTAGCCGCTATTGAAATGCGTACGGGTAAAGTGTTGTGGAAACGCGACTACTCAGCATTCAAAGCAATGACTGTTGAAGGTTTCAATTTGTACCTAACCACGACAAGTGGTCATGTTGTAGCTATTGACCGTCGCTCTGGATTAGAGAAGTGGTCACAGCTTGGTCTTGAGAACCGAGACCTAACAGCTCCTGTTGTTTTTGAAGGTTATGTAGCTGTTGTCGATTTTGAAGGTGTTCTACATTTGTTATCCCAAGAGACGGGTGAATTTGTCGGACAAGAAGAAATTGATGATGATGGTCACATCGCTAAGCCTATTGTGGAAGGGAAACAACTGTATCTACAATCTAAAGATGGCTTATTGTCAGCTATTTCTATAAAATAGCGCCATTAAATACGATGTATTCCAGTCTTTGAGTATTAATGGCTGACATTAAAAATTAAAAAGCGGTCCGAATAGACATTCTGGGCCGCTTTTGTTTGTTTGGAGAGAAATATCATGCTGCCTGTTGTTGCTTTAGTTGGTCGCCCTAATGTGGGTAAATCAACGTTGTTCAAT
>Ga0105359_10003336_pt1 | contig 13156 bp, 10 predicted proteins | sample GOMGulsemesocosm_6_FD_83659 | JGI IMG/M metagenome (GOLD analysis project Ga0105359, IMG submission 83659) | Methane-oxidizing microbial communities from mesocosms in the Gulf of Mexico - GOM8C Gulf of Mexico | ecosystem: Environmental > Aquatic > Marine > Cold seeps | place: Gulf of Mexico... | reverse complement strand
CTGAGGCTTGAAACTACGACCCTTCCGACGTTCGCTGAGTTGGTTTCGTATCAGCTCACGAAGTTCAGATTCATCCCATGGTTTGTTGATAAAAGCGGTGATATTAGCGTCATTGATCGCGGCCACCAGACCGCTGAAGTCTGTGTAACCGGATATTAAAATCCGTATGGTTTTTGGGTATAGATGCCGAACCCTCTCTAACAGTTTAAATCCAGACATAACAGGCATTCTTTGATCGCTGATAACCATGTCAATGGTGTTCTTTTCCAAGATCTGGAGAGCAGCTTCAGCGTCACAGGCTTCAAATATCTTGTAATCCTCTACTTCTAGCTCTCGACGTATTGCATGGCGAACATTGTCGTCATCATCGACCAGCAACAGCTGACGGCGCGGTGTGGCAACAAAGTCATCGTTGCTGGACAGCCATTGGCTGGAGAAGCGGGAGTGATTAGGCTTATTGCTTTTGCTTATCATTGAATCTGACATGAAATTCCCCTCAGACGGATAAAAATGCAATTCACATTACTTATATAACTTGAATTTCTTGAATATCGCCAATATTTGTTAGTTCTTAAAAACGCTCTAAACTAATGTTTATGTGATGCCAATGATGCCACTAGGACTTCCTTCAAAACATGAACCCTTTGAAAAGCTATACCACCGGTCAGGTAGCGAGTCTCTGTGATGTGAGTCAGCGTACGGTGATTAACTGGATTGAACGCGGTGATCTGGCCGCTAGGAAGCTGCCTGGGCGGGGAGACAGGCGTGTGGATCATGAGGCTTTACGCGATTTCATGATGCGTCATACTTTACCGTTACCAGAAGCTTGGGAGGCGTCTGTTGACGACGTGAAAGGGGGGGCAGGCGATCGAGTGTTGGTGGTTGACGATGATGTTGGCGTAGCCTCGTCCATACGTCGTGTTTTGTACTCTGACGGATTTGAAGTTGAGGTAGTACACGACGGTTTTGCTGCGGGGTTCGCCCTGGCTCGGCATGTGCCTGAAGTCATGATACTCGATCTCAATATGCCTGGCCTTAATGGATTAAAAGTTCTAGAGATGATGCGTAATAAGGGAATGCTCGCGGTTAAGGTCTTGGTGCTGTCTGCGGCACAGCCTGAGGTGTTGGAGCAAGCAAGGGACTTAGGTGCTGCGTGTGTAATGACGAAACCTTTTGACAATGATGAGCTGCTCGAGAAAGTGAGATCCCTGCTTGATATTGAAGGTCTGTCAGTGTGAATTCAGCGTATTTTGTGAGGTTGTTTTTTGTACATAAGAGTGGGGCTGTCGATTGGCCACGAGATACTTGAATAGTGAAGGGATACACATGAGAAATACTGAGTTACCTGTCGTTTTTCTGGTCGATGATGAGCCTTTGATATTAGAAGCTATTGGGCGTTGCTTGAGAGAATTACCCATTACCGTGATGAAATTCAATGAACCTGAACTAGCGCTAGCGGCATTAGACAATCAGGTACCAGACCTTGTTATTTCTGATCAGCGTATGCCGAAGATGATTGGCACGGATATGCTGAGAGAAATGAAATCTCGCGAGCCACAAATACCGTGTGTACTCGTCAGTGCGCACAATGATTTTAGCGCCGTTGCTGATGCCTTTAACCAACGGATTATTGAACGTTATATTTGCAAGCCTTGGGATGACAGTGAATTGTTGTTCTTAGTGGATAAGATTTTATCAACTCGAACACTACTGGATTCTCCGCCGATCTGTGAAGCTGAGTCGACCTTTAAAAAGGTGGCCAGCTTTCACGGCATGATCAGTGCTAGCGCCAATATGTTTGCGCTATTCCAGAGAATAGAAAAGGCATCCACCGGTAATGTGCCTATATTTGTTACAGGTGAAACAGGTACTGGTAAAGAGCGTGTGGCGGTAGCATGTCACAACGAAAGTTACCGAAAGAGTCAACCATTTGTTGCGGTTAACTGTGCAAATTTTTCTGATAATTTGATGGAGTCTCAGTTGTTTGGCCATAAAAAAGGGGCATTTACCGGTGCGATCGCAAATCAGCAAGGGTTTCTCTCGGCTGCGGCTGAGGGGACTCTATTTTTGGATGAGGTCACCACCATACCTGTTGCGTTACAGGCAAAGCTATTGCGAGTGATTCAAGAACGTGAGTTCTCGCCATTAGGTAGCCAAGAGCTACTCCCCTTTAAGGCCCAGTTGGTGACCGCGTCGTCAACTCGTTTACAAGATGCGGTAAAAGCCGGTGACTTTAGAGAGGACTTATTCTACCGACTTAATGTCATCGTAATTAATCTGCCGCCTCTGCGTGATCGCGGCGAAGATATTGAACACATTGCTCAACATTTATTACAGGTTATCTGCGCTAAAGAAACACGCCCTGAGCAAGCGTTCAGTGCTGAGGCATTAAAAGTATTAAAGCAATATAACTGGCCTGGAAATGTTCGTCAGCTAGAGAATTTTATTCACAGTCTTATCGTACTCAATAATGGTTCACTCATTAATGCAAGCATGTGTCGCAATGGGCTAAAAGAATTTTCCAGTATCGATCAAGAGCTTCACGCCGATATTTTGGAGGCTGTAGCGCCCGTTAATGAGGTACTAGAAGCCCCCTCCAAAGTGTCTCCGGTGAGGGGGCGAATATTGGATGATAGTGATGGTATACAGAAATCTCCCGCCAGCCAGCCCTGTGATCGCATGGAAGATCTGTTGGGTAATAGCAGCGAAGCTGAAATGGCTGTTCTTCTCCCGGCAATTGAGCCGCTGTGGATAATTGAAAAACAGGCCATTGAGCGTGCTATTGATCACTGTAAGGGCAACATCCCCAAGGCGGCAGCCTACTTAGAAGTCAGCGCTTCGACGCTTTATCGTAAGCTTCAGGCGTGGCAAGCCAAAGGTCTGTGATAGAGTCATTGGCTGCCTGATTACGACGGTTTTGTTTGCATATGTCAAAGGCTTCGCGAACATTATTAAGTACCATAATTTCCTTGTCCAATACGTCCTCTACGATTCCCCCAGTGCCTCTGATCGCAGTGACTGGTTTATTTAGCTTCAATAGTTCTTGGGCTAATAAGGCGCTGCCAGAACCGCCGCCAATAATGATAGCAGCATCGGCCATACAGGCGAGCAAATGATGTTTTAAGCACTGTGACGGTTGCCAGTCAATAATGTCGATATTATTTGGGTTGTTTAGTGTTACTCCTGCCTCTAGTACAGCCAAACTGTGGCCGCCATTTTTATGGCATGACTCTAGCGCGGCTGAGAAGGTTCCAGAGGTATTTCCTACGGCCAGTCCCAGCTGTTTTTGAGCGCAGAGCTTGCCGAGAACTTGCGCGTGTCGCTTGTTATTAACAGTGCAGTAATCGGCAAAACCTAACAGTGCGTAGTAGTGTCTTATACGCCGTTTATAGATTGTCATGATGGAACTCCCTTGCGATAGTTTTGAGTGTTAGGCTTCTCGTAAAGAACGTTGTGATGTTTGTGACAATTGTTCGAATAGGTATTGCAGAATTGTCCGAGCTTTGGAGATCACAATAACCTCTGCGGGCATGCCAGGGTAGAGATCAACATATGGCACCCTTTCCAGTTGTGAGGCTGGAATGCGAAGTAGCAGACGGTAAAACTTATGCCCTTGTGTATCTTGAAATATATGTGCAGATAAACGCAGGATCTCTGCGTTTAATAGAGGTGTTTGACGACTGTTATAGGCACTTAAGCGTACTCTTGCCTGTTTGCTGTTTAGTACCTTGTCTATGTCCTGAGGGGCTATTTTTGCTTCAATTAGTAGCGTTGCACTGGATGGTATTATTTCCATTATGGGCTGGTCTGCTTCAAGTTGACTGCCTACGGCATTGACGTGTAGGTTTTGTACTCGACCATCAATGGGGGCCTTAATATGAAGGCGTCCAAGCTTTTGTTGGATAATTTTTCGCTCTTTAATAAGTCTTGGAAGGTTTCGGTTTATTTGCCGTTGTTCATTTTGAGAAGACAGGATAAGTTGTTGTTTTCTCTGCTCTTTCTCCAGTGCTGTTTGCTTTATAAGTAATCTTGATTGGTTGGCTTCACTGGATAACTTTTCGGAATTTTTTGTTAGTTCCAAGGCTGTTACCCGCAGTTTTAAAATGCTATTTTTGGCAACCATCTGTGAGGCCGAAAGTTGTTCGATAGCTCTTAACTCTGGCTGCATCAATGACAGTTGCTGGAGTACTCTCTGGCGCTCATTGTCACGGCTTTGAGCATGTTGCTGGTGGCGTTGATACTGAATATCCAGTAGCGCTAATTCTCGCCTCAAGTGTGATGTTTGAGTGTTATACCGGTGTTGGCGGTTTACCAGTTTCGGTATAAGTTGCAGTTCATTAGCTAATTTGACTATGTGGTCAGGAATAATGAGTTGTTTTTTGTTGTTGATGGTTGCTTTCAAGAAAGCCAGTTGAAGTTGGTGTTCAAACCACTGTTCGTTAAGGCTTCGAGCCAATATTTGAAGTTCTTGATCATCTAATCGAATCACGGTTTGTCCTTTGTAAACCGCATCGCCTTCTTCGATAAATACTTCGGCTATGTGTGCGCGCTCTTGATGCTGAAGGGTTTGTTTATGCCCTTTTAGCGCAACGTCAGCGGTTGCTATCACGGCGCTGTATTGTGGCGCTAAAGTCATCCAGGCGGCAATAAAAAATATACTTAATATGACGAGCAGTAGGGCGGATTTTATTTCAAAATTTAAAATATATGAAGCCTCTGTGGGCCGTCCATCCGTTTGTTTTTTAGAAGTTATCATGATACGGATCCCTTTAAAGTGTTTGTTTTATGAAGGGTTTCCTGCGACTGAGTAGCGACTGAGTTGACACTGTATGGCGATTGTTTAACCGCTTTTAATGTTGCCGTTTTGGGGTTGTGTGGTTCTTGTTCTGGTTCTGTTCGCATAGATGGATGTATTAATGCTGACGGTGCATCAGCAAAAATAATGTCATTTTTTTCCATTAATAGGACACCATCAGCGGCTTGCATGATTGATTTTCTATGGCTGCTGACGATGACGGTTGTTCCCGCCCTATGCAATCGTTCGAGTAAGCGTTCAAATAGCGCGAGTTCATCGCTGTCGCAGCGACTGTCTATATGGTCGAGTACAACCATACTGGGCATTGCGTATATTGCTCGAGCTAGCGCCAGCCGCCACCGCAAACTGTATTGATTGGCGATGCTGTGAAGCTTGGTAAGGTCGCCCTGAGCCAGAGCACCCAAGAGCTTATCAAGCTCGAGCCATGATATGGCTTGCAATAAATTCTGATTGATACACGTCGGACTGCATTGGTGTAAATTAAACCGTGACAGGTAATCGCGAATTGAGTCGGAGTTACTGGGAGCGACTTCATAGGCTAATCCTACCTGCTGACTTATCCATCGGCTGCTGAGGTGACGGCTGTCATAATGATCAAGCCATACGCTGTAAAGACTGCTGGTTTGCTCACCTAAACAAGTCGCTATTAATGATGAAATATCACTGTTATTTGGACCAATCAATGCCCAGCGCTGACCAGAATCAATGACAATCTCGTTCGAGTTAAATTTCTTTACATTTGAAGCTCGACGTTTAAATGTGAGCGTGCCGGTGAGCGCTTTAAGGGGTTGATAGCGTTCTTCTAAAGAGGGGGCGTCGAGGTGTGATTTCAGAACTTTCAAGCTATCCAGCAGGCTTTGAAGCAGTCTCCACTGTTGCAGTACACTCTCAAAAGGTAGCAATGATCGGCTGCCGATAATCAAGGCGGCGAGTAACATGCCCGGTGTAATGCTCTGATCTAATAACAGTGTTGCCCCAAGCGTTGGCAGTGCCATTAATAGGCATACCTTGAGCCCTAGGCTGATTGACTGAATGTTGTTTTGAATGTTATGACTCTGATCTTTGTTATTTAGATGGTTGCTCAGTTCTTGGTTGAATCTAGTTTTAAGGTGATCAATATAACCAAATTGTTTAGCTTCATTGATATCAATTTGAGCTATCGTTGTTTTACTCTCTGAAGTTTTCTGGTTTGTTAAAGCCCTTTGCTGATAAACGATAAGCAGGCAGTAGCTGATGTTTCCAGAAAACATTAATAGTGCAAAGAGCGGATGAAGTAAATAGAGTGTAAAGATTAGCAGTGGCGACAATAGTGCGTCAGTAAGTGAGATTAAACAGGGGTGGTGTATGTGTTTCTGTAGTTTCATTAAGTTTAAGCTTGGCTTCTGATCTTCTTGATTCAATGAGCCGTTAAATTCTTTGGTTAATAACTCATCTCTTGTCGTTTTTTGTATGTAAGTAAAAAGTTGCATGGGTATTTTTCTACGTAATCGATCAAACCCTACCCATAATAAAGCGAAAATAATAAACAGTGACAGAAGCATCCATAACGTCTCAAGTCGTTGACTTGTCAGCACCTTGTCGAAAATTTGAAGGCTGTATATAGGCAGTGCCAAGCTAGATAGGGTCGCTACTAAGCTAAATATTAATAGATGGATTCCAGCTTTATGGTATGAATTCTTTACTTTTCCCCAGCTAGTATTCATTTTTAATTCCTTGGATATTCGATATCTGATTTATAAAATATCTGTATGAATAGGCTCGAAAATTTGTCTTTTCCTTGATATATAAATTAGCAAAAATTAGACCAAGGTCATGGGAAGCCAGTGGCGCGGGGCCGAGTGGGAAGGTTGTACGACTTGTTTGGCGTAATAGCTAAGGCGCAATGCAAATCGCTTTGCAGAATGCAAAACGCGTATATCAATGTGTTTTTCTGGTTGTGTTTTATTGTAACTTACTGAATTTAAAGAACTATCTCAAGTTGGTGCGATACCTGCAGTAATCACCATGTAATTACTTTTACACCATGTCTGCTTGAAGTTAATCGTTTAGTACTGAGGAATTTATCATGATTGAACAAAATCCAATGTCTCGTCCTTACTCTACCGATTTTGAATTTATTGGCGGCCCACAAGCTGATAGTAATGTTGTACGCATACCGAGTACACCGGTGTTGGTAAAGCCTAGGCTGTCCATTTTGGGGCTTGGTTACGTCGGGGCAGTATCATCTGCATGTTTTTCACGTAAAGGGCATCAGGTAATTGGTGTTGATCCTAATCAAAATAAAGTTACTGATATAAATCGTGCGCACTCACCGATTGTTGAGGAAGGTTTGGAGGAGCTTCTGAAATTAGGTCGTGAAAAATCTCTGTTATTTGCCACCACGTTTACCCGTGAAGCCGTGTTGGACAGTGACGTTACACTGGTTAGTGTGGGAACGCCTAGCCGTCATGACGGAGGTTGCGATCTGACTTACCTAAAAGAAGCTGCCGACAATATTGGATCAGCTCTTAAGGATAAAGATGAGTTTCACGTGGTTATTTTTCGAAGTACTGTGCCCCCGAGGACGACCCGCGATGTATTGATTCCGATTCTAGAAGAAAGTTCTGGAAAGGAGTGTGGAAAGGGATTTAGTGTATGTTTTAACCCAGAGTTTTTACGTGAGAGTACAGCGGTGGATGACTTTTTTCATCCACCTAAAACAGTCGTAGGTTCCACCGATGCGGCGGGTTTGCGCATGGCTAAATTACTTTATGCGGATATACCTGGTGAGTTTATAGAGGCGTCTCTTGAAGCCGCTGAATTTGTGAAGTATGTTGATAATACTTGGCATGCTCTAAAAGTCAGTTTCTCCAATGAGGTGGGGCGTCTTTGTAAAGCTTGTGATGTGGACAGTCATGATGTAATGAATATTTTCTTGGCTGATCGCAAACTTAACATATCTCCGTATTACCTTAAGCCTGGTTTTGCCTACGGCGGTTCTTGCCTTCCAAAGGATACACGTGGAATTAATTGCTTGGCGAAACACCTAGGCGTTGATGTACCGATCATGGATCATATCAATGCCAGTAATGATGAGCACGTATTACACGCTACAGAGATTATTGATAAGTTAGATGTCCAGAAGATAAGTCTAGTTGGTGTTACATTTAAACCAGGTACAGACGATTTACGTGAGAGCCCATTCTTACAACTGATAAAAACTCTCTGGCAACGTGGTTTGGATATTGAATTTTATGACCCTTGTGTTACCCGTGACAGCATGCTGGATCGAGACCCTGAGATAAACCAAAAGTTACACGCCTGCCATTGTGAATCTTTAGAGGAAATGGTTGAAAATACGCAAGCGGTGGTGCTGAGTCATAACGCGGAATATGCGCAGAGAGTAATGAAAATTGCCGCAGAAGAAGTACATGTGATAGATCTTGTACGTGTGGGAAACCCAATGATGCCATGCGCTAACTATCAAGGTGTTTGCTGGTGATTGACCGTTAATGTTATTACTTTGTCCTCCTGCGAGCCCTGACTCCCATCGGTAAGGGCAAGTTTTAGCATTTAGTTAACCTCGTACGCTGTATTCCAGACCAACAGCTTGCGGGGTTTTGTATCGATCCCTCGACAATAATTCTCGTTGTTATGAATATATAATTTAGTTGACCGGTTGAGCAACCTCATCGCCATAACGCTAAATGTTTTCATTGCTCCAGAGAGCCTTGGTGTTAGCTCCGTAGATTTAATGATCGAGCGTATTCTATTGGCCTTTTGATGCTGTGTCGGCTAGGGGTAAGGTTGTTCTAAGTTTTCGAATTAATGGTTATTGCACTTCTCTTTTCCACAATTCGATCAACGGTTTTTTTTCATTAATCAAACTGTTTAATTGTTCCGCTAAGGGCGCCGCCAGTTGTTGATGGCGAATATTCAGGTAGGGGTATAAATCAAGAGTGGCCAGGGTACCTACTCGGTAAACTCGATCCTGAAGGTGGAAGCGTTTGATGGCAAAACCGATTTGAGGACCTATGCCAACAAAAAGGTCAAGTCTTCCGCCACCGAGCATTTTCATGCCCATGGGTACGTCGACCAGCTTAGTTACTTCAGCTTGAGGCTGGGTTTCTAGGTAGCGTTCGATCCATACCGAACCACGTTTATGCCCGACTTTTAAAATACCTGTTGCCGATGAGCCTGTTGGTAGATCGCCTGTGGTGCTCATCGAGAGATTGGCTTTACGCCCCCAAACTTCAATGGCAACCTTGGCCACTGGCGATTCTACTCGAATGAGATTGGGTGTGCCGCTCAATTCATTATAGTTATAGACCCTGCTGCAAACTCCATCGGTTGTGCCGTTTGCGGCGTCTACAACGGAGCGCAGATCGGATGAAAGACGAAAATCAAAATCGTAACCCAATGCATCAAAAGCTGTTGTAAATATCTTGTGTGAAAGCGTTCTGAAAGGAAAGTCTTCGGTCATAGCACAGGTGAAGATTATTTTCTCACGGGCGAGGCTCAAGGGCGATGAGGACAATAGCAGCAGAGTCAGAGGGTAGATGACGCTTCTCATTGGCTTCATTGAGTAGTCTCATTGATGCATCTTTGTACGAGTGTAGACGTACATAACCTTACTATAGTGGATTTGGAATGGCTATGGGCTGGTTTTACTAAGCAGCTGATGACTGCTTCGAAATTCCCTCGGAGACTGGCCGGTTTGACGCTTGAAGGCATGGGTAAAGGCGGCGGTTTCGGAGTAACCAAGTGTCAGCGCTATCTCGGAGATCGAAACCTGCCCGTGGCTCAACATGCGCGATGCGAGGCGCAAGCGGACTTGTGTGACTAGTTGAGAAAAATGGGTGCCATGGTCTTTGAGCTTGGCTTGCAGTTTGCGTGGGGAGAGTTGTAACTGGCGTGCTAGGGCCGCTAGAGTTGCCGTGTTAGCCACAATGAGCTGTTGTAGGTTGAACTCAACAAACTTAAGCCAAGGGGGCTGGTGCGGGCTTTGATCGAGGTTTAGTTGAGCTTGATGGTGCAGTGTTTTATAGAGTAGGGCATCGGCGCGCAGGTTGCGTTTCCGCATGTCGCTGTCTTTGATTATGAGGGCATTGGCCGGTTGCCCATAGTGGATCTGTGGCCCAAAAATTCGTTCCAATAGAACCCGGTGGCTGGGCCTTTCGTGTTGCAGGTGCAATTGTTCGGGCAGCCAGCGACGCTGTCCTAAAACGGCCCGAATTATATTGGAAAACCAGGCGAGACCCTGTTCGTTAACTTGGGGAGCGGCTTCGGACAGGCCGTCAATCAAAGAGAAGGACAGTTTCCACTGACTGGTGGTTAGGCGTTTCATATCGACATGAAACCCTTGTAGTAGCAGGGGCAAAAATTGCCTGAAATCGACGATGGCCTGTTCGAGTGTGGGCGCGGTCAGAGCCAGATAACCCAATAATCCAGAATTTTTTGGACGAGTGATAGCACCAAACTGCACACCAAAATCGCGCTGCTTGTACTCTCTCTGAATGAGTTCATAAACCTGAAGGTAATGAGTCAAGTTGATTTGTCGGTCGTGTCTGCCGACATCACTCGGCTCTATGCCACAGCGTCGAAAAATTTCCGCTGGCTCACACTTGAGTCTTTTCAGGGCGAGATCAAGCCCTGTTAGTGCGACGCCATTTACCAGCGCTACCGTTGATGTAGGTTCTTTTGGCATTAAAGCGGTCACTTTTTAATCTTGTATTTATTATCAATTTATACGTCTCTGTTATCAAGTAATTCCTGGGTGAGATCACTATTATTGCCTGAAATTGAGCGACAGATGTATTGCGCGAGACACCGGATCAGAGTTGATAGGTGTCAGTGCTTAGACGATAGCGGCTTGCTTGGCTGCATATATAGGCGGGAAACAGATGAGCGATATGATGAAGGTCTTTGATAAAATTTACAGCAACGGTGTATGGCGTACTCCTGAAGGACAGGGAGCGCTTGCGGTCATCAATGCCACCACGGAAGTCTCCATAGGCTCTGTTCCCGCGTGTATTGCCGCAGATGTGGATGAGGCCATGGACGCCGCTCGCGAGGCTTTTGACTCATGGTCTGCAACCAGTGTTGAGGAGCGAGCCCAATGGTTGCTGAAGATTCACGAGGCCTTGGCATTGCGCAGTGATGAGATTGCCGAAACCATTACGGCGGAAGTGGGAACCACGTTAAAGATATCCAAACTTGTGCAGGCGGGTTCACCCATTCATCAATTCAAGTCGGCAGCTAGGCTGTTAACCGACTTTGAGTTTTCCGAGCAGGTTGGGCACTCCCTGGTGGTTAAGGAGCCGATTGGTGTTGTGGGTTGCATTACCCCATGGAATTACCCCCTGCACCAGGTGGCGGCAAAGGTTGCCCCAGCGCTGGCCGCCGGTTGTTGTGTGGTACTGAAACCCAGTGAAGTGGCGCCCCTGTCGGCTTTTATTCTGGCGCAGGTGATTGAGGGCATTGGCCTGCCCAAAGGCGTCTTTAATTTGGTGACGGGCACTGGTGTGGAGGTGGGCGAGGCGATTGCGTCGCATCCACAGGCCGACATGATCTCTTTCACCGGCTCGACGGGTGCCGGACGGCGGGTATCGGAGTTGGCGGCGCAGACCATTAAGCGTGTGTCACTGGAGCTGGGAGGCAAGTCTGCCTCGCTGGTGCTGGAAGATGGCGATATGAAGGCGGCGGTTAAATCCGTTTTCAATAGTTGCTTTATCAACGCCGGCCAGACTTGCAACGCCCACACTCGGCTGCTGGTTCCCGAGCATAAATACGACGAGGTAAAAGCGCTGCTGGCCACGGAAGTGACCAAGTGGCCATTGGGTAATCCGCTCGAGGCTACAACCCGTGTGGGACCATTGGTGTCTGAGACTCAGTGGGGTCGTGTTCAGGAGCTCATCGGTCGGGGCATTACCGAGGGCGCCGAGCTGATCGCCGGCGGTTGTGGCCTGCCCGATGGCATCGAGCGAGGCTACTTCGTTAAACCGACCATTCTGGGGCGGGTCAAACCCACCGATACACTGGCCCACGAAGAGGTTTTTGGCCCGGTCTTGTGCGTGTTGACGTTTAACAGTGAAGCCCAGGCGATAGAGATTGCCAATGACTCCATCTATGGATTGTCCGGTGCGGTCTGGTGTGAGAATGCTGATCGCGCACTGAGCGTCGCGCGCCAACTGCGCACTGGCATGGTGGATATCAATGGCGCGGCCTTTAATCCAAACGCACCGTTTGGGGGATATAAGCAGTCGGGCAATGGGCGTGAATTTGGTGTCTATGGGCTGGAAGAATTCCTGGAGCTTAAAGCGATTCAGCGGTGAGTGTTGCTGTTTCGAAGATTAAATAATTGAGGAATAGAGTGATGAGTATCAATGAGAGTTTTGCCGCGGTCATTACGCGGATGACACAGGCGGCTGCAAGGGGTGATGGCCAGGTCGTTGCGGATTGTTTTACTGAAGATGGCATCTACCACGACTGTTTCTATGGCAGCTTTCAGGGGGCAGCGATCGCTGACATGATTGAAAACTATTTTCACCGCGATGCGAAGAATTTTCTCTGGGAAGTGATGGACCCAGTCGAACAAAATGGCATGGGTTACGTGCGTTACATGTTCAGTTACGACTCACGCTTAGAGGAGGCCGAAGGACGTCGTGCACTGTTCGAGGGTGTGTGTATCTGCCGTATGCGAGAGGGCAAGATAGTCGAGTACCGAGAGGTGGCCAATGCTGGAACCGGCCTGCAATTGATTGGTTTTCCTCCCAAGCGCTTGGCGAAGTTTATGCAACGTGAGGTGGATGAACTGCTGGAGCGCAAGGAGTGCGAGAAGCACATGGCATTGAATACATCGAAGGTTGAGCTGAGCGATTCGTAAACGACCTCATGAGAGGAGAGGGTAGTTAGCATGATAGATTTAATCATTATTGAAAAAGACGCGGGTGTACTGCGCCTGCGTATGAACCGCGCGGATAAAAAAAACGCACTGACCCGGGACATGTATACCGCCATGGCCTATGCCATTGAGACGGCGGAGCAGGACCCAGAGGTACGGGTTATTTTATTTGAGGGTACCGACGGGTGTTTCACGGCTGGTAACGACCTGAAAGACTTCCAGGAGCAGCCGCCGCGGGACAAGGCTGCACCCGTCTACCGCTTCATTACCGCACTGACACGATCGACTGTGCCAATGGTGGCGGCGGTTGATGGTGTGGCGGTGGGTATTGGTACCACCATGCTACTGCATTGCGATCTGGTGTACGCCACCGATCGCACTCGCTTTCAGTTGCCATTTATTAATTTGGGGCTATTACCGGAAGCCGGTTCGACCTACCTGTTGCCCAAATTGGTGGG
>Ga0105359_10003322_pt1 | contig 13178 bp, 9 predicted proteins | sample GOMGulsemesocosm_6_FD_83659 | JGI IMG/M metagenome (GOLD analysis project Ga0105359, IMG submission 83659) | Methane-oxidizing microbial communities from mesocosms in the Gulf of Mexico - GOM8C Gulf of Mexico | ecosystem: Environmental > Aquatic > Marine > Cold seeps | place: Gulf of Mexico... | reverse complement strand
GCGTACTACCTGTCTGCAGAATCCCTAGGAATACACCCTTGATATCGACCGCTAACATTACAATGCAATTTGGCGCTGAGCCGTTGTTTGAAAACATCTCAGCCAAGTTTGGTAACGGCCATCGTTATGGTTTGATTGGCGCCAATGGTTGCGGTAAATCGACCTTCATGAAGATTTTGAGTGGTGAGCTTGTTCCTACCTCAGGGAATGTCTCTCTTACCCCTGGAGATAAGTTAGGCACGCTTAGTCAAGACCAGTTTGCTTTCGAAGAATACAGTGTCATTGATGCTGTAATCATGGGTGATAAAGCCCTTTGGGAAGTTAAGCAAGAGCGTGAACGCATATATTCTTTGCCTGAAATGTCTGAAGATGACGGCATGACGGTAGCCAACTTGGAAGTTGAATTCGCGGAAATGGATGGCTATAGCGCAGAAAGTCGCGCTGGTGATATCTTATTAGAAGCGGGTATTGCGGAAGAGTTTCATTTCGGTTTAATGGCTCAGGTTCCACCGGGTCATAAAGTGCGCGTATTATTGGCGCAGGCTTTGTTTTCTAATCCTGATATTTTGTTATTAGATGAGCCAACCAACAACCTCGACATTAGTACAATTAATTGGTTGTCTGAAGTATTGAATCAGCGCAAGTGTACTATGGTGATTATTTCTCACGATCGTCACTTCTTAAATTCTGTGTGTACGCACATGGCTGATATTGATTATGGTGAACTGCGTATTTACCCAGGTAACTATGAGTATTATCTAGAAGCGGCTGGTCTTATTCGTGAACAGTTGCTTGCGGGTAATGAAAAGAAGGCCGCTGAAATCGTCGAGCTACAAGCTTTCGTAAACCGTTTCTCAGCGAATGCTTCTAAAGCGAAGCTGGCCAGTTCTCGTGCGAAGAAAATGGATAAGATTTCTTTAGATGAAGTTAAATCTTCAAGCCGTGTAACGCCTTCTATCAGCTTTAAACAAGATAAGAAGCTGCACCGTCAAGCATTGGTATTAGAAGATTTGACCCACGGTTATGAAGGTGAAGAAACCTTATTCAAAGATGGCAATGTCATTTTGGAAGGTGGCGCTAAGCTTGCTGTTATCGGCGCAAACGGTGCCGGTAAGACTACCTTTTTACGCTGCTTGGTTGATGACTTAAAAGCCAATGGCGGTACTGTAAAATGGTCAGAAAATGCGACAGTGGGTTATTGCCCACAAGACAGCACGGAAGATTTTGATTGCGACCTGACTGTGTTTGAATGGATGTCTCAATGGCGTACGGCTAAGTTCGATGACCTTATGGTTCGTGGTTTGTTAGGACGTTTATTATTCGGTGAAGATGATATCGTTAAGAAAGCCAAGGTATGTTCGGGTGGTGAAAAGAACCGCTTGTTATTTGGTAAGTTAATGATGATGGATCTTAACGTACTGGTAATGGATGAGCCGACTAACCATATGGATATGGAAGCGATTGAAGCGTTAAACGAAGCGTTGAAAGAGTTTGATGGTACTTTGATTTTTGTGAGCCACGATAGAGAATTTGTTTCTTCTTTGGCGACTCGAGTTATCGAAATTAAAGACCAAGAGATTATAGATTTCCACGGCACTTATGATGAGTATTTAGCCAACCAAGAATTGGCCGCTAATGCTTAAGTAACAAACTGCGAATAACTTCAACAGCGTTATTCATGAAAACCAGCAAGTCATTTGGCTCTGCTGGTTTTTTTATGCCTATTGATTGGTAATACGGCGTAATTGGGAAACAGTGATACAGTACAATCGTGCTAGGTTGTATAAATCAATTTATTCGAATAATGCTCGACTCAACTTTTGACGAAACTGCTCGATGTAATTGCTTTATCAACACTTCAATCATGGAGCAAGCATGCATAATAATAATAATAATAATAAAATATTTCTTACCTTAGCACTCACGCTGACGCTACCCGTATTAGCGTTACAACCCAGGCCTGCACCAAACCCTGAGGTAGGTCTTGATGGCGCTGCAACCATGCACAGCGATACGTATTCTTCAGATACCACGCCTTTGGCTGGGCCTCTAGGAAATGGCTCTGGTGCGATTAAATCAAAATCTATTGCCCTAGCGGCAGCTTGTCCAACCAGCTTGATTCGTTCCGATGGCCACCCTTTAGTTCTTTGTACCAATATGTTTGGTTTAAACCCTGTGGTGCAGATTTTGAATAAAAACAGTGGGCTATCTATGGCCAAGCTGAATTTACCTGCTGGCAGCTTATTAGGGGGGGTCTATGCCTATCTAGATAATCAAGATCGCTTAGTCATGGTAGATGGAAAGCATAATCTAGTGCGAGTTAAAGCTTGGCGAGATACCAGTCGTATTATTAAGCGCTGGAAGGTAACTATTGAAGAATCAATCTCGTTAACCGCAGCGGTTAATACTCATTGTGGTGGGGATTGTGATTCGGTAGTGAGTATCAATGCTGGCGGGCAAGGGGATATTTGGTTTGCGACCAAGCAAGGATTGGTCGGTATTTATGATACTCAGACTCAGTTAATTAAAACAGTGAAGCTAGCGGCTGGGGAAGAAATACATAATTCATTCTCGAATACATTAGAGGGCCAAGCTGGGATAGCCACCAATGAGGCTTTGTATTTAATTCAGCGTGATGAAAGCGGGCAGCCAGAGATAGAGTGGCGAGTTAAGTATGATTCGGGTAGCCACAGAAAACCGGGTCAATTAAGCAAGGGCACAGGGGCGACGCCTACTTTCTTTGGTCCACAAACGGGTGCGGAATATTTGATGATTACTGATAATAATGATCTACAAGCTTCACTCTTGGTTTATAAAACTGAAAGTGCTGATTTAATTTGTCGTCATCCTTTATTTGAAGCAGGGGCTTCGGGCACAGAAAATTCAGCAATTGGCATCGGTACGAGTGTGATTGTCGCTTCGACTTATGGTTACCCATATCCAAAGGTTCCAGACGGTGTTCCTGCCGCGGTTCCTGCTAAAGCTGATTTTGCCGCGGGTATGGTTCGCATCGATTTACATCAAGATGAATCAGGCTGCGCTATGGTTTGGCAGAATAAACTTCGTTCGGCAGCGGTACCAAAATTATCAACCGCGGATAATTTAATCTATACGGTTGAACGTCGTGGATTAATGAATAAAGCGAAAGCCGGCTTAGCGGATAGCTTTTATTTCACCTCAATTGATCCTGAAACAGGAGCGACCTTGTACCAAAAACGAATTGGCGGTGGTTTCTTCTCCGATACTTTGCAAATGGCTGGGAATATTGGCGATGAACAAGTCTACTGGCAGGGTACTGTGGGTGGAATGATTCGGATTAGCCCTAAATAAGTTTATTAGTTTTGATCGAAATAAAAGATAGGAGCAAAAGATAAGAAAAAGAGGCACTCATTTTAGACTTCAAAGAGTGCCTTTTTGTTATATTCGCAATGAATTATTCTTGTTTCATCATTGCTTGTTGAGCTTGCACTAACGCTTGCTGTAAACGCTGCTGCAGGTCGTAAGCATTACCGAGAGACATCACGATACGATTATTGATTACTGCATTGCCAGGGGCCGATTTATGATGATTACCAAACTCGAAGGTCACTTCATTGGCACCGACAAAAATGTTTGAAATATCGCGGTAGCAATATTCTAGGTCGGGTGAAACATAGGCGCTGATTTTAGGGGGGGGTTGCTGGCTCATTATTTATCTACTTACTTAGGTCAGTATTAAAACTTTAACTTGAGAGGGGGCTAGGGTCATACCTGTCGGGGCATTACTCATATTCTGCAGCGCAGGGGATAGCATCTTGGTGGCGGGTAGGCCACCGGTAAATACTTTTACACTGCCCATTATACTGCGTGCAGGGCCCATCATCATACCTGACATAACACCACCAATAGCTCCGGCATTATCTCCCATGCTCATCGGTACCATAGTGGCCATGTTATGTGCAGGCATCATGGAGATGAAATGCTTCATCGAGCACGTTGGGGGAATTGCCATCGGCAGCATCGCCGTATTCGGATACGGAATCGGCGTTGGGATTGGTCCTGCAGGTGACGGGATGGGGGTAAGGCATACATCGGGCATCGCAAACTGCATACCGCCCATTGAGCAATTAGCAAACATAATATTCTTCCTTTATTCGTTCAAATGCTTGCGCATTAGCCCATGTGAATGTGTTCGCCATCGATCTTTGTGTCTTTTTGGCTGACCATAATGGTGTGCTTTGAATTCATTGTATAAAGCCCGTCGACCTTACGGCCCATTTGCGCGGCCTGCACTTGGTCGGAAGTATCCGATTTACGCACATAGGTATTAAATTTCTGAATCGCTTGTTTGGCCATGGTACTGATTAAATCACTGATAGTATGAATATGGCGTATATGGCTATGCAGTTTTTCACCCTTGATTAGCCCCTGTTTGAAAACGATCGTGGCTTCACTGGTCTTTTGTATACTTTTTTGTGAAAGCTGGTTTATTTGATCACTATGCAAGGTTAACGTTTCACTACTTGCTAAAGTAGTATTCGGGGCGAGTTGTAAATTCATTGAAGAGTCATTGTCGCGTTGTAAAATAGCGATGATATAGGCTTGCTGATGTTGGTCTTGACTGAACAATACAATGTCATTTAGTTGTGGCTCGACCAAGCAGCTGAAGGCCTTTTGGGCATTGACCGTTTGACTATTATGGTCAATTTTAATGTGACCATCTTGGATTTTTATAATCCGGCCAGAAACGTTATTTGCGCTGGCGGGAGAAATTGGAACGATATTGTCGGCTGGTAGATTCATTATTTGCCCCACTGTTCGGCTTTTTTGAGCTGTTCATTTGTGCCTTGGGCGGAGGATTTATTCGCTCCGCTCCAAATGCATTTTTCATCGAAGGATTCGTGCATTTTTGCCATATAAACGTCGGCGCCACTAAAATCACATTCTGACATAAAACTGTTGGAAAGATCGGCATAGATCAATTTAGTACGGCTTAAAATGCATAACTTAATCTCGGCTTCTTTCAGTTGCGCCATTTCTAAATTTGCGCCTGATAAATCACAGCCAATCATCTTCGTTTTCTGCAAACTGGCTTGTTTTAAATTGGTGCCTTTAAATTGAGCACCGGTTAGGTTACTTTCATATAGGTTAGCCAATTCCATATTGGCGCCAGAGAAGTCGCATTTTTGAATGTCACTACCAGTGAAGGCGCTTTGCTTGAGTTGGCTGTTGGTGAAGTTGCAGCCTTTAAGATTGCATTCTTTTAGCTGGCTTTGACTTAATTGCATACCCGAAAAATCAATACCAGAAAGATCGGCCTTGGTCATGAAGATCATTTCAAATTGACATTGGCTAATGCGGTTGCTGCCAAATTCACATTCATTAAAGGCTGTTTTTAACAGGCTACATTGCTCAAACTCTGCTTGTTTAAAATCACATTCGTTGAAAACGCCTATTTCAATTGTATTTTTAAATAAGCGAGCTGAGCTTAAGTTGCACTGCTGAAATATTCCACCATTTATTTTACAATTGCTGATACTTACGCCGGTTAAATCACAAGTAATAAAGTTGAAACCTGCTTGTTGATTATTGTCGAAGTGTGAGTTTTCAAATTTTGATTCAATAAAGTTTACATCTTCGCCTTCCAACTGGCTAAAGGTGCAATTAACAAAGCGACAGTTACTGAAGAGTGCTTGCTGTAGGTTGCAAGTAGTAAAATCACAGTCAATAAACTCGATTGCGGTGAATATTCCGCCGCTTAAATCTTGTTGGTTGAAATTAAATCGAGTGAACTGAGTATCATTGAATAGTTCACCGGCCTTTACCTGTTGGCTGAGTTGTTCACCGTTAAGGGGTGCATCAGCTATTAGTAATTCCATTATGAAGGCCTCCAGTCACGTAAAATCGTGGCGTCAAGGTTAGCACCTTGGAAGCGAGTGCCCTTTATTGTGGCCCTGATAAAGTCTACACCATAAAGGTTGCAGGTTTCTAAATTGGCATTGGTCAGTAGCGCTTTAGACAGAATACCTTCCATGAAATCAGCTCGTTTCATACTCGCTTGATTCAGGTTGGCCTTGCGTAAAATTATTTGTTTGCCGCAGGCGCCGTCGAAATTTGAATCACTGAGATCAGCCCCTGAAAAATTAGCACTGTTTAATTCACTTTCAGTGAATAGGGTGCCGGGTAAATTAAGGTTTTGGAAGTTAGCCTTATTTAATATAGCACCACTGAAATTAAGATTTTCGAAGTTGCACACGGCTTCTTCGTCGGCGCCGACGAAGCAGTTACTGGTCATATCGGCAGCGATGAATGAGGTGCTACTAATCGAGGTGTTAGCCCAGGCCGTTGATGGCAGGGAAGCACTATCTAAATTACAGCCGGTAAGTTGGCTATTGATGAAATTACAGGTTTCTAACTGGGCGTTACGGAAGCTGATGTTTTTCAAATCAAGTTCAAGAAACGGGAAGCCTTTAATGATACTGCTATCGAAGTTGCAATCTTTTAATATGATATAGAGAACTTCAGGCTGGTTGATGTAAGCCCCAATAAATGATGTGCCGATGAATTCTGCTTTGGATAATTTACTTTCGTTGAAGCTAGAGCCATCAAAAATAGTATTGTGACAATGGCTATTGCCAATATTTGCGTTATCAAAATTTGCTTGACTGCAATTTGTATTAGTCAAGTTTGCGCGAGCTAAAATTGCACCCGAGAAATTGGCACCCACCAAGCTCGCACCACTTAAGTTCACTTGTTCCATGTAGCAGTTTGAAAAGTTCATGCCGTCGAGGTTTTGGCCAGAAAGATCTAGGCAGGCCCAGTCTTGTTCACTCGCATTTTTGTTGCCATTAGCAAGGGCGAGCAGCTTGTTACGCTGCAATTCGTCATCCGCGTGGGGTGATAGGCCATGGTCGGCGAAATGTGCTGCCATGCCATAACCTTGTTTAAATTGGTTTTGTGCTAAATCGAGGTCATTACTCAGTTTAGCAAGTTCGTTTTTCTGTAATTCATCCAATTGCTGTTGTGCTGTTAGAATTTTTTCATTGTCAACGAGCATTGGGTTGGTAAGCATTAAGTGTAATTCTTGCTGTGCTTTTTGGATATCGGGAGAGGTTGCATTTATATGCTGCCTTATGGCTTCGATATCTAATCGCGGTAGGGCGGTTAGCGAGGGTGATACTTCATCATTGGCTATATTTTCTAAGCGTTGAATTTGCTCTTTTAGTATTGCCCTTTGTTGATCGTCTAAATTATTTTGGCTATCAGCGTTGTCGAGCTGCTGGTATAAGCCGTCTATTTGAGGTTTGATCGATTCAAGGGCTTGTGCTTTCTTTACATCGGTGAAACTGCTAATTTCAGCAAAAATATCATCCAACTTTTTAAAGGAAAAGTCTGAAAGATCGAGGTCTTTTGGATTGCCCGAGTTTATACCGGGAATGATCTCATTGAGCTTGTTTAATAAGGCTTCAGTAGCAGGGTCTTGTTGTTTCTGTGAGTTGAGAGAATCCAGCTTGGCCAATAAATCATTTTTTTGTTGCGCATCGATAGCGGGGTTGTCTAATTGTTGTTTTAGCTCTTGCAGAGAGCTTTCAATCTTCTCATCGACAACCGCTTGAATTGTTTCCGCTTTGCTTTTCATATTGCTAGAAAGTGGGCTTTCTTGAATATTATCCATCGCCGACTGCTGCAATAGCTGCATTGCAGATGGGGCACCAAGAGGAATCAGGTCTTGTGTATTTAGACTGTCTTGCAAGGGATCTTTGTTTTGTATGCGCTCATCCATTGCATGGCGGTAATGTTCGCTATTACGGCGTGGATCTTGGTTATCTTCAAAAGCGAGCAGTACGTGGCTAATTTGCTCTGCTTCATCAGAACTCACTTGCATACCGCCGCGCCAAATGAGTTGCATAATATCTTTGTCTGGAAAGAACCATACGGTGTCGAGATGAAGGTCTACTTCTTTAAACTGGCTATCTGCTAGTTCATTAGTGTCTTTAATGAAGCAGCGGGGACTAAGCCCTGGTAGCTGACCTTTAATTAAGCTTTGCTGTGGGTGCAGATTGCTTAGTTCGAACGCTTCATTACCTTGGAAGAAACCATCAAGCCACTGATCTTGGCTCGCGTTCATAAAAAGACGCCAATCCATATCTTGTGGATAGCCAGGGAAATATTTTTCCATATATTGGCTATCGTAAGTCCCTTGATACTGATTTCTTTGTGGCCAGCTTGGGTCGAGTGGGGCAAAGCTGGCAGGTTCATATTGATGGTTATGGTCGGTAATCGTATTTTGGGCTAATTCAACATTGGGCAGTTCTTCGGCCTTAAACCCTAGGCCTACTGGGTTCATTGCATAGTCTTCAGCCCCAAATGCACGCTTGAAATCAAGTGGCATGCTGGTGAAGTTTTGTGGTGCGCTAGGAATGCCTGCTCGCCAATGACGATCGCCAAAAACATTGAGCACTTTCTTTTTTTCAGCAATTTCTATGCTGGCTTGCCCTGCCTGAATGTCACTGCCTTCGGGAGCAAATAAACTGGCATTAGCTAACCATTCCCCCTTGGGTTTTGGCATACCCATATCAAGCATCGGGGTATCCCCCATGCTTTCCATAATGTCGCCGATGCAGTCATGTTGTAATTCTACCTTGCCGGTAGAAATCCTAACGAACAGAGAGGGTGAAACCACCCAGTGGAACTGTCGATTCTGTTCGAAGGTTCGTTGGTTTTGGGCTATTTGTAGAGGTGCGAATATTTTCACTTAATGTATAAACCTTATAACCCGTCCATGATAACGCCGCCGGCGCGTATGGCTATCTTATGGGATTGCAATTTCATCTCAGCATCGTCTAATCGAATGGCAAGCTTTTCGATATCCGTTACTTTTTGGGTGAGGCCTAAAGTTTTCATTCGGGCTTCCACAGAAGGTGCGACTTTAGTGAGCAAGCCAGTAACGCTATATTCGAACTTACCATTATTTAATTCAATTTTACCCGCAGCGTCGGCTTCTATTTCAATGGTTAATGAAGCATTTGCTTTCATGTCTAATTTTAGCGATGCTTCAATACTGATATCGATAGCCCCTGATAAACTTATTGCAAGAGACGCAGTCCCAGTTGCTGAAATGCCAAATTTACGTTCACCGCCAAAGTTGAATTCCGCTTTATTGACTTCTTGATAAGAAAAATCCATAACATTTGAACCCATGCCATCCGACTTAACTATTGAGTGTGTGGCAAGGGCACCAGTAGCCATGTTGTAAGATTTTTCATCAGTATGGGTGGAGCCTTTTTTAATGATTTTAGTACTGTCTGAAATTACTTCCGTACCATCAATGTTCCAGTCCTTTTCTTTAACTGTTTTGGTATATACATCAGTGATTTCGGTTGGGTTGAATGGGTTAGGAACAGATTCTGTTTCGGTACTGGATGAATTATCCGACGTCTGGTTGCCATTACCTGCCCAGCTCTTAGATTTAGATCCTCGGCCTATCGTCTGCTCCCAAGAACGTAAATTTCCTTTATGAAACCCCATTTCTACTGAGTAAGTAGAAGCATCTGTGTGGGTAATCTCTAAAGAACTGCAGCGATCACTGATATCTATGGCGTTGCATTCAGAACTGAACTCATACGAGTTGGCTTTGAACGTCTTTTCAACATTCATATTATTTTTATGAAAAGGCTGAGTGGAATCTGAAGCACTTGGGGTTTTATTAGTATCAGACAGTGGGAACGGGTATTCACCCCCTGTAAGATCTACCTTGCCTGAGATATTCGGCCATATAACGGAATTAAAACTAGGACCACCCAGTTCGAGTAGATCGAGGCTTAATATATCTTTCTCGTCGGCAGCGGTATAGGGAGTAATTTTTTGATTAATAGCTGATGCTTGATCTAAGTAGTTTTCGACATAACTATTACCTAAATTGTAATTCCAGTAACCACCAAAATCATAAAGGTTGCCGTTATGCCAATGAAGCTTGTCACCCTCACGAATCTCTACACTATCGCCGTAATGGCGGGTAAATATATAGTCACCTGAAGCTTCTTCATCTTTTGTGAACGTAGTAGTTGTGGTGCTAGAGGGGTCGATGAATGCAGTGTGTTGTGAGAAATCACCACGATCATTGAAATAATTTTTTATTGACCCGCTAATTGTAGAATCACTAACGCCTATGTGAGTTTTTGTTGTTGAATAATTTTGGCGTCCCAATAGAGAGCTGGTAACTAAGGTACCGTTGGTTGCAACCACTGCATGATAAGGATTTGCGCTGGTTACGGGAACAGGGCTTAAAGAATTATCGAGTGCATGCTGAATATAAGGGCAGTTGGGGTTGTTGTCGACAAATGAAATTAAAACTTCGGTATTCGGAGTTAGGGGTACATCTACGCTATTACTACCTGCTGTAGTCTGTGCTTTTCTTAACCATGGGTGAAGTGAGGATTCATTTTCAAAACCCAATAACTCTGCTTTGTAATATCCCGCAGTATTACGCTGCGCTTGGGTGATATCATCGGTTTCAGAAATGACCTTACCAACAACATTAGTTGCTATAGGAATTGCGTAGTGACGAGCGGGACGAAAGCATGTGCTATCAGGAATTGCTTGGAATTCACAAGTGAAATTTGGAGCAACTCCCGAGTTAGTAGAGTTTAGGTTACGTGCAGTATTAACTGTTTTAATAACAAAGGCTTGAGTAAAGTCACTATCATCCGTATCAATTAATAACCCAGGCATAATGTAGGGTATTTGAGTCTCACCTGAGGCTAGGTGATTTAAACAGTTAGCAGCTTCTTGACGAATCTGGGCAATATATTCAGCTTCCTCTTGAGAGTTTACATCGGATAAAGTTTGTTGTGCTTCAGTTAAACCATTTTGGAGGCTGCTACCGGCCGGATAAGAAGCAGTAATTGAAGTTCCAGCATTTTCGTGATCATAACCTAGGACAGTGGTGTAGCTCTCAACAGGTATTAAGTTTTCTTGCCAGTTGCGAATTTTTAAAGGAGAGCTGTCTGATGTCGTATTGGTAGTTTTTAGTTGGGTAGTGAACTTTTGGTCGTACTGGTTGTTATCTGCAAAAACTAGCTGGCTACTAAAATGGTCAAAGTAAAAATGAAACCCCCAATGATCGCAAACTCGAGCGACAAAGTTTAAGTTTGATTCGTGAAATTGGCAAAATAGTTTTCTTGTAGGCAGGGTACTTGTGATATCAAAAATAGGCGTGCGATCACTTAGAGCAATATCGTGATCAAATTCTAATTGTATGACGGCTAAAGCATCTAATGATGCATCTTCTTTGAAATATATCTCAGACCGGCTGTTAGTCGTTGTTTTTTTTAGTTTAGGCTGGAATTCTAAAATCCACTCACTACTGGTTTTCGAAGCTTTCGAAATATATCCAGGAATTTCGATATCTCCAGTGTGGAGAGACGTGTCATATTCAACAATGGTAAAAATTGCATCTCCATCAATCACATCGACCAATTTTTCTCCTGTACTAGGAATCTCTGTGGTAAATGTATATTTAAATAGACGGTTCATTTCCTCTATACCGTCAAACTCAACAAGTGTTAATTCAAGGCTATCGACGGTTAACTTAAACGTTGGTGTGGGCATGTCTAAGCAGCTCCTTTTGCTTTAATAGAGGAAAAAAATAATTAATAGATCATAATTACCGTATAACCTGAGGTCAAGCGCTCTCTAGTGACCAGAGCTTATTGATATAAGACCATATAATATAAGATGAATACGCTGTAATTGTGCTTTATGGCATAATAAAATGAATACCAAGCCCATTTGAAAGTAAGCTATAAATTATGTTGATCGAAAATAACTCAGACATTGTTAAATCTTCGAAATTACTCACTCTAAATCACGGTGAAGAGGTGGAGTTACTTGAATTAATAAATGGACAAGTATTGGTTTTGGCGGAAAATGGCTTAAGTCTTTATAAAAACAGCGCTTCGATCGAGGATCCGCTGGCAAATGGCTTATTGCATTCCGTTGAGCTAGCGAAAGAGTTTTATCTTTTGCAAGAGGGTGGGCGCTATATGCAAATGCAACGCTCAGGCTTAGTCGGCTTGTTTGATGATAAGGTGATTTTGCTAACCCCTAATGATATTCAGCTGTTCCCAAATAGGGCATCTGCTTTGCGCAACCAAGATGAAATTGCCGTTTTTCATCTTGGTTAGTTACGATCCTGTTGGTTGGCCACTTCAAGACGATATCTTAAGGCTGTACTGGAGTCACTCGCACTAAGATGCCTAGCATAGGGTGATCAATATAGTGCAATTCATTACTTCGCATACGGCGGCTTTGCTTAATAATCGCGGCACGTAATGGAATTTCATCAATAGCGGTTAATGGAGTACTGCTGTTAGATGGAATAATGTTTTCTTCGTAATTAGAATGGTTGGGTAAGATGTTAATGGATTTATCCAGCTGGTTATTACTTTCCAAGCTCTGCCAATGCTGAACTTTTAAATCCGATACTAGGTGTAAGTAGCGGCTGCGATATAGGTGAAGTTGCCCACTGACTTCAATTTCAACTAGGGCAGCGGAAGACTTTAACGCTTGTTTGAAATTAAGCGCTTTTTTTATATCAATAATAACCAGATTTTCATCTAAGGTTGCTTTTGTTTTCTCTGGAATAGGCTGGCGCCATTTCTTACTCCAAACGAGTTGTAATCCTTTTGTTTTCTCAAACTTACTTATTTTATCTACAAACGCTGGGCCTTGATTTATAAAAGGTATTTCTAAAGATAAAGGCGAATTAGCGGTTTTCTTTTGAATATTATAGAGGCCCTCTGGCACCTCGCTTTGATTATTCCACCAGTTTAACCAGGCCCATGGATCTTCTGGCGGAACGAGAGGGAGGTCACCTTCAGCGCTAATCAATTGTTGTTCAATAAGAACTTCTGGCCAGTTCTCATGGTTGATCTTTTGGCTATCTTGATAGCCGATCAGGGCTAGCTCAATATCATACCAGCGTGGAGACTCAGCACTGGCAAAGGTGCTGTAGCTGATGCCGATGAAAAAGCTTGAAGCAATAAACAAACAATAGATAAGGCGATGCATTATGCGTCCTTCTGTAGATCGAGCAATAATCGTTCGATTACTGCCAGTCTTTGATCGATTTTGGGCATAGTCTCAATAAACTTAAGGGCTTGTCCACCTTCAAGCTTATAAGTCGCTGGGCGAGTTTG
>Ga0105359_10003319_pt1 | contig 13185 bp, 7 predicted proteins | sample GOMGulsemesocosm_6_FD_83659 | JGI IMG/M metagenome (GOLD analysis project Ga0105359, IMG submission 83659) | Methane-oxidizing microbial communities from mesocosms in the Gulf of Mexico - GOM8C Gulf of Mexico | ecosystem: Environmental > Aquatic > Marine > Cold seeps | place: Gulf of Mexico... | reverse complement strand
TGGTGGGGCGGGCGAGAGCAACTGGCTAGTTTATATCAGGAAACTGCCGCTGACTTTTATCAAACCGATAGTAAAACCTATCAAGCTTACCTCAATATTATTGAACAAGTTATCACCCGAAAAAACACTATTACCGGGCGATATTATTATCAAGAAAAAGCGATTATGGCGTGGGAAACGGGTAATGAGCTACGTGATAGCACCAGTGAGTTTGTTAGCAAAACCGCGGCACATATTAAACAGTTAGCGCCACAACAACTCGTTGTTGATGGTAATTATTTAAGTATTTTAGCGAGCTCTTTAACCGATGATAATGTCGATATTATTAGTAATCACTTTTACACGGTAAATCATAACAATAACCCTGAAACCATTAAGAAAAACTTAACTACTATCGGTGGAAAAAAACCGTATTTAGTCGGGGAATATGGCCTTACATCACCAGAGCAATTAAACGCGGTCATGCAGGCAGCAATAAATATCGAAGTTAATGGCGCTAAAGCGGTTGGGGCTTTTATTTGGGGATTTAGAGGCCATCGACACAATGGCGGCTTTTACTGGCATCGTGAAGGGGGTGGCCCACATTATAGTTATCACCTACCGGGCTTTAATGACGGCGACGCTAACAATGAATTAGCCGTAGTAAATATTGTACGTAAGGCACAAGCACAACTTGCAGGCTTAACGAATATTCCACCACTGCCAATACCTGAAGCTCCTAAATTAAGAGCGGTAACCTCGGATCTTCAACTTAGCTGGATGGGCTCTCCGGTAGGACAAAGTTATCGTATCGAGCGAAAAATTTCGGCTGAACAATCATGGACAGTGATCGCTGATAATATTTCAGATGGTAAGAATATATTTATGCCCGATAGCGATGTGTTATTTCAAGATAATGCACCAACGTTAAATACTGATATTTCTTATCGGGTGATAGCAAAGAACAGCTCTGGCTTATCTACGCCCTCAAATGTAGTCAGGTTAAAGCGATAAGCGCTTAATTACTTTGGTGATTATAATGATGATAATCACCAAAGTAAGGATAAGTGGTTTGAGGGATACTGATAAATACTATTATCAGTATCCCTATTTATATAGACCGCTATCTTTGATGCTTATTCATACCTAGTGACCAAACACTGTTGATAAATAAGGCTGCATCTTTATTCTCCAGAGTTAAAAATAACTCGTATTTATCAATCATTCAGGTTAAATTTACCCATAAATGTAACCGCTTACATTTATATTTTGGTTAAAGGATTTATTGATTGAGATCGTTTTATCCGTGGAGTAGCCAGTTAAGTTACGGAGTTGACTGGTCGAGTTAAGTTACCAAGATAAGCGGTCAAATGAATGAACGTCGATATTTTTAGCTCAGTAAATACAGTATCTAAATAAAGTAGCTAAATACAGTATCAATAAATGGGAGATAACGGATGACTAAGCAGAGGCACAAACAAATGAACAATAAGATCAATAATAGTGCAGTTACCAAGGTAGTAACGACGTTAAAAAAATCGACGGTACTCTTAATCTGTTTTTTAAGCGTAAACTCATACAACGTTTCGGCTCAGTTAGTGTTGACTAAAGCCAACTGTGAAAAGTCATTAATCAACAATGTTGCGCAAAAACGTGAGCAAAAATATACTACTCAACGTGTTGTTGAAAAATTGAATGATAGTAACGTTTATGATGTCAGCGCTAAGAGAGAGTTGATTAGTCACTGGAATCATGTGGCTACTTACCCACAAGAATATCCTCAAGTAAAACCATACCACGCGAAACAGTATGGATTAACGTATTCAGCGCAATCACCTTGCTATCAACCCAATAGTTTAGCAACAACCTTAGTCAAAAAAATAGCAAACTGGCAACGGCAACATGGTAATGGTTTGGAATTCGACTTAGCTAACAGTAACAGCACATTCACCAGTGTCGATAGTTTGCATCTAAGGCTAAAACTCAATAGCCAACACTCGAAGTTGCCTAACAATAGCGACGTTAAGTCGACGCTAGCACCTTATATCTCAGATGAAATACTCACAGAACTAGATGATGAAAATGGCTATTTACGGTTCACTTTTTATGGTCGACATCATGCTGATAATGATGTGGCAACCATTTATGGTGACATTATTATTCGATTATCACCAATAGAGCATGGCGATCACTGGCTAAACATCAGCATTCCTTTTAGTGACTTAAGTTATAGCTCACAAATAAATTACCAAGAGCAACCCGTTACAGCGGAGCAACTTGCACAAGAGCCGATAAAAGGGTTATTGATCACAGCAGAAACTAAAAATGGTAAAACATTACGCCATTATTTATTAGATGACTTTCCCGAAAACGCGCCAGAAATAATTAAAGAGGCCGCGATTGAAATAGAGCAGATACTGATCACGGGTATCTAACTATCGGGCATTAACTATCAAAAACAAAATATAACAAAGCAAAGCAAAACAAAAAAACAAAAAACGAATAATGAAGTTAACTCATTTTGTAGATACAGAAAATTAACAGCAACTTAGTAGGACCTAATATGAAATTGTACCCGTTAAATATCGCCACTTTGTGCTGCGTGGCACTTTTTGGTTGTAACAGTAACACTGCCAGCCATGCAACTAAGCAAAACCCAAGCGTTACTAGTTCAGCAACTGCCGGCGCTATTACCACAAATAGCGATGAAAATTTGCTAGCTGAACAGGTGAATAACTTGTTAGCGCAAATGACCCTTGCTGAAAAAATTGGGCAAATGACCCAAGCCGAGCGTAAATTTGCCACGCCGGCAGATGTTAAAAACTACTTTTTAGGTTCAATCTTAAATGGTGGGGGCTCAGTGCCGGGTAATAACCGTGCTGAAGCCTGGCGTGACATGATTGATGGTTATCAAGCTGCGGCGTTAACTACGCGTTTAGCTATTCCAATGATCTATGGCACCGATGCTGTTCATGGCCATAATAACGTTATTAACAGCACGCTTTTCCCTCATAACATTGGTTTAGGGGCAATGCGTAATCCAGCACTAGTAAAAGAAATAGCTCGAGTAACGGCAAAAGAAGTGGCCGCCACGGGGGTACATTGGAATTTTGCGCCTACTCTATGTGTTTCGCAAGATGAACGCTGGGGACGAGCCTATGAATGTTTCGGTGAAAAGCCTGAAATTGCTATTTCCTATTCAGGAAAAATTGTTGAAGGCATGCAGGCAGCAAATCAAGTAGTGGCAACGGCAAAACATTGGGTCGGCGATGGTGGCGCGAAATATGGCACAGGTGATCATGAATATATTATTGACCGAGGCGATACACAGGTAAGCGAAAGCGAATTAAGAAATATTCATATCGCCCCCTATTTACCGGCTATTGCCGCAGATGTTGGCACGGTAATGATTTCTTATAGCAGTGTTAATGGCTTAAAAATGCATGAGCATAAAAGGCTCAACACCAGCGTATTAAAAGATGAATTAGGGTTTAAAGGATTTACTATTTCTGATTGGCAAGCCATAGAAGAAGTACAAGGGCAAACCAATAGAGCGCGAGTAGTAAGCGCGATAAATTCGGGACTTGATATGGTCATGGAGCCTGAATTTTGGCGCGAATTTATTAGTGATTTAACCGCCGCGGTAAACGATGGCGAAGTAGCTATGTCGCGTATCGATGACGCTGTGCGCCGAATATTAACGGTGAAAATGAAAGCAGATTTATTTACCAAGCCGCTATCAACCGATCGCTTTAAAGATTACCACGGAGTTTTAGGTAATGCAGAGCATCGTAAGGTTGCTCGCCAAGCCGTGCAAGCATCACAAGTGTTGTTAAAGAATAACGTTATTAATGGCAGTGCGGTTTTACCGATAAGTAAAGACGCGAAAGTGTTTGTTGCCGGTAGCCATGCGAATAATATCGGTTTACAAAACGGTGGCTGGACTATTGAATGGCAAGGTAAGTCTGGTGATATTACCCAAGGGACCACTATTTTAGCGGGCATAGCAGCACTTGCTAATAAAGCGGTTACTTTTAATGAAGACGGTAGTGACGCGGCCGGACATGATATTGCTATTGTGGTGATTGGTGAGCAGCCCTATGCTGAAGGCGCCGGAGATTATCAAGAACAACCTTGTCAATATTGTCAGCCATTAACGTTAGCCAAAGAGCAATTAGCGACTATTGAAAAAATAAAAGCCGCAGGGGTTCCTGTGGTGGTAGTACTCGTTTCAGGAAGACCTTTATTAATCACGCCTGAGCTGGCTAACTGGGATGCTTTGGTAGCAGCGTGGTTGCCAGGTACTGAAGGTGATGGTGTTGCCGATGTGCTGTTTGGTGATTATAAGCCGACTGGGAAGTTACCTGTTACTTGGCCAAAAAATCTAGAGCAAGTGAAAATGAATAGTGTTAAAGATAGTTACACACCGTTATTTAATTATGGCTTTGGTTTGAGTTACTAAATGCAAAATTCGACTAATGTTAGCAAACTAACTAACGCTACCAAATCAACTTGCGCTCAGGCAAGTAAAGCCACTAACGCAGGTAAAGCAACAGGGTTAGTGGCTAATCGGCTGGTGGGTGCAATTGAGGCAGGCGGAACAAAATTTGTTTGTGCCGTCGGCACGTGTCCTGAAGATCTTACGCGAGCTGAATTTCCAACCACAGGTAAGCCAAAAGAGGTTCTCGCGCAAGTATGTCAGTGGTTGTTAAATCAGCAAAGTAAACGTGGCACGTTAGCAGCAATTGGTGTGGGATCATTCGGCCCGATAGATCTTGATAAAACCTCGCCAACGTATGGCTATATTACTACTACGCCAAAACCCCATTGGCAAAATACCAATATTGTCGCCGCGATTGCTAATGAATTTCCAGACATTGAGATTGCCTTTAATACCGATGTTAATGTCGCTGCCTTAGGCGAGGCTTATTGGGGAAATGGTCAAGATGCGTGTGGAAACAGCCTCGATGATTTGGTCTATATTACTATCGGCACTGGCATTGGTGCCGGCGTTATTTCGTCTGGGCAGCTAGTGTCGGGCTTAATGCACCCTGAAGTGGGCCATATGTTATTACCGCGGATCAGCAGTGATGAGTTTATTGGCAGCTGCCCATACCATAAAGATTGTTGGGAAGGGTTATGCTCCGGCACTGCATTGTTTAATCGAGCAGGTATTAGCGCAGAAAAATTACCGGCGACTCATCCTTCATGGTCTTTAATGAGCCAATATATTAGTTATGCATTAGCCAATATTATCTTAATGATGTCCCCGAAACGCATTATTCTTGGTGGCAGTGTTAGCAAAGCGGGGTTATTAGGGCAAGATGAATTTTTTAAACAGATAAGAGAGCAAACCGCTAAAGTATTAAATGGCTATATAACGTCACCATTATTAAATAACGGCTTAACGGATTATATTGTTAGCCCTAAACTTGGCGATAATGCTGGCGTATGCGGTGCGATGGCGCTTGCCCAGCAGCAATTGAAATAAGGGGCAAGTTTAGACATCTGGTGATCTAGCGGCCTAGGAGCATCTCTTTCTAGGCTAAAAGTTCAATGTTTCCTATAATGGATGCAAGCATACTTGTTACTGCTGTTGTTTAGTTTATGAATATCTACGGAGTAGTTTAGGGATGTTATTTTTGCTAAATAACAGCTAAGATGTTGTTTTTAATCTCTTATAGAGTTATTAGTTATGCCGATAAATATAAAATTATTAAAAGTGTCTCATAAAATAATTATCGGCTTTGCGGTTATTCTCTTACTTTTATTGTTTTCAAGTATTAGCTCTGTCGGTATTCTAAGTGATATTAAAACAGCGACAGCTAAAGTCGATGAGTTTGGCTTACCTATTCAAAAATACGCCTACACAGTACAACAACAACTTCTTAAGCAGGCAAAAACTTCCTCATTCATCCCAACAGCAACGATTAAAAGTCATCAGCAATTAAAGGGCTCCTTTGCTCAGCAAGGCGAAACCTTAGCCGAAAACAGTAAGCTTATTGAACAGATGCTCTATGTGTTCCCTAGCATGACAAAATTAGCCAATTTTAATCAGGCCTATAGTCAATACTTAGCTTCTGTTGACGCGATGTTTGTATATCGAATGGCTGAACTAGAACAGTCGAATGAACTTCAACATCAGCAACAATTACTTGCTGATATTCTTTATGAAGCAGGTGCTATTTTAGGTGATTTAACTTATTTAGACGATCCCAATAATCAAGCAATAATTGATAGAATTGCGGGCTCTGCTAGTCAAGTGGAAGGATTTATCTTCAATTTAACCGATGCCACTAAAACGATTCTTACCATCAATACGCTTGCCGAACTAAAAGAGTCACGGCAAACAATCGAGTTCGCGATAAGTAATGTTGAGCAGTACTCTGTTTTTCTGATTAATTTAGGGCAAGAATATAATACCGACGGTTTAATTGAGCAGTTTGTTGATGAATTCAATAAAGCCAAATCACCACTAACTGGTGATGATAATTTATTTGACCTAAAAACAAACCAACTAAACCATAGAAACGCACTCATCAAGGGCTTTAGTGACTCAGAAGTACATATTGCTGATGCTATTAATAGTATATCTATATTTTTACAAGCCACTGATGATAATTTATCCGCATTACAAGCGGCAATATTAGTGAATGTAGAGCAGGGAAACCTAGAGACACTCATCATATTTATCGTGTTGTTTTTGGTGGGGCTTGGCATTGCAATGACCACGATCAAAGCAATGATTGGCCCACTAAAGGGCATCAATAAAGTATTAGCTCAAATAGCTAAGGGCGATTTGTCTCGCCAGCTTAAGGTTACCTCAGCAGATGAGTTTGGAGAGCTTTCTAAAAATGTGAATTTAGTGGTTGCTGACTTAAGATCTTTAATCTCTAATATTACAGGTAATACCCACCTGTTAACTAGTGCCGCTGAACAATCTAGCCACAATATTGCTCAGGTAACTGACTCGTTAGCAACGCAAAAGCAAACCATTGAACAGGTCACCGCACAAACCGATGAATTAGGAAAAAGTGCCGATCATATTCTAAATAAGGCTAATAATGCTGAAGACAAAATGGCTAGTGCATTAACGCAGAGCAACGCCTTGGAACAAACAGCAAATTCCACCCATGAGCGTATGCAGAACCTTGTCTCTATGCTCGATAGTACTTCAAATGTTATGGCGCTACTACAACAAGAGTCGAGTAATATTAGTGGTATCTTAGAGACTATTCGTGGGATTTCAGATCAAACTAACCTCTTAGCGCTCAATGCAGCAATAGAAGCTGCGCGAGCCGGGGAAGCGGGCAGGGGGTTTGCCGTCGTTGCTGATGAAGTTAGATTGTTAGCGAGTAGAACGCAAGAATCTGCTACCGAAATTCAAACTATGATTGAGTCATTACAAAGCCAAACCGAACAAGCCGTTACCGATATTATGCAAGGGAAAAATGAAGCTAATAACTGTCAACAACATACCGATCAACTTATTCAAACCTTATTGTTAATCACCGGTGATATTGAACAAATGCATGACATGAGCACTGATATTTCACAATCAGCCACCCAGCAAAACGCTCTGAGTAATGATATTAAGCACAGTATTCAATCTACGGTTCGGTTAAGTCAAGAAAGTAGTGATATGTCAGCTTCAACTCTTACCTATAGTAACCAAGTAGCGAACTTAGCCACTAAACTTGATGATGCTATTGGCACCTTTAAAGTTACAGAGTAATTATATTGCTTGTTATTTCGTGGCGTGGCGTGTCGGTATTTAAATAGGTGATAAGTTGGTGGATGGATTTTCAGTAAACACCTTTATGAAGGCGATGAAAAGTTAATTTATCATTTGGAAAAGTAGTAGTTTACAACGCTTTACTGCTTATATATGCTAACAATGAGTCTATTTAAATAATTACCTTATCGGGAGATTTTTTATTCAGCAAGGTAATAAGTATTATTTCATTGTTAAGTTCTTATCTTTTAATAAGGCTTTAGGAAGAAATAGCTTTATTGATACATTTAGAATATTACTTTGTATAGTGATGATGTGCACTACATTCGTTAGTCGTGCTCAAGTGCTTGAAGATAGCACATGGTTGAAAAATATTAATCATGAACTAAGCCAACAGCCCTGGTTAACCTACCAAAAGCTTCAAAATCAATCCTCACGTTATGAAAATATGACGGTAGATTATAAACTGTGGTGGTTATTACGTAGTGCTCAAACAGAAAACCGCCTTTTTTTATCTGATCAATTTCATCAAACTGTCAATTTGGCTATTAGCCTGCTCAAACCCTCTACCTCGGTGGAATTAGTTAGTCAACTCCACTATTTAAGTGGTATTGCTTCCTATCAGCAAGGTAAATATCACCAAGCTCAAGCATTATTTCAGCAAGCGATAACCTTAGCTGAAAAGCATCAACTTATTTATGTAGAGGTACTTGCTAAGCAAGAGCTTGCCTATACCCGCAGCTTGGTAGATTTGTATGAATTATCGTTACATGAACTGCAACAAGCCTATTTAAAAGCATTTTCCCTCTCTGATGATTATTTGATCGCCAAAATTAATGAAACCTATGGTGCTGTATATGGCTATATGGATGACTTTGAAACCTCTATCGAGTATTACCAAAAAGCATTAGTGAGCTATCAGCACTTGGGGTATTTATATGATATTGCTGAAGCAACCAATGGCATAGCGGCAACTTATCGCCACTGGAAAAAATACGATTTGGCGATAGAATATTATTATCGTTATGAACAAGCTATTGCTTTTAGTCCCGATAATACCCATGGAAAATTTTACGCCTTATATGGCCGCGGCATGAGCCAAGCCGAGAAAGGTGATTGTATTGATGCCATTATTACTATCAATGAAGCGATAACATTAATAGGTTTTATCGACTATAAAGCTGAACTATATAAACGCAAAGCCCAATGTTTACTAACACAAAATCGACTAGCTGAAGTTGAAGAAGCGCTTACTCGTGCTAATGATATTTTTTTAACGCTACCTGAATTAATGGAAACCCGCTGGCAAATTGAAATTATAAAATTACAGGCCGAGTTAGCGCAAGCCAGAGGAGATAGTCATAAAGCCTACCTGCTGTTAAAAGACTTTAGCCAAAAAGAGCGGGCTTTACTGAAAAAGAAATCATCAGATAAGCTACTAAGGGTGCGTGGTGCATTAGAGCATGAACGTCAAAATATGGAATTATCGCTATTACAGCAAAGGACTAAAGTACAACATTTACAAATTGAGCAGCAGCTACAAAGTAATACCTCACAAAACTACTTGATTGCACTGGGCACGCTACTAATTTTGATGGCGATAATTTGGCTGTTTTTACAACGTAGAAATAATAGAAGGCTAGCGTCGCTAACCATTACCGATACACTGTCTGAATTATATTCGCGTGGCTATGTTTTTAAGTTCTTAAGAAAATTAATTGATAAATCAGCAATGAATAAAAGCCAAGTGTCTATCATGGCCATTGATATTGATGACTTTAAATCGCTTAATAAACGATATGGGCCACCTTTTGGTGATTATGTTATACGAGAAATAGCTAAAATAGGGCTAGAAACACTGCGCGTAAATGACGTGATGGGGCGTATTGGCGGTGAAGAATTCTTAGCGGTATTACCACGTATTGATGGTGAACATTGCGTTCAAGTGGCGCAACGTTTTGTTGATAAGGTACATGCCCACCCCTTCCTTTATCCTACCGAGCAAGCCAGTAAAGCTAATATTGCTAAAAATAGCAGCAGAAAAAAAGCAGAGCCTATAGCGGTGAGCGTCAGTATAAGCATTGGTATCGCTGTTTCATCTATTACCATCACTGATGCCAATCAATTATGTACACAGGCTGATAAAGCACTTTATCAAGCAAAATCGCAGGGAAAAAATCGCGTTGCACTATATAAAACCAGTTTCTTTGATTCTCCGCAAAGCCATGCCGGTGAGCCGGTATTTATTCAAGACGTATAAACACAGTCATCATTATAAGCTCCTCTAAGTAATTGTTAATTAAGTTCTATTGTTGTTTAGGTAAATCCCTAATACCATCAACTAAGCTAAGTTATCTTTCTCTAATAACGGGGTTTAATACAGCCACCCTCATATTTTGCACCAAATGAGAACTCACTGCATTTGTTGTGCGCTTTTTTGGTGCGTGAGTTTGGTGTTTTTTTGGATATATATATCTACCTTGTTGTTATATAAAGGGTATTTATCTTGGCACATGAATTGTAATATAAAGCTGATGTATAACAAATATAACTAAAAAAGGGGTCTACAATGAAAATAGTTAACGCAATCATTAAACCATTTAAGCTTGATGATGTTCGTGAAGCCATTTCTGACATTGGCGTAGAAGGTATCACTGTTAGTGAAGTAAAAGGTTTTGGTCGTCAGAAAGGACACACAGAGCTATATCGTGGCGCTGAATATCAAGTAGATTTTTTACCTAAAGTAAAACTAGAAATCGCTGTTAATGATGACATTGTTGAGCGTTTAGTAGAAACCATTACTAAAGCGGCATACACAGGCAAAATTGGTGACGGTAAAATCTTTGTTTACAATCTTGAGCAAGCAGTACGTATTCGTACTGGCGAGCAAGATAGCGAAGCACTTTAATAATTTAAATCTTGTTACTGCTTACGTTTACCTGAAGATGACGCTACTTTTGCGCTACCTGCAAAATACTATTCACTTCAAAATAGACCAAGTAGTTAAAGATCAATAATTACAATTATAAAATAACGCAGGATAAATTATGGAACAGAATATTTTTCAAATTCAATACGCGCTAGATACCTTTTATTTTCTAGTATGTGGTGCGCTAGTTATGTGGATGGCTGCTGGCTTTTCAATGTTAGAAGCCGGTTTAGTGCGTGCTAAAAACACCACTGAAATTTTAACTAAAAACGTTGCCTTGTATGCTATTGCCTGCATCATGTATTTAGTTGTTGGTTACGACATCATGTATGGTGGCGGTGTATTCTTAGATGGTATCGCGCTTGATGGCGCTGCAGATGCTGATGCCTTAGTTGGTGCGGTATTAGCTGAGTCAGCTGAAGCTGGTTTTGATGGCGGTGCTGTTTACTCAAACGCTTCTGACTTCTTCTTCCAAGTAGTATTTGTTGCTACTGCAATGTCTATTGTTTCTGGTGCTGTTGCAGAACGTATGAAACTTTGGGCTTTCTTAGCATTTAGTGTGGTATTAACTGGTTTCATCTACCCGATGGAAGGTGCTTGGACGTGGAATGGCGAGTCTGTATTTGGTCTTTATACCTTAGGTGACCTTGGTTTTTCTGATTTTGCTGGTTCTGGTATTGTTCACATGGCTGGTGCTTCTGCTGCATTAGCAGGTGTATTACTACTTGGTGCTCGTAAAGGTAAATACACTAAAGACGGTAAAGTAAATGCTATTCCAGGTGCTAACTTACCTATGGCTACGTTAGGTACATTCATTTTATGGATGGGTTGGTTTGGTTTTAACGGTGGTTCAGTATTGAAACTTGCCGATATTAACAGCGCTAACTCTGTTGCGATGGTATTTTTAAATACTAACGCCGCTGCTGCTGCCGGTGCAATTGCCGCATTAGTTTTTGCTAAAATCTTATTCAAGAAAGCTGATTTAACCATGACACTTAATGGTGCATTAGCCGGTCTGGTTGCAATTACCGCTGAGCCTTCTACACCATCTCCGTTACAGGCAACTGTTTTTGGCGCTATTGCTGGTGTGATTGTGGTGTTATCAATTATCGCGTTAGATAAAGTTAAAATTGATGATCCTGTCGGTGCTATCTCTGTTCACGGTGTGGTTGGTTTATTTGGTTTATTATTGGTACCAATTACTAACCCTGACGCTGCTACATTTAGCGGTCAATTAATTGGTGCTGCTACTATTTTCGTTTGGGTATTCTCTACTAGTTTCGTAGTATGGTTTGCTTTAAAGAAAATTATGGGTATTCGTGTTAGTGACGAAGAAGAATACGAAGGCGTTGATAAATCTGATTGTGGTATGGAAGCATACCCAGAGTTTACTAAAGGCTAATTTATCTAGTTTTTATTAACCCTTTTAAAAAGCAGCGTTTACGCTGCTTTTTTTATGGTTGAAATTCTTTGATGAATACGTATGTAGTATGGTGATATTTTATGCATTCTAGGTATGCTAACTGCCCTAACTTATTCTAATTAAAGGAATGCTATGAAAAATGTAGCGCTGTGGCTAGCCTTAATTTCTTCTCCCTTCAGTGTGGGAGTTTTTGCTAAATCAGTACAACTTCATTCACCGGATGGAGAGATAAAGATCACCATTAATGATAATAATGCTAAGCCTAATTATCAAATTGCTTTACAAAAAGAAAATATCTTCGCGCCTTCTCAGCTCGGTATGGAATTTAAAAACACCGCCAGTTTTGCTCAAGGCTTTGTGATTGACAATATCGTTACTAATAACATTGACTCTCAGTGGGAGCAACCATGGGGAGAGCGACGCTTTATAAAAGATCAGCATAATGAAGTCGCGGTTACTTTTGCCGGCCAAGGTAACAAGCAACGTCGCTATACCGTACGCTTTAGAGTATTTAATGATGGTGTTGGCTTTCGCTACGAAGTGCCTAAGCAACCCGGCTTAGCTAACAGCATCGAAATAACCAATGAGTTAACCGAGTTTGCTATTAGCGATAGTACCAAAGCAACAGCGTGGTGGATCCCTGCTCGTGGCTGGAATCGTTATGAGTATGTTTATCAAACTACGCCTCTAGCAGAGGTAGATCGTGTTCATACACCTTTTACCTTTAAACTAAAGTCAGGTGTGCATGTCAGTATTCATGAAGCAGCGCTAGTTGACTACGCCGCAATGACCTTAGATCAACGTCGTCCAGGCGTGTTTAAGGCCGATTTAACACCATGGTCAGACGGAACCTTAGTCAAAACAAACGCCAACTTCAAAACGCCTTGGCGTACTATTCAAATCAGTAAAGATGCGGTTGGCTTACTTAACGCAAATTTAATTCTGAACCTCAATGAACCAAATAAGTTAGGTGACGTTTCTTGGGTCGAACCTGGTAAATATGTCGGTATTTGGTGGGGCATGCATGTTGGTGAAAACACTTGGGCAACGGGCGCTAAACATGGTGCAACAACCAGTGAAACTAAACGTTATATGGATTTTGCTGCCGAGTATGGTTTT
>Ga0105359_10003305_pt1 | contig 13215 bp, 13 predicted proteins | sample GOMGulsemesocosm_6_FD_83659 | JGI IMG/M metagenome (GOLD analysis project Ga0105359, IMG submission 83659) | Methane-oxidizing microbial communities from mesocosms in the Gulf of Mexico - GOM8C Gulf of Mexico | ecosystem: Environmental > Aquatic > Marine > Cold seeps | place: Gulf of Mexico... | reverse complement strand
ATCATCAAGCGCTTTTTCAACAAACCAAATCTTGTCGGGGCGATATACAATGATCAAATTAAATGATGAGTATAAAGAGCTTGCGTGGCAAGGTTTATGGAAAAATAATCCAGGCTTGGTTCAGTTACTAGGTCTATGCCCATTATTAGCGGTGACCAATACCATTACCAATGCGCTAGGTTTAGGCTTGGCAACACTTTTAGTATTAATCGGCTCTAATGTTACCGTTTCTGCCATTCGTCAATGGGTACCTAAAGAAATACGTATACCCATTTTTGTCTTAATTATTGCAGCCTTTGTTACTTGCGTACAATTATTAATGAATGCTTATACTTATGGTTTATATAATTCTTTAGGCATATTTTTACCTTTAATCGTGACAAATTGTGCCATTATCGGTCGAGCAGAAGCCTACGCATCGAAAAATCCTGTAAAACAGGCCGCATTCGACGGCTTGATGATGGGCATAGGTTTTACCTTGGTTTTGATCGTATTAGGCGCCATAAGGGAAATCCTTGGCCAAGGGACATTATTTGATGGTGCAAATTTATTGTTGGGAGAATGGGCTAGTACTTTAAGAGTAGAAGTCTACCATTTAGACAGTCAGTTTTTATTAGCAATATTACCACCAGGTGCATTCATTGCCATGGGCTTTTTAATTGCAGGTAAAAATGTAATCGACGAAAAAATAGCGGAACGGACACCTCGCGTTTCAGAACAAGCAATTGAACGTGTTCGAGTAAACTTTGATGAAAAATAAAATATGAATAAATTAAAACGTTTAGAGATACTGACACGATTACGTGATGATAACCCTACGCCAACAACAGAATTAAACTTTTCTTCCCCTTTTGAACTACTTATCGCCGTACTGCTCTCTGCTCAAGCGACAGACGTCGGTGTAAATAAAGCAACAGCTAAACTATACCCTGTCGCCAATACCCCACAAGCAATTTTGGACTTAGGATTAGAAGGATTAAAATCTTACATTAAGACTATTGGTTTATTTAATACTAAAGCAGCCAATACGATAAAAACCTGTCAGATGTTAGTTGACTTGCACCAAGGTGAAGTTCCCGAAAATAGAGCGGCTCTAGAAGCCTTACCAGGGGTAGGCAGAAAAACAGCTAATGTAGTATTAAATACGGCTTTCGGTTGGCTAAAAGATAATGAAGGTAGATACTTTTTAGCTGTGGATACCCACATCCAACGTCTTGCCAATCGAACAGGCTACGCAAAAGGCAAAACAGTTGAACAAACTGAACAGGCCATCATCAAGAATACGCCTAATAAAACAGAGTTTATGTTCAACTTACATCACTGGTTTATTCTTCATGGACGTTATACCTGTATAGCACGTAAGCCACGTTGTGGTGCTTGCATTATTGAAGATTTATGTGAGTTTAAAGATAAGACTGAAATCTAATCGTTGGCTTAAGTAAATGAACGAAAGTCTGATTTCTATTTGGAACGCAAACTTTAGTGCCGCAACATCGACGGTTGTCATTCCAGATGGTTGCCGCGATTTGATTGTCAAAACCTTGGTAAATGAAAAACCAAATTGGTTAGTGTCACCTCTATATGATCGCTCTGAACTTGTTCAGATAGAAGCAAGTTGCAATTATATTGGCTTTCGTTTAAGTCCCGGAGCAGAAATTAAAGAGCGTGAGTTGTTAGACTACATCGAAACAAAACAACTTAATGTTGAAGATGTAAAAGATTTTATAGACGACTTTATTTCAATCGAAAGCTCGATTGAGGAAGTACTAACGTGTTTAGCCAACGAGATGGGTTCACTAAAACAAATTTCTGCTCAACTTGGGGTCAGCACCAGAACGTTACAGCGACTGGTTTTAAGTAAAACACAAAGAACACCTGGCTATTGGTTGCAATTAGCCAGGGTTAGAAAAGCTGCTAGGAGTTTAAGCCAAAGTGTATGCCTAGTTGATGTAGCTGAAAATTACGGCTTTTCTGATCAGTCTCATATGAATAGAGAGTTTCAGCGCTGGTTTGGGTTAACACCAGTACAAGTATTAAGTTCTCCAGCTATCATCAGGCAGTTAAATGATAAAGGCTACGCGTAAGGTGCAACAGGCGTACATATTTCAATCAAGAATCCATTCTTGTCTGTTACATAAGCTATAGTCTGTCCCCAGGGCATTTCTGTCATATCTTGTACGAGTGACGCACCTGCATTCAGCGCATTAGAAAGTGCAGTCTTAACATCATCAGTTTCAAAAGCTATCTCAAACGTAGGGGTTTTCGGGTTAGGTTCAGCAGGGTTTTTTCCTAACTCTTTCATAAGCTTTAGAGAAGAAAAAGAAAGTATAGTGCTACCTGTATCTAATTCTCCATACTCTCCACTTTCATGTAGCATTTTCTTTTTAAGTCCAAATGCTTTTTCATAGAAACGAAAAGTTTCACTAACATCATCAACATAAAGTATCGTATATTTAAATTTCAAGGTATTGTTCTCTTATCGATTAAAGTCTGAGGAAGATTATAGATAGATAATTCATCTGTCTTGAATAATCGCGACAATACTTGAATTAAATGTCCTACCACGACAATACTTTAATTGGCAGATTCACTATTGCTGTCCTCACTCAACTATTTAGAGTAAGTGATGGTACTAAATTAGCAATGGGCAAATGTTGATTTAGTTGATGAAAACCCCCTAAAAGTCGCATCCAAGGATTTTAGAGTCGATATACATCATTGCCTAATTTTTCATGCTCGTTATACTTGCGTCGCTAGAGAACCCAAAGGTAGTTCTTGTATAATTGAAGAGCTGTTCAAATTAAAGATAAAGTGAATAATGGCAAGATAACAACAGTGAAATTAAAACTACTGAGGATTTATTAAAAATGAAATTTTTGCATTCCATGGTTCGCATTCAAGATGTCGAAAAATCACTGGATTTTTACATTAATCAACTAGGCTTGATTGAAACTAAAAGGGTTGATGTTGAAAAAGGACGATTTACGCTTATCTTTTTGGCGACTAAAATTGGTGGTCCTGAAATTGAACTCACCCACAATTGGGACAATGAAGAAACCTATACTGCGGGTAAAAACTTCGGACATTTAGCTTTTGAAGTAGAGAATATTTACCAAACTTGCAAAGAATTGTCAGATACAGGGGTGATCATAAACCGCCCACCACGCTGTGGTCATATGGCGTTTGTAAAATCACCTGATGGTATCTCAATTGAACTATTACAAAGAGGTGACAGTTTGCCCCCACAAGAGCCTTGGTTAAGTATGGGAAATGTGGGTTCTTGGTAAATTCAGCGCACTAGATTATTATTTAAAATTTTCACTCTAGGTTTTGCTATAGGTTTAGACAACTAAAGCAACTAAAATCTACACCGTTAAGTCCCATTTAAAAAGACCTTTAATATCAAGTTCAGCACCTAATCTTTGATAAAATTTTATCGCGCCAATATTATCTTGTTCAACTTCCCACTTAATACGTGCAGCACCATGGGCTAAAGCGACATCCCTTGCTTTAAGCATTAACGCTTCACCAATTTGTTTACCTCTAAATTTTTGCCAAACAAACACATCATCAATATTCATGTAACTTGAACCAAGCCAAATTGAATAATTCCAAGTATACGAACAGTATCCTGCTACTTCTCCTTCCAACTCAGCGAGTAAAACACCAAACTTAGGCTGTTCACAAAAGGCTGATTGAATTAATTCTTCAATATCCGTTATTACATATTGTTCTTGATTATGGTGTTTGGCAATGGCCAAAATCATAGCCAACACTTTATCTGCATCAGAACGTTTTGCTTCTCTAACTATCAACATTACCTTTCCTATAATTTCATCATTCACTTTAGAACAGATAGCAAGTTACTGTAATTATCTGTCCAAACTATTTCATTCTCAGCCGCTTTAGTCCATGGGCTGCTATAACGTCTTATCTTACTATTAGTCAATAAGTCCTGATTGTTAGTTACCAATATCCATAAAGCATCATGGCCACCTTTTTGCTCCGCAAGGGTCTTAAAATAACGGGCTTGTTTTTTACTCGAACCCGCTAAACCACGTATTAAAGGACTTAAATCTAAATGACTATTTGAAATGTGAATAGCCAAAACCCCCTCTGACGTTAAATGTTGCCAATATAATTTAAATGCTTCTTGTGTTAATAAATGAGCAGGAATTGAGTCTCCTGAAAATGCATCAACCACCAATATTTGAAATTGATTAATTCGATCAGTCAGCAATTCATTTTGCAAAGTAACTCTTGCATCTCCTAGTTTAACCTGAACATTTGCTTTCGAGTCATCAAGATAGCTAAAGTGAGATCTTGCTAATCGTTCAACATCAGGATTTAATTCATAAAAAGTATAATCGTCCCCTTGCCTACCATAAACAGCTAACGTACCAGCACCTAAACCGATAAATCCAGCGTTAACTTTACCTTTAAGGCCTAAGTACTCAATTGCCAATGCAACCGCAGTATTTTTTCGATAATAACTTTTAGCGATATGTGACTTTCCTTGCTCGAGAGATTGAGTTCCATGAGAGGTTGTTCCATCGATTAACCGTCTTTCTTGCTCACCATTAAACTCTACATCTTTAACAGCAAGGATCCCGTAGAAATTTCTGACAGTAACGACATTACTTTTATTAAACAAAATATTTAAATAGGCAAAAAAGCAGACTACCAAAACTAAAGAAACCAAACTTATAGCAGGTAAAAGAGTCATTTTATTCGCTTTATTGTCGTCAATACCCAGTGATTTATCAGGTTGTTTATTGTTTTCATAGCGACAAATAACAAACAGCACGTAGACGCTAAAAATTGCCAATGGAAATTCATAAAACTGGCTAAACAATTGTTGAGCAACAAAGGCGACAAAAACGCTTCCTAAAAAACCGCCTAACGATAAGTTTAAATAAAATAATGTCAATTTTTCAGCATTTGGTTTTAATCTTGCTAGTTCGCCATGACATAACATACATGCTGATAAAAGAATAAAGGAATATAGAATCGTCTGAGTAATAATATCGAATTGCGAACCAATAAAAAATAAAAATACAGCGGCAAAAGAGGATATTGCAAACAGAGAGAACCAATACCAAGGTACATACCAACGCGGACTATGAAAACTAATAATAAAAGTTAATAAGTAGATACACAGTGGCAGGACCCATAAAAAAGGTACCGGCGGAATATTTTGTGTCATGGCGTTAGTTGTAGAAACTAACAAAACAACGCCAACTGCAGACAACAGTAACCAGAGTATGATAGGTGACTTTTTATCATCACTGCTTAGTCCTGCCCCCACTTCTTTTACTGCGTCATTATTACGTTCTAAAGGCTGATTCTTTATCAGATTAAAACAAAAACTTAGCAAAGAAACGACAAAGATAAAATAACCTAAAGACCAATAATAAGACTGATGAGGCAGTGTTAGCAATGGTTCAAATAAAAAAGGGTAACTGATCAACGCCATTAAAGAACCGACATTTGATAAAGAATAGAGTTTATAAGGCAATTTGTTGCTATCAACAAAGGTTAACCAGCGCTGGATCAATGGACCTGTCGATGAAAGGATAAAATAAGGTACACCAACAGAGCTCATTAATAAAATTAGAATGCTTAACATCGGCGAACTTTGACTACTCAACAAGTCGGTTTTCCCTAGGCCGATAGGTAAAAACACTAGGCTAATTAATAATAATACACCATGTATTTTTGCTTGAGTAGCAACATTTCGAAGCTTAGTTAAGTAGTGAGAATACAAATAACCCAATAATAAAAAGGCCTGAAAAAACAAAAGGCAAGCTGTCCATATGGCGGCTCCCCCACCAAAAAATGGCAATATAATTTTAGCAATAAGTGGTTGGACTTGAAATAAAAGAAAAGCCCCGATAAAAATAATAAATAAATACAGCATGTTTAGTTCTACATATTAGAAAGACAAAAGAAACGCTAAATTTTCGAGGGCAAATACTAACCGATGAGCAATGAAATAGGAAGAAAAGTAAAACTATATTAACCCAGCCATTTTGGCCAGGTTCATTTCGTCACGCTATGGTGAATTTCGGCCGCTTTATCTAACACTCTACACTATGAACCTTTACCGTAGACATATGGCATACATTTACAACCAAGAATATTACATAGCTGTTTCAGCACGAAAAATGAAGGGAAATATAAAATGAATAATGCAATTTCGGCAAAGCCAAGTGAAATGACAAATCTATCAAATAATTAAGCCCCTATCGCTCTCCCCTGTAGAATTGACGCGTTAGATATCATTCGAGGTTTTGCCTTAATTGGTATTTTATTAATGAATATCGAATGGTTTAACCGACCCTTAGTCGAATGATCTGGTCGAGCTAAGCCGCACACATTTCTCTTACATTTTCAAACTCAATCGGAGACATGTCATTTAACGTCGTATGCAACCTTTCTCCATTGTAATATTTTATATATTTTTCAACATCTACTTGCATGCTATTTCTCGTTAAATGATAAACATGCAACAACCATTCATTTTTTAAGCTACCAAAGAATCGTTCAACAACTGCATTATCTAAACAAGCACCACGACCACTCATTGATGCAATGGTCTGATTGCTTTTAAGTAGTGCCTGGTAACGTTTACTCGTATATTGAGAGCCTCTATCACTATGGAACATCAAGCCTGCTTTAGGCTGACGTAAGTTAACAGCCATTTGAAACGCTCTCATGGTTAAATCAACTGTCATTCGTTTGCTCAGTGCCCATCCAATAATGCGTCGGGAGTGTAAATCCATGACAATAGCTAAGTACATCCAACCTTGATGCGTTCTCAAGTAAGTTATATCACCCGCCCAAATTTGGTTTGCTCTTTTTGGGTTGAACTGGCGATTAAGTAAATTATCCGCAACTAAGTGGCTATGCTTACGCATCGTCGTCACTTTATAAGCAACACGTTGTTTAACAACTAAATCGAGCTTCACCATTAAGCTTTTTACTCGGTAGATGCCAACCTGAAAGCTTTCTTTGCGTAATAGTTTGACCAATGTTCTAGCGCCAGCACTTTGACGACTGGCGTTAAACAATGATTTACAACGACGGTAAAGCATCAGCTTTTGCTCTGTTATAAGCTTTGCTGGTCGTTTTAGCCAAGCATAATAAGCAGAGCGACAAACATTCATGACTTTGCATAATGAGAATGCTGAATAAACGGTTTGATGCTTTTTAATGAAGTCGTATTTTATTTCATTTCTTTCGCAAAGAAGGCGCTGGCCTTTTTTAGTATTTCTCGCTCCATCAACAAACGTTTATTATCTTTTCTAAGCTGAATTAGCTCAGTTCGTTCATCTGTTGATAAAACATCCTCTGAACTTTTAGCCGCTAACTTATCTTTCCAGTTATAAATTAACTTGGTTGTAATACCTAATGATTTAGCTGCTTCTGTAACGCTATAACCTTGTTGAGTGACTAACGCTACAGCTTCTTCTCTAAAGTCATCTGTATATCTTCTAATAGTTCTTTTTTGAGTCATTTTCACACCTTAGTTTAATGGATTAATTATCCCTTATTAAAGTGTGCGGTACCATTAGAGCAGATCAACTAAGGGTTAGCGATTAACTAAGATGAGTTAAGCAGGTTAACAAAGGGGGTTAATGATCATCCAACCAACCTTCTTTAACGGCAATGTTAATCTGCTGACATACATAGTCCCATAATTTTGGTGCCAAGCCTTGTAGGTATTGATTCCGGCTTAACACTTGTGATTTACTCACTGTATGATTAGCCCAACTTCCGCCTTTATTTTTCATGTTTTGCAACAAAGGTAAAATTCTATCCATTGCTTTAGCAAATCGTGCATCGCTGGTTTTTGCCGCTTCGAATTCTAACCATAAATTTTTCATTTCAATAAATTGCGTCTGAGGCAATAAGCCAAACAAGCGGTTAGCGGCTATTATCTCATTTTCTTCTTGGGCATCCAGCTCAGCTTGGCTTGCAAAGGCAAAAGTATCACCACAATCTATTTCAACAATATCATGTATCAGTAACATACTAACGACACGATTGATCTGAACTGGCTCATCGGCATATTGCTGTAATACTTGCGCCAACATCGCTATATGCCAACTATGCTCTGCACTATTTTCAAATCTATTGTCATCAGCTTTAACGAGCGCTTGACGATAGACGGCTTTGAGGCGCTCAAGTTCATTAATAAAATTTAGTTGTTGTTCAAGTGCTTCCATGACTAATCCTTTCAATTTTTTTCTTGAGCTTATTAAACACAAAAATCTCTATTTATGGAATACTAACACCCATAAATAGAGATTTTAAATATACAAATACTTTCTTTATTATTTAAAACGCTGCAAAGCATCTTCAAGTGCCGTTAAACATAAGGCTACATTTTCACTACGTGCGGAATAGCCCATCAAGCCAATACGCCAGGCTTGCCCTGCAAATTGACCCAAACCAGCCCCTATCTCTAAATTATATTCATTCAGTAAATATTGGCGTACCTTTACGTCGTCTACTCCTTTAGGAATGAATACAGCGTTTAGTTGTGGAAGGCGTTCATCTTTGGGTACGATAAAATCAAGCCCAAGCTTTTCGAAACCTAAGGCAAGCTTTTGGTGCTGCTGTTGATGTCTTGCCCAGCTATTCTCTAGTCCTTCTTGTTGCAACATTAATAGAGATTCATGTAGTGCATACAAAGAATTAACAGGTGCCGTATGGTGATACGCACGCTTTCCTGTTCCTGACCAATATGCCATCACAAGAGACTGGTCTAAAAACCAACTTGGAACAGACGTTTTTCGAGAAGTTATTACTTCGCTTGCCTGGGCACTAAAACTCACCGGTGAAATACCTGGCACACAAGATAAACATTTTTGACTGCCTGCATAAACTGCATCGATTTGCCATTCATCGACTTTAAGTTCGACACCACCTAATGAAGTAACCGCATCAACTATGGTTAAACAATCATACGCTTTGGCTATTTGGCATAAAGCTTTTGCATCAGATAAAGCACCAGTAGAGGTTTCTGCATGAACAAATGCAACAAACCTAGCTTCAGGATGCAGCTTCAAAGTATCTTCAAGCGCCTGAGGCTCAACAGCTCTACCCCAAGTGGCGTCAACAACAACGACCTTAGCACCAATACGAGTAACGTTTTCAATCATACGTGCGCCGAAGACACCATTTCTACAAACGACAACAGTATCTTCTGGCGTAACTAAATTAACAAAACATGCTTCCATACCTGCTGAACCTGGTGCTGAAATGGCCATGGTGACGGCATTCTCAGTTTGAAAAGCATATTGAAGTAATGATTTAACCTCATCCATCATACCAACAAAAAGAGGATCTAAATGCCCTATCGTTGGCCTAGCTAAAGCAGACAAAACTCGTGCGCTAACATCTGAAGGGCCGGGACCCATAAGCGTACGTTGTTGTGGGATAAATGACCTAATATTTGATAATGAATTCATAACGCTAACCAATAAAACAATAGTGGCGCTATATTATCACTAAAGATTGCTTCACTTAAAATTAATCATCATTATCTTAACTATTCAGTAAACCTATTTGGCAAGTTTATGTAATAAGCCGATTTGGTAAAAGATGCGGAATTAAAGGCCAACAAGCCCAAAAAGTGGGCTATGATGATTTTATTTATCATCACATACTAGTCACTGCTTAGTTGAAAGGTTAAAATAAACGTTAATGATTAACTTTTAGGTTCAACCCGCCTTATGGCAAAAAAAGCAACGATTTACAAAGCGAACATTCAGCTCTCTGATATGGACCGTAATTATTACGAGACCATACAACTCACTATTGCCCAGCATCCATCCGAAACTTTACAACGTATGATGGTGAGAATTGTCGCTTATATTCTTAATGCACATGAAAACTTACAATTTGGTAAGGGGGTTAGTGATGAAGATGAAGCTACAATATGGCAAATTAACTATAGTGAAGAAATTGAACTTTGGATTGAGCTCGGTCAAATTGATGAAAAACGCGTTAAAAGAGCGCATAACAAAGCGAATCAAGTAAAATTATATTGTTATGGTAGCAGTGTCGATACTTGGTGGGCACAAAATGAAAGTAAAATGCGTCAATTTGAAACCTTATCTATTGAGCAATTGTCACTCACAACCACAGATGCTCTGGAAGAACTTGTTAATCGAACCATGGAATTTCAATGTAGCATTCAAGACGGGCAACTTTGGTTAACTTGTGGTGATAACACCCTATTAATAGAAACAATAAAGCTGAAATAGAAATAAAAACAGAAACAGAAACAGAACGACTATAAACCGACAATAATAAGCTCATAAAATAAGAGTAAAAAAATGATAAATAATAGTAAAACAAAAATTAAACAAGCTATTCTACCGTTAACCGTGATCACAAGCCTATCTTTGTCTGTATTGCCTATACTAAGCCAAGCAGCTAATATTTCATTAGATAAAATGGTTGCAGATGTCACATACCTTGCCAGTGATGACCTAAAAGGTCGGGCGAACTTTTCTAAAGATATTGATAAAGCAGCAAATTATATTGGTCAACGTTTTTCAGGCATTGGGCTAACACCATTAACTGGTTTAAAAACATTCAAGCAAACTTTTGAAATTACAAGTATTGCTCCAACAGATTTAACGGCAAAATTAAATGGCAAAGCCATTGCCGCGAATAGACTTGCCATGGCAAGCACTATGACAAAATTTTCTTGGCAAGCAATTGACGGTAAGACTAACGTTGTCAGTCATATTGTTACAAAAGACGATAATTTACGAAGCATTCTATCTAAAACTAATAACCTTGGCGGTAACCATTTGGTTTTAGTCAATAACGCACATGCAAAGATGTTTGCAAGATACCAAAATTACTTTCAGGGCGGTTTAACCAAACTTAACTTGAAACATCAGGGTGCCATAGTCCTGATATTAACTGATGATACTGAGATTAATTCAATAGATATTTCAGGCCAAACAAGCATAACGAAGAAAAGCTTAACCAATATTGTTGGTGTGCTACCAGGAAAAAGTAAACCTGACGAAATAGTACTTTACTCAGCCCATTATGATCACCTTGGTGAAAAAGGTAATGGTGAAGATATTATCTATAATGGCGCCGATGATGACGCTTCAGGTACTACAGCGGTAATTAATTTAGCCGAGTATTTTGCTAAAGAAAATAGTAATGCAAGAACCTTAATGTTTAGTGCTTTTGCGGCGGAAGAGATAGGAGGATTTGGTTCTCGCTATTTTTCTGAACAACTTAATCCTGATCAAGTTGTTGCAATGATTAATATTGAAATGATCGGCAAACCCTCAAAATTTGGTGAAGGTACTGTTTGGATGACAGGCGTTGAACGCTCGAATTTACAAGACTTATTAAACTTAAAGCTAAGTGAGAATAAATCAAGTATGGAAATCTTCACCGACCCTTACCCTGAGCAAGGTTTATTTTATCGCTCAGATAATGCAACATTGGCGCGTTTAGGTGTACCTGCACACAGCTTTAGTAGCACACAACTTGACAAAGATCAGCACTATCATCAAGTGAGTGATGATTTAGCCAGTTTAAATTTAAAATCAATGCATAAGGTTATTGAAGCACTTTCTATCGGCACGAAAGGTTTAGTCGACGGCTCTATTACACCGAGTAGAATTGATGCGAGTAAAGTAAAAGCGGGTGGTAAAATCTATTAAGGTGCAAATAGGCAAAGTATTAATCAAGCTGGTCTCAGGATAGGCCACTTTAATATAACTTCGTCATTTCCGAGGTGTTTAGTCGGGAATCTACTAGGCAAAACCTATGGATTCCGTCCCCGATTAAAAACTTCGAGGATGACGAAAAGACTACCGGAATGACGATATAAAGTGTTGTTCCTTTTAAACCGAGTTGGGGTTAATTACTTGCGAGTTGATTGTGAATTAATCATTTAAAGTAACTTAAATAACTGTCCGATACTAAGTTTGCAAAAGTGAAATGCTCGTTTACACGCAAAAATAAAAAACTCAACATTTGTTGAGTTTTTTTATTCTAAATCCCTACTCATAATCGACAGGTGGAGCAGACAGTAACCTTGCGTGAACAGTGACCTCTTCTCGATCGTAATATAAATGCTTTGCATAAAGCTCATACTTAACTTTATATTTTGAAAATTCATCTTTAATCGTTTGTAAATCTTTAGCCACTTCTTGAAATCGCCCTTTCATTGGCAATTTCAAATTAAACATTGCTTCTTTACAATAGCCTTTTAATAACCATTGAGCCATTAGCCAAGCAACACGATGTGGTTTTTCAATCATGTCACACACCAACCAATGAACATTTTGTTTCATCGGGATGTATTTAAAGCCATCCATCATTTTATGCTTAACTTGACCCGTTTCCATTAACGATTCTGCCATAGGGCCATTATCAATAGCCGTTACCATCATACCTCGACGAACGAGTTGATAGGTCCAACCTCCAGGTGCTGCACCTAAGTCTACTGCGCGCATGCCCGAAGTTAATCGCTCTTCCCATTCCTCTCTTGGAACAAAATATAAAAATGCTTCATCAAGCTTTAATGTTGAACGACTTGGTGATGCACTAGGAAAACGTAAACGAGGTATTCCCATGACATGAGGAGAGCTATTATGTGCCAAAGAGTAACCTAAAATAACCTCTTGACCACTAAAGAATAACGCATGTAAAACACCACCTTCATTGTCACCTTGTTGCGTTAGAATTTTACTTTTACGCATACCTTGTCGTAAAGGAACTGATAATTTACGACAAAATTTAGTTAACGCTTTACCATCATTTGTATCAGCTGTTTCCATGCGTAAGTCCGCATACTGCCATTCATTACCTAAGGCTTCAATAATAGCTTCAACCCGGTTGTAATCGGGTAATTCTATTTTTTCGGTTAAGGTTACAAACCATTGACGAGAAAATATCAGCCGCTTTAGTGGTAGTTTTTTCATCAGCGCTTCACCATGTTCAGCTTGATGAAGATGAAAGAAAACGATCCCTTCATTTTTAAGCAACTCTAAATAGCCATACATTTCGTTCCATGCGGCCTTTTCTTGAATTTCAGCGCCACATTCTTTTTCAAAACCTGGACGACAATATAATACGATAGAAGTCATAATCTATTTTTACCTGCAAGCGTTAACAGCAACCAACCTAACGCAAATGAAACACCACCAAAAGGTGCCAATT
>Ga0105359_10003298_pt1 | contig 13235 bp, 11 predicted proteins | sample GOMGulsemesocosm_6_FD_83659 | JGI IMG/M metagenome (GOLD analysis project Ga0105359, IMG submission 83659) | Methane-oxidizing microbial communities from mesocosms in the Gulf of Mexico - GOM8C Gulf of Mexico | ecosystem: Environmental > Aquatic > Marine > Cold seeps | place: Gulf of Mexico... | reverse complement strand
TACTCAGTACATCGGTTCTTTCAGCCGAAGCAATGAACGCTATCGCTCAGCAAGCTCAAAGCAGTCAAGCGGATCATTATTTATCGTTAGCAGAACGAAGTACAAAATCCAACAAAACTCCACTGGGCATACAGCCAAAAGACGCATATTATGTGGCTGCGGCACAATTTTCTCTTGAAGACTGTATAAATGACACGACCAGACAGTGTCTGCAATTAATTCATGCACTTGAAAAAGGTTTAGGTGTAAAACAAAGCGAATACCTTGCTAGAAAATGGCAAGATAATTTAAGTGCTTCAGAGGCAGTAAAGCAGTCATTATATCAACAAACGTTAACTTGGTTTAATTCTGCCAGAATACAAAGAGTGCCGCTTCCTAAAATAAAACTAGGCCAATGTCATTCGGTTGAATGGCAGCGAACCTTGGTTGAAACTGAATCAGTATTTATCTGTAGGCGAACAGCTAAACAATTAGCAGCATTGAGCTTAACCACCGCGCCTAAAAGTCTATTGTCACCAAGAGAAGTTGCTAAACAAATGGGAGACTCAGAGCGAGCCAATGAATTTATTGCTATGGCACCGTTTATAGAAAATAAAATTGGTCGAAGTATTAAAGCTGAATGGTTTGTTTTATCGGGTTTAGAGCCAAGGTTTGGCTGTTTGATTACCACTGACTTTGAGAAAAATATTGCGTTTAAAAATCCCTGCCATGGTGATGAATGGAACAGTTTAGGTTTACCTTTAACAAGTAATGCAAGTCAATGGCAACCAACAGAAACACAACCATTACATATCCCGCATTATAGTGTAGACGGCGAAGAAATTGTATTAGGCACACTGCCCAATAACAAAACGGTAAATTACCAAAATCTGAAGCCAGAACCACTTTCTATACAGAAGAAAAGTCCGGCAGTACAAATGGCTATAGCCGCACGATGGCAGCAATTACCTTTGTTAGAATCGTTACTTGAAGAGAATAGCTATAATTCAATGAAGGCCGAGCCCAAACGGGCTGAAATATTAATTCAAGCAATAGGTACACAATACCTTCCGCTTATTCAGTTATTATTACAAAAAGGTTTTCAGCTTGACGAAAAATTGAAACATGGCGGTAGCGCAAACGAAGTGGTAAAAATCCTAAATAACCCAGCGATTAATGACTTAATCAAGAGGCATCACACTGATCGATAAACCTTTTAAGCTAAATCGAGGCCGACATGGCATAATTCCACCCTTGAATAACTCTGGTTTAATTTTAGGTTTATTTATTTTTATTCCATGGCTTGTTGGCTTTTGACTCTGCCGCCTTTAGGGGGCTATAACGGCTCAGGGCAAGTTGCTAAAAATAGAGCGTTAGGTGCGCAATATTGGCAAAAGTCGTATAACTTGTTTCCATTTGATGTACATATTAACTACAACCTTGGCACGTATCATTTAAATCAAACCCAAAATTACCAGCAAGCCCGTTATTATTTCGCTTATTGTCTCTTTACAGACTTATGATAATTTAGAATCTAAAAGCGGACACTCTGTCTAACTTTTTTCGATAAAACAATTTAACGTAAAACTCAAAATCATTCTGTTACTGGTTTTATGCTTTCAACAAGGACAACAAGGGATGAAGCAACTGGTTTAGCTAACAGTTTAATTGAAAGGGTGATGAATGGTACTAACCCAACCTCGAGTTAGTACCATTCATCATTCAATTTATATAATTACTCGTCTATTTTTATTGTTAATCATTAAGCAACAGTCGCTTCAAAACTACACTAAATGCCTTGTAATTCATAGAGGTAATAACATTGTTGATTTCGGTATTGGTTAATTCGCATAGTGCCTTTATTTTCATCACAACAGCGGTTAATTGTCATTGGCGTATCATTTAAATCTATTGATAGTAGCTCCCTACTCGCCCAATATGGCTTACCACTGTAAAGCTGTTGGATAGTTAAAAGCAGTACGTTAGTCGCAGTTTTGTCTTGCTCATTTTTTTGCATTTCAATACTAAATAAACGGTTTTCGCCAAATGGTAAGTCAACATAAGTAAGTGGAACATCCTCGGTTGAAACGGTTATGCCTTCATTAATGCCTTTAGATTCACTGCAAATTACCCCACCGTCACTTAACCAAACAGTGGTGGTTCTGAAGTACTCAACTTTGGTATCTTCGTATTCATGTTTGGTTTCTATTTCAAGTTGATTGTTGTTGTAGGCAATATGTATTAGCTTTTCATTACCTGATAATCGTAAGCTGTGGTTATGGTCGAATAGCGTATTTAAGCTTTGATAAGGCCGTACTTTTATATCGTGAATAAGCTTTGCTGGGTAATGTTGGTTCATTTCCATTACCGCATTTAGCACATTGGTGTACATGCCGCGTGTATTAGCAATAAACGCTATTTCAATGTTCCATAATGGCTTATCGGTTAAGTGCTGAGTGTCACCATCAACCATAAAACGTTGAAAGTTATCTAAACTTAGATTGGTTGTCTCGCGTAGGCAACATGTTCGTATTGAGTCAGTTTTAGTAAGAGGCCACCATGTAGGGCACTATTTAATATTTCCAATTTGATATTTTGGTTGAGTAAAAAATCTCCGAATGCTTCACCACCTTCTATATGTTTAACTTCAATAATATGTGATGCATTAGATTTGGCAGGGTCAAATATGGTTGATTGGTCAAACTGGTTATATTCATGTTCTAGATGTTTATGTTTTTTGTGTTGGCGTACAAAAGTGATTAAGGCTGTTAATGCGACCAAACATACCCAAATAGCGAGACTCACTTTAATCATTAAAGCATTGGCGTAATACACATATAAAACTGTGTAAAGTACACTACCAATTAAACCTGAAATCCAAGTTTTTCCATACGTTAATTCATGCAGCCAATAATGCTTAGGCGCGAGTAAACTAATCACCATTATTGCGATAAAAGTATAAGAAACCGATAAACCTACAGCACGATTGACAAAGAGGTAAGTTGATGACTTGGTATCTAATATTGAAAATAAAATGGGCGCAATTAAAAACAAAAAAACAACAAATAGCGCCATAGCCCATAAGTTGGCTGATTTAATGGACAATAGTATTTCTTTAAGGTTTATAGAGGGCAAATTATTACATCCGTTTAGTGAATTCTGGCAGCCGAATTGTATTTTGAACTAATGGCGTAGCGGTTACAAATATTCTATTAGTTTTGATAAGCAAATAATGGTTAAATAGTGATAGTAACTATCTGAATATTGATAATTAAATTTCCTACCCATGTTGGTGATAAATGGCACGATTTGAAATAAAAACACTCGAAGATATTTCGCTATTAAGTGAATCGTCTGAATTAGAGTGTAAACAAGCTAGCGGTAAAGATGGCAAAGGCGCTATCCCTAAAGATATGTGGGAAAGCTATAGCGCATTTGCTAACACCGATGGCGGCACAATTATTTTAGGTCTAAAAGAAACTAAAGGTCGTTTTAGCCTTGTTGGTATTGAAGATATTGGTCGTGTTAAGTCTGATCTTTTTAACACTGCAAACTCAAATAAAGTCAGCTCAAACCTACTAACTAACGATTCGGTATATGAAATTGTTATTGATGGTAAAAACCTACTCATAATTTATGTAAGAAGAGCTAAACGAGAAGAGCGCCCTGTATTTTTACACGGTAATCCTCTTGATAGCTCTTATAGTAGAGCGCACGAAGCAGACCAAAAACTATCAGCAGAACAAGTTAAACGCATGATGGCGGAACAAATTGAAGAATCGCGAGACAATGAAATTTTACCCTACTTTGGTATGGAAGATATTGATCATGAGTCATTACGCGCTTATCGCCAAAATTATGCAAACCTAAACCCTACCCATGCATGGAATGAATTAGATAATCAGTCATTTTTAAAAATGATTGGTGGTTGGCGAATTAATCGAGAAACAGGTCAAGCTGGCTTAACTGCTGCGGGTTTACTTATGTTTGGTACGCACCCCGTTATCCAAGAAAAATTCCCCTATTACATGCTCGATTATCAAGAGCGCCCTGAAGCTAAAACTGAGCGAAGATGGGTAGACCGCTTAACATTAGATGGTTCATGGTCAGGTAACTTATATGACTTTTCTCGAAAAATTTATAGAAAATTAATTGGAGACATTAAAATACCGTTCAAGGTTGAAGACGGTGTGCGTCAAGAAGATACGCCTGTTCATATCGCACTGCGAGAAGCATTAGCGAATACGATTGTACATGCCGACTATACTGGCCGTTCATCAGTACTGGTTGTTAAACGACCTGATATGTTTGGTTTTCGTAATCCTGGTTTAATGCGAGTACCCATTGAAATAGCATTACAAGGCGGCGAACCAGACTGTAGAAATCGCTTACTAGCGCAAATGTTTAGGTATGTAAATTTTGGGGAGCAGGCAGGCTCTGGCTTACCTAATATTTTAGATGGTTGGAAAAGTCAGCACTGGAAAGTACCTTTACTACGCGAAGTATCTGAGCCTTATGAGCAAACCTTGCTTGAATTAAGAATGATTGATTTATATCCGCAAGAAGTGGTTAGTGAGCTGAGTAAAATTTTTGGAGACAAATTCTCTAGTTTATCTGAACTAGAGCGAACATTAACCATTACTATTTATTCAGACTTTTATTTAACTCATCAGCAACTTTGTTCTCAAACTACAGCTTATGCAAGAGAGGTTACCTTAGCTCTAGTTAAACTAGAAAGAGCTGGAATAATCTCCTCTAGTGGAGAACATAAAGGTAAGGTTTACCACAAACCTAATGTAATAATTCCAACTCCGGATAATGAATCCGGACAGTTTTTAGCTGAGAACGTATTTGTAGCGAAACCTAATAGTGACAATGGCTTATCAGAAAGTCCGGAGCTAGATCCGGAGCTAGATCCGGAGTTAGAACCACAGTTAAGTCCGGATATTGAATTAGCTGAGTCGGAATGGAAAGAGTTAGAGGAAATAGCTGCCCCCGTAAAAGGCAATAGCCGAAAAGCAGGAAAGGAAGCGGTTAATAACGTCATTATTAAACTTTGCAATGGTAGAGTGATTAGTTTAACAAACTTATCTATTTTACTTGATATGAAGCCTGATACTTTGCGGAAAAACTATCTCAACCCACTCGTAGCTGATGAAAAATTACGCTTGGCTTATCCAACGAAGAGAAATCACCCCAAACAAGCTTATACCGCTAATACTAACGGTAATTCTGAATAATATTAATTTAATCAAAAAAGACCAAGTTTCCTTGGTCTTTTGCTTAACAAGCCTTTTTTAACTTTAGCTCACTAAACTTAACTGATTCAAAATACATATCTCGTTCTATTCTTGGTACTTGTGGCGCAAGCATAATACTTTCAAGTTCAGTTAATGACACGTATCCCCATTCATCGTGAGATAGGCCAGTAACGTAGCCAAATGCATTGTTTTCAACTTCGCTGTATTCGGTTAAGTACCACGTGGCAGAGCCGTAGGCATCAAATAGCTTAGCTATTACTAGCGGATCACTGTTATTTTCTTGCGAATAGAACGGGTAGCTTTCAAATAGCTTTTTAAATTCAGGTGTGGCTAAGTGCGACATAAATTGCTCCTTTTTTGCAATAAGTAAACATGCCGTTATCCTTAGTTTTTAAGGCTAAGAACAACGAAATTCACTTATTGCACTTACTTATTGAAGAGAACAAAATTGAGTCGCACTTTTAGATCATGGTATTTGCCAGTGTTCAGCAAAATTATTTAATAGTGCTTGATTGGTTTTGAAGTAAAAATGGCCTCTAAACTTCATGAGTCACTTATCAGTTTCAAAATGATTGAGCGTGGCTTTCAAACAACTTTCTTGTTCAAATACATAATAAATTTTTACGGGTTTGTTCAGTTTAAATTGCTCTGAAGCTGCACCATTAGCAAGGCCATAGCAATGGTGAGTTATTTGCCCTATGGCACGTTTTGCATCTACTCCATTGTGTTGTTCAAATAAAAATAAGTGCGGCTCAGTGTTTGCAAAATATAACCCTATGCCATCAGGCTCCGATTTATAATCTAGGTAAGTTATGGAGGTTTCAGCTTTGTTACCGTTTTCATGTTTTGGCCTGTTGAAGTAGCTTTTAAAAAAGTACAGTTGATGCCCTTGGTTAATAAGCCAACGCTGGAATAAAATATTAAAGGTAATGGTTGATATGCGATGAAAATAATCACGCTGGAAAAAGCTGTTTCTGTTCGTTGGCGCGTATATTTTATGGAGCGGAATTGATAACTGCTCTACCAGTACTTTAATACCCGCCGATGTTAAAAAATGAATGTGTGGTAATTTACCGTGTCAGGGCGTAATTCAAAAACTTAGGCTTTTAATTAGCGGATATTTGAAGCCTTTTAAACTTCTGATAGACGTATTTATCGCGCTGGTACTTTTACTGGTGAATATAATTTGTAGTTGCTGGCTGGTTAGGTATTTAAAGCGAGCCAAGGCTTCTAAAATAATGATTTGTTTTTCAGTTAGTCTCATTCAAATTGGTATTTACTGTGTAAGTTTTCGAGTTGGGTATTGGGGCTTATTTGTTGCTGGTTCACATAATATTGATTATGTTTTTGGTTTTGTATTTCATGGTTTAAATCATTATGTGAGTCATGCGATTTAAGCTTGCTGTAGTAACCTTGTAGGGTTTGCTTTACCAATCTACGCCAATACCTGTTAGGCATAGAATTTTTACTTCATAGCAGGTATTTAGGTGTTTTTATTTTAATCGGTGGGTAGTTTGCTACTTGTAAGAAAAACTCCCCTGTATTTAGCTGTTTGAGTTCATCAACCGTTAATTCCATTTCATTCGCTAGTAAGCTTAAACTCTTCTTTTCATTTTTTCCGGCAATTTTAACGCCCGATGCAAACAATGTTTTTTGCAAGGCTGTTGATATTTGCTGTCATACATATTGATTCGCTAGCATTAGGTGTAAACCATACTTTCTTAACTGGGTAAGCGCCTTTTCTATATCGCTAGAAATGAAGTTTTGGAACTCATCTATAAAAAGCAGTATTGGTACTCGTTTGTTTACTGCTATGTTGGTTCTTTGCAGGGCAATAATTCGCAGAAAACCAACAATAAAACGTCCATAGGCTTGCACGCTATCGCTTCAAGTGTTACCAAGTGATAACTTAAACAGAATGATTTTCTTTTCTTCAATAAGCTGCTTTAAGTTAATGGTAGTGGTATTGGAGATCAGGTTTTGAAAAGTAGGATCATTTAATATCACTTGTAAACGGGTATAAATACCGTGTTTAGTAGCGCTAAATAATGGGCTGTTAAATTTGTGCCTGAACAATAACCTATGCTGTGGATTTGGTGATTGTTGCCCTAAAGCCAATAAATCTGCATTATTGTTGTCGTCCATAAAGCGCTGTAAGTCAGTAAATGAGCTATTGCCACAACGTAACAGCGTGGCAATACATGGACTTAAAATCGCGTCCATTTGGTTGGTGGTGCTCGCTCATTGGTTTAGGCTGCCTGTACTTGCTTGTCAGCTTCATTGTAAAAGCATTTTAATAATACTTAGTAGTTCTTGAGTCATTAAGGCAATGTTACTTTTTGTTTTAAACTCAAGCTGAAACGGGTTAATACTGGGTGAATAGCCTTGCTTTAAGCTTGGGTCGATAAATACTAATCGGTTAGCGTATTTCGTTTGGCTAAACTCGTTAAACTGGGCTATTTCTTGTGCCATATCACCATGAGGATCTAATAGTATTACCGCCTCCTTTGGCTTAGCTTTAATTAGCTCACGATAAACTAGTAGTTTTATAAACTCACTTTTACCGCTTCATGATGAAGCAACTAAATAACTATGTTTTTTTAGGGCGTGTGTGGGTAGATGTTTGTTCAATTTACGTAAAAATTGGTTCAGTTTGAACTTATGCCGAGATCTTTTCAGCCATTGAACAGCGTGTAACATTTTAAAAATTTAGTAGGTAAATATGGCCGTGCATATACGGTGGCAATTGGTAGTACTTATGACGGGTGTTTAACGGTTGCATGATTTACTGTTTAATACGCGGTTAATGCTTGGTGGAAGTATTCAATCTTTAAACCTTATTTATACATAATATCGTTGCCCAACATAACAATAGCACTTGCAATTAATTAGCCTATATATCCTTGTCGTTATCCCTGCTCAATATTCGAATGTATTTCACAATCGACGCCAGCTCATGCTCCGTAAGTGGTACTAAATCGTAATACACTTTCACCTTGTCTAATCATCATTGGTATTTTTTGCCTTTAGGCGGGTTAGTTGCCATTCAGCTGTTAAAAACATCTACTTGAATCGCGGTTAAAAACTTCTTTTTTTTGCTCATTAAAATAAGTTAGCAAATAAATGGTTTGTTAACTTATTATATTGACGATGTTTATTTGGCAAAAGGTTTTTTAGTTATGCCAGTTTTAGGCTAGTTGTAAAGGTTAATATGTTGGTGAGTAATTACGATATTTACAACTTGAAAACTTAAGGTATAACTCATTGTATAAATAATTTGTACAGTTATGGCTTATAGATAAAAACTTTCATTTTAGAGTACTTTCTTGAATATTGATTTTTTACTTTATGCGGCTCAACGATACGGTTATATTTAGCTTATGGCGTTTTTAAGGAACGTTTCTAACGTTGTGTAGTAATTTCTTTTAGTGATAGTAAGATTTTAAGTAATTTTTCACTATCTTCTTTTCTTTTTTGACTCTCTTCTAATGACATAGTTGATAATAATAATATTTCGTCTGTCGTTAAATTATTTACACCTTTTTCTGACAACCTATTAAATAAAAGTTCAGATATGATTTCACTTGATGATTTATTAAGTTTTTTAAAAAAATAGTTGTATTTAGTTAAAATAATTGCATTTTTATCAGAATAATCCGCATTAAGTAAAGCTACAAATTCAACGGCTTTATCAATTAATTTTATCCCTTTCAGTTTTGAGCCTTTGTCATCGCCCGTTGCAAAAATATTGAGTACATCAATTTGTGAGTTCGTAGGCATAGCATCAAAAGCGTTTTTATATTGCCAGTAAAAACGCATCATTCTTTCTGTTTGCTCAGATGTTTTTTGTGACTCGGCTTTGGCTTTTAACTTGGATAATTCGGTATTGAATTTTGCCAGTAACTCCTGAGGAAGTTGAGCTGGTTTTGTAATTCCTACGGAATTATTGGTTGGTTCATCAACCTGTGAGTTCGCCGCCAAAGCAATGTTACAACACAAGCTAAAAATGGCTATGGTAAAGGTAAGTATCATTTTCATGGTGACGTGTTTTATCCGTAAATATTAAGTTTTAATAATTCCTGCCAGTTAGATTATCAAAACTATAGTCCTTTGAACACAAAACGGTAATACATGGCTTTAATATACGGCTTGTTTAAGTCTACTGTTTTTCAAAGCTTGCTTAGCCCGGTAGCAAAACTTTGTTCGCTAAATGCTTGGTTTATTGTTTGAAGCTGGCTTTCAGAGCAGCTTGATAAGTACTGCTCTACTTTTTTCGACAGCGCTTTAAACTCATCTGCTTTATCCTGTGTTTGACGGTCACTTGTTTGTTGTTGATGAGCTTCAACTAATTTTTGTTTTGCTTGTTTCTGTTTTAACAGGCAATTTGGTGTGTATAAATCTTCTAGTTGCGGTTTATTGTTTAATACTCCACACAAGTACTTGAACATTGATTTAATGGTTTGCTTGGTAGCGCGGTATTGAGCATAAATAAGTAGTTGCTTGAGGTAAGTTTGATCATGTTTCTTACATAGCTTCTCGAATTCTGAGGTACTTACGCCTATGGCTTTATACTGCTCAGCTAGTGTTATGTGGGTAGTCGCTGGCTTTGCTTTATCGGTTGTCTGTTCTGGCGTTGTTTTAGCTGTTACTCGCTTGCTAACGTTAAATTTAAATCCCGCGATACGCCTACCGTGTTTTACGTCTTTAATGCTTACTTTGATATCGGTTACGGCATTAATAAATTCGATACTTGGCAATAATAAACGGCTTTTAAGGTGTCACACCAATTTATACTGTTTTTTGTCGATATCGAGTATTTCGCGAATTTGTTCAATGCTGACATTGCCAGTCGTGCCGCGATAAAGATATGAAAAAAGGTAAGCATGAAGCTTAAAGTGTTGGTCTTTTTTAAAGTGTTTGATGTTTTCTAATTTGGGCGCAGAAAAGTAGCCTTTAACACCAATGAGGTATGGCAACATATCGTTATTGAGCTTGATATCAACATAGGCATGACCGTTGTTTTTAATAAACTGACAAGAGTGTATTAAGTGCCTTTTTAACCAACCATTTGCTTGTTTTATTTTGATATGAGCGCTCATGAGTGAATCGGTCGCTTGATCGATTCTAGCAATGGCATTTTTATCGTTTTTTAACGCTGGGTAAAAATCGATAAGTTGCTTGGTGTATATGCGAAAGGTAACAAAGTTTTGGTCATCTTTTGCTATCGCTGATATCGCTATAGCTAATATTCTATGGGCATCAGGGGAAAGAGTATAACTAGCTGAAGTAAAGTCGTTTCATCTGACTAGTGATTTATTTCAATCAATAGCGGTTATTTCTTGGTGGGTCATTTTTAGGTGATTAAGTAATAGACTATTTATAATCTATTGAAAAATCACATAAATGCAAATTTTGTGATAATAAAATCTATTTACTGAAAAGTGTGTCTCAATGCCTGAAAAGTGAGATTTTATTCCTGATAAATGTGATAGTTGCCCTGAAGAGCGTGATAGTTAAGGTAGTTTATTGGCTCATTCTTCAATAGAAGTGAGGTGCTTAAACGAAGTAAACGCTATAAAAGAATAAACAACTATTGTGGTTTGTGTTCAATAAAAAATTTCAAAGGCTCTTTCAAAGCCAAGCACACATCACCTAATAAACTTCTAGTAACATAAACTTCAACATAAACTGGCTATTTTTAATAAAAAATTAGCTTGCCCAATACCCAAACCCTTTTCAGTTCCTCGCCTAATATTGGTCAATGTTTCTCGATCTAGTGTTTCTTTACAGAGTTCAATATACACATGCCTATGCTTACTACAAGTGCCAGAGTCAGTCTTTTTTGACTCTGACATGTTTACATTGGCTGGCACTCTAGACTGACCAACAAAGGCTTCAAACTCACAGTGAGGCGTTAACATAGGATCAGGTTTACCTAGTGCATTCGCATGATAACTTGAATAAACATAATCTTCTGGGTGTTTAACAATACCAGCCCTAACAGGGTTAAGTTCAATATAACGATAACAACTAAGCAGATAATTACCATTATCTACCAAACTGCTTTTATATCGCCCTTCCCATAATGAACCGCTACGATGGTATCGTTTATTGAAATATTGAGCATATCTACGGCCAACAGATTGCATTGTTTTCGGTAGTGATTGCGCAGTTGTGGGCGTGGCTAACAGGTGTAAGTGGTTATGCATAAAAACCCATGCATGTATTGCTAAGGCATTAGTAACTGCTGCTTGGTGTAGGCATTTATACAGAAACCTAAAATCTTCAAGCCGAGCGAGTATTGGGTCACGGTTGTGCCCTCTAACAACAATATGCTGAGGTTGGTTTGGTATGAATATTCGAGGCCGCCTTGGCATAATTCCCCCTTCCTTGAGGTAATATTAAAAGCTGATGATTGTTAATTAAAGTCGAAAAAGCCGTATTTGGCAATATGTGATTTTAAAGGTTACTCTGGTTTGCTAATGGGAGGATTTCTTTTTAATCAATAGGTTACTTGTTTTTGACTCCGACCCCTTTTGATGTAAATAGAGCTAATATTCTTTTAGCGCTAGCTATATTTTTATCTAATCATGCTATATCATTATCTAATCATGCTATATCATTATCTAATTTCATTCATTCATTTCTTAATGAAAGTAATATTGATTCCTGAATTTCATCATGTTTCACAATATATTCTGTAATAGCTACTTTAAATTCATTACTTGAGTTGAAAGCTTTTCAAAGCAAAAATTTATCTAAATATGTTTCTTGAATATTATTATTTGAGTTAGATACTCATTGAAATAACTTTAATAAATCCATTACAAATTTTTGTTTTTCCTTCCAGCCTTCACTTGAGAATGAAGTACTCGTTAATTTAAAGATATTATACATATCTTTTTGAAGGTCAACTGACAACGAACTGCTAATTTTTGATTGATACTTATCTGCTATTTTTTCATTTTTAAAGAATGTTTTATAATCAGCAATAATAGTTTGATATTCTGGATTATTTTCAAGGTTTTCTTCTTGTAAGTTTTCACCTACTGGCTTCATTGCTTGTAATACTGTAAGTGGAGAATATTTTCCATCAGTAGCTTCTAGTAGAGTTGATACTGTTGATTCATTAATAGCAAATGTAGCAAAGTATGCTCCGTTGTTATTAATCACTTGAATATCATCTTCAGTTATATCACCTTTTAGATATAACGCAGTAGTTAAATCCGTTAAATAACGAATTGTAAATTCTGATACTTTTTGAGTATCTGAATAGTAAGACTGTTTACTTTTGAGTGTTTCAAAGACTTGTTGATAATTTTTGCAAGTCGTTACTTTTTTAGCATCGTTCAATTTACTAAATGATTCGCTGGTTTTATATAGTTGGCTATATAAAATGTTTTTCTTTTTCGCAATAGCACTATTACAAGCAAGGCTTTCTGAAGATTGACAAACAAATGAAAAACAACTTGTAATTAATATGCAAGCTAATAGGTTTTTAATAATGGATCAGTTCATAACTTATTACTTTTCAGTTATCCCCTAACTGGCCGAGCAGAGCACTTTTTACTAGTTCATTTAACTTACGCCTACTGGTATAAATAAGTTGTTCGCAACGGTTAACCTTTAGGGCTTAATTAACAATGTCCATCCCCGTATGGGGCACTGAGTCTCGTCCACTAGCTGTTAGTTTTGCGCTTATTTATCCGCTTGCTGTCTAAGCTTAACGAATAGCTTGATTAACGCCTTTTTTTTGGTATTAACAAAGCGGTGCTGTTTTCTGATTAGGTGTTTCCTAAAAATAGTTTTTGTTTATTTAAATTACTGGTAAATATAAAAGTATTTGAGATAATACGCAACAGATACCTGTTTAAATAACAGTTATTAAGCGAGTGTAGTGTAACGGTAGCACGCAAGCCTTCAGAGCTTGATTATCGGTGTCCAGCCGAGTGGTGCGGGTTCAAATCCCGTCACTCGCTCCATTTTTGTTTTGGG
>Ga0105359_10003294_pt1 | contig 13244 bp, 11 predicted proteins | sample GOMGulsemesocosm_6_FD_83659 | JGI IMG/M metagenome (GOLD analysis project Ga0105359, IMG submission 83659) | Methane-oxidizing microbial communities from mesocosms in the Gulf of Mexico - GOM8C Gulf of Mexico | ecosystem: Environmental > Aquatic > Marine > Cold seeps | place: Gulf of Mexico... | reverse complement strand
CCTCGATATAGAGGGCGTAACGGTGCTAGAACATACGGTAAATAGATTACTCAGCCATCCTAAAATCAGTACGGTCATTATAGCTTTAGGCGAAAATGATGACTATTTTTGTGATACCAGCCTAGCTGATCACCCTGATGTGTTAACGGTTATTGGTTGTTATGAAAGAGTAGATTCAGTATTAAATGGCTTGAATGCGGTTGATGAGCGTAAATTTCCGTGGGCGTTGGTTCATGATGCCGCAAGGCCTTGTGTTAGTCACAAGGATATAAGTAACTTAATAGCGCAATGCTTAGAGCAGCATTGCGGCGGTTTATTAGCCACACCAGTGGTCGATACTATTAAACAAAATCATAAGCATAATGAAAACCAAGTATCAGCAACCGTTGACCGTGAACACTTATGGCATGCCTTAACGCCACAGCTATATAAGACTGATGAGCTCAGAATGGCAATTGCACAAGCACAGCAGCAAGGGATCGCAATTACCGATGAATCATCAGCAATTGAATTTGTGAAATTACCAAGCCTACTGGTTTCATCGAGTCGAGAGAATATAAAAATTACCCGTCCAGAAGATCTCGCATTAGCGGCTTTCTACTTACAGCAACAACGAATGACTAAAAAGGAAACCTTATGAGAATAGGACATGGGTTTGATGTACATAAGTTTGGTGGTACTGGACCGCTAATGCTCGGCGGGGTAGCAATCCCTTTCGAACAAGGTTTTGTTGCCCACTCTGATGGGGACGTTGCTATCCATGCGTTGTGTGATGCCATTTTAGGGGCACTTTGTTTAGCGGATATCGGTAACCATTTCCCTGATACCGATGGCCAATATGAAAATATCGATAGCAGAATATTATTGCGTCATGTAGTTAAACTAATGATAGCTAAGGGATATCAACTGGGTAATGCTGATATTACCATTGTTGCTCAAGCGCCGAAAATAGCCCCCCATTTATTAGCGATGCGTCAATGCTTATCTAGTGACTTAAATTGTCTACTTGATCAAGTAAATGTAAAAGCGACAACGACTGAAAAGTTAGGTTATGTCGGTAGAAAAGAAGGTGTCTCAGTGCATAGTGTGGTGCTGTTAATGCCAGCCAGTTAATATTTACTGTCATTATTGAGCATAGTCAGCACCGGATAAAACCTAGATAAACAGATAACGCTGTAAAATAGAAAGTAAAAAGGAAAATAATGTTAACAGAGCTAAGTTATTTACACGGCAAGCCAGCGTCAACAGGGCTGCTAAGAAGTAAGCCAAGTGATTTTAAAGTATTTGAGCAATTACCTTTTTCACCTTGTGGTGAAGGTGAACACTTATTTATTTACATTAGAAAAACTGGCGCTAATACCGTCTATGTTGCTAGAGAACTGGCAAAGTACTTTAAAGTAAAAGAACAATTGGTTTCTTATGCGGGCTTAAAAGATAGGTTTGCCGTTGTTGAGCAATGGTTTGGCGTACATGTACCGGGTAAACACGTTTATGACTTAAGTGATTTAGTGATTGATGGTGTTGAAGTACTTGATTATGCAAGACATAATAAAAAATTACGTACGGGTGCATTAACCGGCAATCGCTTTGAATTAATTTTGCGTAATGTCACCGAACTCAAAGCATTACACCAACGTTGGCAAAAAGTGGTTGAGCAAGGGGTTCCTAACTATTTTGGTGAGCAACGCTTTGGTATTGATGGCGGTAATATTGCCAGCGCGCTAGCGTTATTTGCCGGCACTAAAGTTAAAGATAAGAAAAAACGTGGTATGTATTTGTCGGCGGCCAGATCTTTTATTTTTAACCAAGTGATTAATGAACGAATTAGTCAAAATACCTTCGCTGATATCCAAGTTGGTGATGTGTTAATGCTGGCGGGCACGCAATCGGTATTTCATCTTGAGCAAATGGATGACACGATCAAGCAACGTTATTTAGAGCAAGATATCGATATTACCGCGCCAATGTGGGGAGCAGGTGAGTTAATGACGGCTGGCAAGCCAAATGAGCTAGAGCAAAGCATTGCTGATAGTAATAGTGAGTTTGCTATTGGTTTACCACGCTTTGGTTTAAAACAAGAGCGTCGTCGCATTCGTCTTAACTTAAAGGATGCTGAAATAGCAGTCATAACTGAGGATACTGATAACGAATTACCATCAGTTAAAGTAACCTTTACCTTAGCTGCAGGCTCGTATGCAACCACAGTATTACGTGAGCTACTTTGTTATCAAGATGGCACTCAACGAGTCATTCCTGTAACAGAATAAGTGAGTTATAACCGAGTAAATGAGAAATTGATGAATATCTTATTAAGTAATGATGATGGTGTACATGCCTTAGGTATTAAAGTGCTCCACCAAGAGCTCGTTAAGCACTTTCAGGTAACCGTAGTGGCTCCTGATAGAAACTGTAGTGGTGCCAGTAATTCATTAACCTTATTAAATCCGTTGCGTGCACAAACACTCGATAATGGTTTTATCTCGGTTAATGGTACGCCAACTGACTCTGTTCACCTTGGTATAAGCCAATTACTACCAACACCACCTGAATTAGTTGTTGCTGGTATTAATAAGGGCGCTAATTTAGGGGATGATACTTTGTACTCAGGTACAGTTGCCGCAGCGACAGAAGGTCGTCACATGGGCATGCCGGCTATTGCGGTTTCATTAAATGGTAAAGAAGAGCAGCATTACCAAACGGCGGCAGTGATCACCGTTAAAATAATTCAACGTTTATATTCACACCCGTTACCGGCAGATCAAATTTTAAATATTAATGTACCCGATGTCCCCTTAGCTGAAATAAAAGGCATAAAAGTGACACGACTAGGTCATCGTCACAAAGCTGAAATGATGAAAAAAGTGCAAGACCCATGGCAACGAGATATTTATTGGTATGGCTCTTTAGGTCAGGAGCTTGATGGCGGTGAGGGCACAGACTTTCACGCCGTTGCTAATAATTATGTTTCGGTGACTCCGTTAACGGTTGATATGACCGCGCATAAAAGTATCAATAATATGAAGATGTGGATGAGTGAATTGAGTATATGATGTCTTATACAACGAAAAGCAGAGCCAGCGGCAAGTCAAAGCGAAGTGGTGAGCTACTGGCGCAAAAATTACAAGCCGAAGGGATTGTTAATCCACAGGTATTACAGGCAATAGCTAACTCGCCGCGTCATATTTTTATACCGGAGATATTAGCGCATAAAGCCTATGATAATACCGCTTTACCTATTGGGCAGGGGCAAACAATTTCACAACCATATATTGTTGCCAAAATGTCCGAACTGCTACTGGCAGATGGTCGACCTAATAATATTTTAGAAATAGGTACGGGCTCCGGATATCAAACCTCTATTTTGGCGCAGTTAACTGATAGAGTTTTTTCTGTTGAGCGCATTAAGTCATTACAGTTTCAAGCCAAGCGTTGTTTACGGGCGATGGATTTGCATAATATTTCGATGAAACACGGCGACGGTTGGCAAGGCTGGGCCAGTAAAGCCCCCTTCGACGCTATTATTGTTACCGCTGCTGCGGCAAGTGTACCTGAAGCATTATTAGCACAACTAAAAGACGGTGGGCGCTTGGTCATTCCTGTTGGTGAGCAGACACAAATCTTAAAAATTATTACCCGAATAGGTGAGCAGTTTAGCGAGCAGCAAGTTGAGGCTGTTCGTTTTGTACCGTTAGTACCAGGGGCGTTATTATAATGAAATTATTTTCTGCCATTTATGAATGGACACTAAAATGGGCTGAGCATAAATTTGCGCCAAGAATACTTGCGTTACTTACCTTTGCGGAATCAGTCTTTTTCCCTATCCCACCGGATGTACTATTGGCACCGATGGTGCTAGCTAAGCCTGAAAGTGCGTGGCGATTAGCAAGTTTAACCACTATCTCCTCTATTGTTGGCGGCATTGTCGGATACTTTTTGGGTTTTTGGATGTTTGAACCTTGGATACAGCCACTGATCACAGACTTTGGTTATCAACAGCGGTTCGATATTGCTATGGACTGGTTTGCAACCTGGGGTGTTTGGGTGGTGTTTATCGCCGGATTTTCTCCTATTCCTTATAAACTTTTTACGGTGAGTGCCGGCTTCTTACAAATGGCATTTTTACCATTTCTGCTTGCATCGGCTGTTGGTAGAGGCATGCGATTTTTTCTGGTTGCGGGTTTGATCCAGTGGGGCGGAGCAGCAATGGAGCAAAAGTTACGACAATGGGTCGATGTACTTGGTTGGGGCTTAGTTGCTTTGATTGTGATCGCCTATATATTCTTACGCTAAACTATAAAAATTAGTCATTATGTTAGTAGCACAGTTAACGGCCATTTTTAAACTTGACCAAAGCAGTAGTCAATACTGTGTGCTAACACCTTCGTTTTCTTTCCTGCGACACACACTTTGTTACATTTGTTTGGTGTTTTCTCTTTTCGCTTGTTCTTCAAGAGAAAAACCTGCCCCAGTAGTGAATGTTTATAGCAGTATTCCCCTTAAAGAGCGGGTTAAAAATGAGATCAGTAGCCTTGAATATAAAGTGAAGCCAGGGGAAACCTTGTATTCAATAGCATGGCGAGCAAACTCTGATGTTCGGAAAATAGCGACAATAAATAAGCTGTTACCACCCTATAATATTTATCCTGGTCAAAAATTATTTTTAACGGCTAAAAATAGCCAAAAAACCACTAAAGTTAGACAGAGTAAGTCTTTGAGCAAAGAGCAGACTAAAAGCTCTAATCTGACCAGTGGTAAACCAGTGAAAAAGACACTTGCATCTACAAAAAAGCAGGCGTATGGTGAAAATGTAAGCAAGAATAAAAGTAATACCAAAAAGAAGAAAAGTAACACCGCATATTTATCAAAGACAAATTTTTCACAAAAAATAAGTCGATGGCAATGGCCAGTACAAGGTAGTGTTGTTAAAGGCTTTTCTTCTAAAGCACAAGGTAATAAAGGCATCAATATTGCTGGGCGTCGTGGCACAAAGATCAAAGCCGCCGCCAATGGAAAAGTTGTTTATGCAGGCAGTGGCTTAAGAGGATATGGCAAGTTAGTTATTATTAAACACAATGATGATTATCTAAGTGCATACGCTCACAATGACGCACTACTGGTAAAAGAACAGCAATACATTAAAGCAGGTGATTATGTCGCTAAAATGGGAGATACAGATTCGCAAAGTGTCATGCTTCATTTTGAAGTACGTTTTCGAGGAAAATCGGTAAACCCGTTGAAGTATTTACCTAAAAGGTAATGTAGAAAAACAAAAACATCCAATAAAAAATAATAATAAATATATTCCTATCAGCGCTAAATTTTAGAGAATATTAACCATTAAAGAAGAGAAGGTAGAGATATTTAAAAATTAACGTGTATTTGCGATGTTAAATATGGGAGAACAACATGGTAAAAGAAAAAGAAAAAACCGCAGTAAAAAATGAGAAAGAAGAAACCTCATCAAACTTAGACGCCACTCAAATCTATTTAAGCGAAATAGGATTTTCGCCTTTATTGAGTGCTGAAGAAGAGGTTTATTTTTCACGACTAGCACTCAAAGGAGATGAGAAAGCAAGAAAACGTATGATTGAAAGTAATTTACGTTTAGTGGTAAAAATTTCAAGACGTTATAATAACCGTGGTTTACCGTTACTGGATTTAATCGAAGAAGGAAACTTAGGTTTAATCCGCGCTGTAGAAAAGTTTGATCCCGAACGAGGCTTTCGCTTTTCCACGTATGCAACCTGGTGGATTCGCCAAACCATCGAACGTGCAATAATGAATCAAACGCGTACTATCCGTTTGCCAATTCATGTTGTTAAAGAATTAAATATCTATTTACGTGCTTCACGTGAACTTGTCCAAAAATTAGATCATGAACCGAGTGCTGAAGAAATAGCAAACTCGCTTGATAGACCCGTTGCCGATGTTAACAAAATGCTCCGTTTAAATGAACGGATAGCATCGGTAGATACTCCCTTTGCAGGCGATTCAGACAAAGTACTGCTCGATGTGATTGCCGATGAAAAAAACTGTGGTCCAGAAGGTGACTTACAATCAGCAGATATGAGCAATAATATTATTGGCTGGTTAAATGAGTTAAATTCTAAGCAAAGAGAAGTACTGGCAAGACGTTTTGGTTTAATGGGCTATGAAGCAGCAACATTGGAAGATGTTGGTTGTGAGATTGGTCTAACCCGGGAGCGTGTACGTCAAATTCAAGTTGAAGCACTGAAACGATTGCGTGACATCTTGAGTCAGCAAAACTTATCGATTGAAGCTATATTTGAAGCTCAGTAAGTATCTTAAAGAGTGTAGTACCGTTATAACTCGATTAATCGGTATTAACATGTGACAAAATCTCAAATAATAAAAGGCTGTAAGGTACCCCTCTTGCAGCCTTTTTTGTTGCCGTTTAACCGCTACATCATCGGGGCTGTAAATTTAGTCTAACATTGGGGCTAGTCGCGATTTTGTTTACCAGCAATTATCTCGATGAATGTTGACCATAAAGCCTTCAATATCGCAGAGTACTTTCGTTTACTTAATAGCCGAGGTATATTGAGTAAAACACCTACTAAAAATAACAATAAAATGATTAATTCTACCTTAACCAAACTCTTTTTTACTTTTGCAATAATCTACTTAATTTCACAGCTATTTTTACCTTATCCTTTTGACTTCGCAGTTAAAATTATGCCTCTGTTCATTTTAATGTGGATCTGTATAAGCCACTTATCAGGTAAGCTGCGATATTGTATTGGTGGCGCGCTTGTTTTTAGTGCGATAGGTGATGTGTTCTTATCGCTAACGATTGCCAATGCTTTTACTTTTGGCTTAGGTGCATTTTTAATTGCTCAACTTATTTATACGGTATCTTTCTCTCTCTACCGACAGCCCTATCATGATATAAAACCTAGACTAATTGCTGCGGTGTCGGTAGCGATTTTTTCTGGGGCAATGGCTATTTATATACTACCGAGTACCAATGAATTAATGGGGCCAGTTACCGTGTATCTTATTGTTATTTCTTGCATGGGGATTAGTGCCTTACTGTCAGGAATGAACAAGTTAACCTTATTTGGTGCCTGTTGTTTTATTAGCTCTGACGCATTACTAGCCCAGTCTATTTTTAAGTCACCATTACCACTATCGAATCATTTAGTAATGCTCACCTACTATTTAGCACAGTTCTTTATTTTGGCAGGTTTGGTGAAACAGCAGCATCGTAATTAAAGCAATGTCAGGATTTATAACTGCTTTACCTCATTACGCTATGTACGGCTTGGTTAATTTTTTAATGTCCCGCGGCGTAACGGTTAATGAGTCGCTGGCCGTTTTACAGTGTAAGTTAACTGATTTAACGACAGACGATAAACACTTTAGTCTTACTGATTATGAACGCCTTCGAGCATATGCCCGTAACAGGTTAGACTGCAATAACCTTGGTTTTGAACATGGTAAAGCGTTTTATCCAGGTGAATGGGGGTTACTTGGCCATATCGTTATGGCCAGTGAAAACCTTGTGCAAGCCTTGTATTTTCAAAAGCGATATCAATGCTTAATGAGTGCTTTAGGAAGAGCATATCATGTTCAAGAGGATGGGATTGTAACTATGCGTTGGCTATCAGATTCATCAGCAACGGATAATAGCATTGAGCAGGTTATTACCGCTTGGGTGGCTTTTGCTTTTGCTAATACGCTAAGTGATGAAAAGCCGCTTTCGATACATTTTGTTCATCAGCCACTTGCTAATGAACAGCAATATCAAGACTTTTTTGGCTGTGAAGTACACTTTAAAGCAAACTTTAACGGCATCGTTATTAAAGAGTCGTCACTGCATTTACCGTTGATTAATCAAAATGAAATGGTGCTCAATGTCTTATGTTGCCATGCAGAAAACCTATTGGCAGAAAAGCGAGCGACCGCCTCTTTAGGGATAATTAATCAATACATTATTGAAATGTTGCCAAACAGGGTACCTAAGCTAGATGATATTGCACAGCACTTAGGACTAAGTACTCGGCAATTACAGCGAAAATTTCAAAAAGAACAGACTAATTTAACCAGCCTGTTAGAAGATATTAGAAAAAGTTTAGCAATATCATATTTGAGCCAAACGGATCATAAATTAATGTATATCTCTATGATGCTTGGTTATTCAGAGCAAAGTGCTTTTCAACGCGCTTTCAGACGCTGGACAGGAAAAACACCACAATCTTTTCGTCTACAACCGACACTAACTCCCTAGTTTTGCTATAGCAATTAACCGTAAGCATTTAGCCATCTGTTTTAGGTGCAATCATGTGCCGCTGTTGTACCGCAGGAAAATAAACTTTGTAATTAGTCACAACGATGGCAATAGAAATTAATAAATATAAAATCGACAGCACGCTACCAAGTAAATACCAACTTGAGGGTAAAAAATATAATACTAGTGCGCAGGTTGCGATAACACGGGGTATCTCTAAATATAAGGCATAGTGTTTTTGCTCTTGCAGTGCTGAAATAGTGAATAAAGAAAATGTTGCAAAGCTGGCGACGAAGATTGCGATCTCAATACTAATACTTGGTAATGATAATAAAAACCAAAAGGTCATCAAAATAATAAGGGCATGCTGGATTAAAATATAAATTTTTTCTGGTAAAGATAGCACTACATCGTATTTTTCCATGGTTTTTGTGGTAACAAAGGCGCGGGGTTTAGATTTTAGTATATCTTCAGGACGCCATCCTGGCGGCTTGAGCCAGACCCGTAATTTATCAGCCCATTTTTTTGTCGCAAGGCTGTCTTGCCATAACGTTAAATACACTTGGACATTAGCCCAAATAGGGTTCCAACTCTTTAGCTGATGACTGACACCATAAACAATCTTAAGATCTGCTTTTTCAGATTGAAAGGTATTAAATAGTTTATCCCAGAGAATGAATACTCCGGCAAAATTTTTGTCGATATAATCACGATTAAGGGCATGATGTACCCGATGATGACTAGGAGTAACAAAAATATATTCAAACAACTTAGGTAGCTTATTAATATGGCGAGTATGCACCCAAAATTGGTAAATTAAATTTAAAGCACCACAAGAAAGTAACATTAGTGGTGAAATGCCACTAAAGGCTAGCGGAATTAGTATTAGCCAAGAAAAAACAGCCGGAGTGCTGGTTTGCCTTAATGCGGTGGTTAAATTATATTCTTCGCTAGAATGATGAACGACGTGTGAACCCCACATAATATTGATCCTATGGCTCAGGCGGTGCACCCAGTAATAGGCCAGATCGTAAACAATAAATGCAAATAGCCAAGTAAGGCTGTGATCGTCTGGTAGCGTAAATAGTCGGTAATTATCGTAAATATATAAATAGATTGAGAACGGTAATAACGCTTTGATAATACCCGTTATACGACTAAAGATACCAAGCTGTAATGAGTTTATTGCATCATTAAATTGATAATAATTAGTCGCTCTAATTTTATCAGCCACCAGCTCTATGGCTATCAATATAAAAAATAGTGGTATCGCTGCTAATATAAAACCCATAATTGTTATCACCTTGCTAGTAATGCTATCTATTTGTCTATGATATTAATATAGATAATGGGGAGCTAATTTGTATTGACCCAATAGCGACAATGATTGACCGCTTAGACCATTGCTAAGGCTTGCCCTTTTTAATCAATATTCACTAATATTCACAAATATTGGCGACTTAAAAAGAGCAGGAATAAAGGAAAGCGATAAAAGGAGCAGGGTGAAATGATTTGATAATCAATAAAGCTAGCTGCTGTTAACGAATACTCCGTAAACGTTAACAGCATTTGATCATATTGAGTGTTGTTAGATCTTTTCTTTTAACTCAAACAGTAAGTCTAATGCTTGGCGTGGTGAGAGATTGTTAACATCTAAGCTGCGCAAGGTATCAATAGCAGGGTGATCATCAGCGACCAAAGATAATTGCTCAAAACTAGCCGATTTTTCCGGTAATATCGTTGGTGCTTGCTGAGTTTCTAATTCATTTAAGCGTTGCTTGGCACGCTTAATTACGCCTTTAGGCACGCCGGCAAGTTGGGCAACTTGTAAGCCAAAACTTTTACTGGCAGCACCTTCTTGAATAGCATGCATAAAGATAATACTGTCATCATGCTCCATGGCATCTAAATGAACATTGGCTAAGTTATCAATATTTTGGGCTAATAATGTCAGCTCAAAATAATGGGTAGCAAACAGGGTAAATGCTTTGGTTTTTAACGCTAACATTTCCGCACATGCCCATGCTAACGATAGGCCATCATAGGTGCTAGTGCCACGGCCAATTTCATCTAATAACACTAAACTCTTATCGGTGGCATTATGAAGAATATTTGCTGTTTCGGTCATTTCTACCATAAAGGTAGAACGACCACTAGCGAGATCATCAGAAGCGCCAATTCGTGTGAAAATACGATCAACTAAACCGATATGAGCAGTATCAGCAGGAACAAAACTACCGACATGGGCAAGTAGTACTATCAATGCAGTTTGACGCATGTAAGTTGATTTACCGCCCATATTCGGGCCAGTAATAATCAGCATTTTACGTTGGTCTGTTAATACTACGGGATTGGCGATAAATGCTTCAGCGGTCATTTGCTCCACCACGGGATGCCGACCAGCGTCAATATTGATGCCAGCTGTTTCAGACAATGTCGGTTTAACATAATGTAAACTAATGGCACGTTCAGCAAACGTTGTCAGTACATCGAGCTCCGCGATTGCTTGACTCAGAGTTTGCAATCTTGGTAACTCAGGTAAAATCTGTTCAAACAGCGCTTGATATAGTCGTTTTTCTAATGCGAGAAATTGGCTTTGTGCACTTAATACTTCATGTTCGTGTTCTTTTAGCTCTTCAGTAATAAAGCGCTCATTGTTTTTTAACGTTTGGCGGCGTATATAGTTATCAGGAACTTCATTGGCAGCATTTCTACTAATTTCAATGAAGAAACCATGCACTTTATTATAGCCAACCTTTAAGGTTTGAATACCCGTTCTATCGCGCTCTCTTTGCTCCAGCTCAGCTAAAAAGTTTTTCGCTCCTTGGCTTAAATCTCTTAATCTATCTAGCTCGGCATCGTAACCAGGCGCTATCACGCCACCATCACGAATAAGCACCGGCGGGTTTTCGATAATTGCACACTCAAGTAAAGATTGTATGTTAGTGAGAGGCAAACAAGACTGACTAAGCTGTTGAATATATCCGGCTTCGGTCTGCGCTAAGATCGTTTGCAACTGTGGAAGTTGCTGCAATGCAAATCGTAACCGAGCAAAGTCACGAGGGCGAGCTGAGCCTAAGGCTATTCTAGAGACGATCCGCTCGATATCCCCTAAACCTTTAAATACCGGTTGAATAGCTAAGTACAGCTCATTTTCTATTATTTGTTCGGTGGCATTTTGTCTATTGGTTAATATCTTGAGATCACGCAAAGGAAAATGTAACCAACGTTTAAGTAAGCGAGAGCCCATTGGTGTTGATGATTTATCAATAATATCCGCTAAGGTATTGTCAATTCCCCCTTGCAGATTTTGGGTTAATTCTAGATTTCGACGGGTTGCCGCATCAAGTACTACCCCTTTAGTGGCTGATTCACTAATAATGGCGCGAATGTGAGGTAACGAAGTACGCTGTGTATCTTTAACATATTGAAACAAACAACCAGCAGCTGCCAAACCTAATGATTTATTTTCAACGCCAAAGCCGCTGAGCTCTTTGGTGCCAAATTGTTTGTTAAGTAGAGATATTGCGGTTTGTAAATCAAACTCCCATTCAGGACGTCGACGTAAACCTTTATATTGCTCTATCAGCTGAAAATCAGAGAATGTTTCCGAATATAATAATTCAGCAGGCGAAAGCCGTTGTAATTCAGCCTGCAATTGCTCACTGGTTTGTGGCTCGGTTAACACAAAGCGGCCACTGGCAATATCTAAATATGCGAGACCAAATTGAGGGTCGGATGACTTTTTATTTGATTGTAGGTTTTCAAATAAAGCTACAATTAAATTGTCTTGTCTATCGACTAATAAGGCCTCATCGGTAACAGTGCCAGGGGTAATAATTCGAACAACTTTACGCTCAACCGGACCTTTGCTGGTGGCAGGATCGCCAATTTGTTCACAAATGGCGACACTTTCACCTAATTGCACCAATTTAACTAAGTAATTCTCTATGGAATGGTAAGGAACGCCAGCCATTGGAATAGCATTACCGCCGGTCTTACCCCGAGCAGTTAACGAAATATCTAAAAGATCCGATGCTTTTTTGGCATCGTCAAAAAACAGCTCATAAAAATCACCCATGCGATAAAAAATTAATGTGCTAGGAAATTCTGCTTTGATGGTTAAGTACTGGCGCATCATTGGGGTGTGTTGAGATAAGTCTTTCATGTCGTAGTTGCTTTTATTGTCGTAGAGTCGATTAACCAGTTTTTTTGAACACATCCCTTTACTTTTTTGCAGTAAAGCACAGATAGTAACGTTCAAGAACAAGGATAAACATAATTGCTGACTATAATACTTTGGAAAAATATACACGGCTAGCGATATAGGCCTGAAAGCATCATTTAAGACAAATTAAGGATTAAGGTTGAGCAATGACAGCGAATAAGCAACTGAAAATAGTGCCAGATAATGATTGAGGACTCTTATTAGCTTTGCAGTGTTTTGTCAGCAAGGGCTGATAATAAAAGTACTGTAAATATACTGTTTATTAAAACAAGTAACTTTTTTTTGTTTTTATTGTGAAAGTTATAGTATATGTTTTTATTGTTAAATATCAATCGATTAAAAGTATGCCTTGTTAGGGTTTTATTGTGATATAAAAAAAAATGTAAAAAAGCTTGATACTGTACGACCATACAGTATACTGGTCGCATCTACACGAAATCCCAAACGTTACCACCGGAGCAACACATGAAAGACGATAAAGAAAAAGCATTAGCAGCAGCCTTAGGTCAAATCGAAAGACAATTTGGTAAAGGTTCAATAATGAAGCTTGGTGATAACAATACTATGGACGTAGAAACTATTTCTACTGGTTCATTGGGATTAGATATCGCCTTAGGCGCTGGTGGTTTACCGATGGGTAGAGTTGTCGAAATTTACGGCCCTGAATCAAGTGGTAAAACAACCCTTACCTTAGAAGTCATTGCCGAAGCACAGCGTAATAATAAAGTTTGTGCTTTTATTGATGCAGAGCATGCGCTTGACCCT
>Ga0105359_10003288_pt1 | contig 13256 bp, 14 predicted proteins | sample GOMGulsemesocosm_6_FD_83659 | JGI IMG/M metagenome (GOLD analysis project Ga0105359, IMG submission 83659) | Methane-oxidizing microbial communities from mesocosms in the Gulf of Mexico - GOM8C Gulf of Mexico | ecosystem: Environmental > Aquatic > Marine > Cold seeps | place: Gulf of Mexico... | reverse complement strand
TAATTAAATTTTATTATTCACATATTATCGAGGGAAATTAGAAGTTACATTCCAAAATTTCAGTTACTTAAGCTGCCTCTCACACTATAAACAACTTTTGATTTAACAAGTCTTCAACTAATGTCAATTAAATTGAAAATAACCAACATTTAAGCTAACAAATTAACTTAAATAGAACTAAAATAGAGCTCTTTTTGCATCTTCCAGAATATAACTATGCACAGTCAGACATATAAACTTCAAATAAATTTTATTATTAAACTCGGACTCGCCTTACATCGTTGTGGTGCAACAAGTTATCGAATTGAAAACCATTTAACTAATTTAGCAAAATTCTGGAATATTGAAGCGAGTTTTCTTGTTACACCAACTGCTTTTACTTTTATATTTTCAAGTAATCCAGATGATCAACATACGCATATTGTGCGCGTTCAACCTGCGGGTAATGATCTTGGCAAGCTAGCAAATATTGATGAAATTGTCGAAAAAGTCGTTGATTCACAAGTAACACTTGATCAAGCCATTGAGTTATTAATTGAAGCTAAACAACAGCCTAGCTTTTATGGTATTAAAACAGAAGCGCTTGGTTGGTGTGTGACAGGTGGTGCATTTGCAATGTTACTGTCTTCTTCTAGCTTAGATATAATCAGTTCATTCCTCTTTTCATTTCTTGTGTTTATATTATACAAACTATCTGCGCACTCTCCACGTTTAGCCTCAATAGTTGAATTTTTTGCACCTTTTATCTCCGCACTTTTAGCTTGTTTTGTCGCAAGTCTTGATATAAACATTAATGTTCCTTTTGTCATTTTATCTTCTGTCATTATCTTTATTCCTGGACTCGCGCTAACTGTAGCTTTAAGCGAAATTGTAAATAAAGACCTTGTTTCAGGCACATCAAAATTAGTTGATGCAACGATGTTGTTATTCAAACTTTATTTTGGTGCATTATTAGGTATTACATTGGGCAATCTGATATGGACCATCGACCCAATGATGTTGGATATGAGTTATTCTTTGCCCGATTGGAAAAACTACATCGCGGTGGTAGCGCTATCAACAGGGCTTGTCGTAGCGTTTAATGTACATAAATCTGACATGATTTGGGGAATTGCAGCAGGACTTATTGCTTATGTTGTTAGTACCTTTGCCGCGCAATACTTAGGTTTCACTTTAGGTACCTTCGTCGGTTCTTTCACCGTCGGTTTATTTAGCAATATATATGCGATTATTAAAAACAGACCCGCATCAATCGTCTTGATCCAAGGAATCGTATTGTTAGTGCCTGGTAGTAGAACTTATATGGACTTAAATACATATATTTCAGGACATGAAATAATAAATAATATTAATGACAGTGGCTTTGTTTTCATGATCTTTATTGCGATCCTTGCTGGTATGATTTTAGCGAACGCTGTATTACCTGCTAAAAAGAGTTTGTAACCACATCAAACCACAAAACAACTGTATAAACATCCAGATACTCATGCTATGATTATGGCATGAGTATTTTTTTATAGTTAAGTCATGGCCAAAACTCCTAAAACAAAAATAAGTTTCCTCTGCTCCGAATGTGGCGCTAACTTCCCTCGTTGGCAAGGCCAATGTAATGCTTGCAAAGCATGGAATACATTAGCTGAATTTAAAGAAGCGACTTTACCGAGTCAACAACGTTCAATCGCATCTCAAGGTGGTTATGCCGGTACACTCGGTAATACTGTTAAAAAGATGTCTGAAGTATCACACGTAGCATTAAATAAAATTGATACACAGATTGGTGAATTAGACCGTGTACTCGGTAACGGTCTCACGGTTGGTTCTATTGTGCTAATTTCTGGCGATCCAGGTGCCGGAAAAACGACAATATTAACGCAGCTCTCTGCAAATCTGAGTAAGCAGATGGTATCGATGTACTGCACTGCGGAAGAAAGCTTAGAACAATTCAAAAGCCGAGCGATTGAACGCTTAAAAATTGATTTTGTCGAAGACAACTTACTGCTTATGTCTGAATACATTGTGTCGAACATCATGGAGCGTGCTTTAGAGGCCAAAGTTAAATTTTTAATTATCGATTCTATTCAAGCTTTAGAGAGTGAACATTGTAACGGCAGTGCAGGTTCTGTTAGCCAAGTTAAAGGTTGTGCCCAAGAACTGAGTCGATTTGCAAAGCAACATGGCATTACACTTATCATTATTGGTCACGTAACCAAAGGTAGTGACTTAGCTGGACCAAAAACACTTGAACATATCGTTGATACCCTACTTCACATTGAAGTTAACGACAGTATTATTCGTACTATTCGAGCAAGTAAGAACCGTTTTGGTGATGTAGACCAAGTCGGTATCTTCCAAATGCACAGCAAAGGTATGCTGTCCGTCGATAATCCAAGTAAATTGTTCCTATCTGGTGCCGACGAGCGCGTAGCAGGCTCTGCAATTACTTGTATTCGTGACGGTAATCGTAATTTATTACTTGAAGTACAATGTTTAGTCTCTGAATGCGAAGCTGAAAATCAACAACGCGTGAGTATTGGTCTTAGTTTTAATCGATTAAAAATGATTACCGCTGTGCTGCGTAAACATGGACGAATTAAATTGTACCATGATGTTTATGTTAACTTAGTGGGTGGTTTAAAACTGCCTGAAACAGATACAAGTGCTGACTTAGCCATTGCTGCATCGTTAATTAGCTCACTGAACGATAAGGAAATGTCTCGTAAACACTGTTTTATGGGCGAGATCTCATTAAGTGGTGAAGTAAGGCCCATCAATGGTGGTGTCCCGCGCGTTAACGAAGCGATTAAACATGGTTTTGATGTGATCTATATACCGAAAGCAAACTACCATAAATCAATGGAAAATAGTGGTGCGAAGATAATACAAATCGAGAAGATTGGTGATCTTTTAGAAGCCCTTAATTAACTCCCCTGCTAAGCTTTGGGTGATCTAACGTTATGACAAAATTTAAGTTGTAACGTTAAATTAAAGCCTGCGTTTATTTAGAATATGGAATTACTTCTGCATGATGGTCTAAGTTATTGGCTTGTATTATTGCTTTATTTCACTTTGATAGATTCAGGGACTAAATCGCCCCTGAATAATTACTTGTTTTTACAGCCACAGCTTGTTTCAGCAACTAAAAGACTGTTTTTCTCTACGATACGACCTTTCATCATCATGTTTGTTAGTATTTGAGTTTTATCCATGCCTTTTATTTTGCATGTATGAAATAAATCATGAGGAAATTGCTGACCTATAAGATTTAATAGTTCCGCTTCTTTCATTCCCTGTGGCTGCGCTGCTAATAGCGCTACGATTTCTCTACCGTGAATAGATTCAGTCATCTTATCCTCAACAATTACAGTTTAAACGTGATGATATGGTCTTCTAAGTCACCAGCTTGTGATTCAGCAACTGCTTTACCACGAATCGAATAACCTAATTTATGCATCTCAGATTGACTACCGGTTATTAACGGATGCCATTCAGGAATATCGTTTCCTTCGAGCAAACGCTTGTAAGCACAGGTTTCAGGTAACCAATGGAATGCATCTATATCATCTAATGTTACTTTAAAACAATCCGAAACATACTTAAATCGCTTCTCGTATTTCTTACAACGACATGATTTAGTATTTAATAATTCACAAGCAACATTGGTGAAATGTATTTCATCCGTGTCATCTTCGATAATCTTATGTAAACAACATTTACCGCAACCATCGCAAAGTGACTCCCACTCTGCATCAGTCATTTTAGCGAGTGTTTTAGTCTGCCAAAATCTTTCTACCATTTCATTAATCTCTAAATAATCTCGCAGCCGAACTTATAACGGTTTGCTAGCGTTAATGCAAGTTTATCTCCACTATTTAGAACACCGACGCCAGCTGGTGTTCCTGTGAGTACGATATCACCAGGTAACAGTGTAAAGCAGTCCGTAATTTCAGTGAGCAATGCTTCTATTGAACGCATCATTTTAGCGGTATCACCCTGCTGCCGAGTTATGTGATTAACGCTTAGGCTAAACTCAAGTTGATTCAGATCGGGAAATTCATTCATTGGTATGAATTTTGATATAGGGCATGAGTAATCAAATGCTTTAGCCCGTTCCCACGGCTGACCTTTGTCTTTGAGCTTCGACTGTAAGTCTCTTAATGTTAAATCAAGACCAAGCCCTACTCCCCATATCATCTCTGCGATGTTTATATCATCACCGCGTTGAATAGGTGCGCTTATTAATAAAGCAACTTCAAGTTCGTTATGACACTCACCAAGGTCAGTTGGTAATGATAATGGCTTATCAAGACCAACTAGCGCTGTAGCAGGCTTCATGAATAGTAATGCTTGTTCTGGGACTTCATTACCAAGTTCACGAATGTGATCAAGGTAATTTCGACCGATACAAACAACCTTACCTACCGGTAAGTTTAACGTTTCGTTAGCGATATTCTTATGCTGATAAAGGGAGTAACTCATTTTCAATCCTTGAATTTGATCGCATCTGACAAATGCGCAACAGAAGTAGCAAAATAATCAGAACGATTCCAACGCATGATGCTTTTGTAGTTGTTATAAACTAAATAAATACGGCCATCTTCACCGTCAGGCATAATAAGAGAGGCATCCAGATCAACTTTAGGTAAGTTGTTTCCTTCGTAGGTACGAATACCGAGTGACTGCCATTCATTTAATTTCTTTGTTAACTTAAGGCCTGATACTTGAGCATCATAGTTATCAGGTAAAAGTACCTGTCGACCCCAGGTATACGTATCATCCCATTTGGCTTGTTTTAAATAGTTGGCAGCAGAAGCCAAAGCATCGGCTGTGTTGTTCCAAATATCCTTTTTACCATCGTTGTTATAATCAACGGCGTACGCATTAAATGAAGACGGCATGAATTGAACCTGTCCCATCGCACCAGCCCATGATCCTTTCATGTCAGCGGTTGTAATGTGCCCTTCATCAATAATCTTTAATGCAGCAAAGAATTCTTTCTTGAAAAATGTTTCACGCCTTCCATCATAGGCAAGTGTCGCAAGTGCCGATAATGTAGAGAAGTTCCCTGTATAATTACCGAAGTTTGTTTCAACACCCCACAGCGCGACAATGAATCTTGGTTGGACACCAAAATCTTTTCCTATTCTTTTTAATAGCTCTTCATTCTCGAGGAATAATTTACGCGCTTTTGCTATTTTCCATTCTGGAACTGCTCTAGGAATATACGCATCAAGTGTTATTTTTTGGCGTTCTGGTTGCGCTTTGTCATGTACGATTGTTTTTTTTCTGTAGTTAATACTACTAAATGCATCATTAATCGTTTGTTCACTGAATCCTAGCGATTCTGACTCAGTGCGTAAGGTAGATAAATATTCATCGAACGTCGGCTTGGCAGACACAGCCGTTGAACTTAAAGCTAATAACACTAACCCTGCTAATTTCATTATATCTCCTTATAAACTCTTTATAATGACGTGCTATTTATTTTCATCACGCCATTTTTTATATTCATCTAAATGATTTACAGGTGGTGGTGGCATCTGTAAATAAAAACCCGTTGTTGTTAAGTTTTCTAATACTTTTTCAGTGTCGGCAAATTGTAACTTTCGTGTTTCAGTCAAATTCATCGTGACAACTAACTTAGGTTGACCAAACATACTTAATAAAGTTTCAGGAACTTGACTAAAATCATCACGGCGAGATATAAATAAATACATCCCTTCTTTTTTATTTGTTTTATAAATTGAACAAAGCATTGCGTTTCTCTTTAGTTATGAACTTGCCTATTTTGCGCGTAAAATATAACATGGCATAATGAATTATCTAAGTGCTATAACGATAAATGCTAAAACAGGCATGAAAACTAAGCAACCAGGGAAAAATGATGGCAGATCAGTCAATAAAATTTAAAGGAACTAGCTTTACACTTTCGGTTATTCATATCGAGAATGATGCTGCAATGGCTAATCTTCATTCCTTTATTGCCGACAAAGTATGCCAAGCCCCTGCATTCTTTAAATCTGCACCGGTTGTTGTTAATGTGGCTAACTTAGCCGAAGATATCGATTTTCAGGCTATTGAACAAGTCATCACTAATAATGGGATGAACCTTGTTGGTATAGAAGGCTGTAAAACGGCGGAACAAAAACTAAGCGTTCGAGAGTCTGGCCTTTCTGTTATATCCAATACAGCTAAAAATAATACAAGTAAATTAGTATCTGCTGTAGAAATAAAACCAGAAATTCAGACAGTTATTGTTGAAAAATCTGTAACTAAGACCATAGTTCATAAAGGGCAGATAAGATCTGGACAACAAATTTATGCTCAAGATGCTTCTTTAACTGTACTGGGTAACATTAGCGCAGGAGCAGAAGTCATTGCAGATGGTTCAATACATATATATGGTGCATTACGTGGCCGTGCAATAGCTGGCGCTAAGGGTGACGGTAGCGCACAGATTTTCTGTAACAAATTAGACCCAGAATTATTATCAATTAATGGTACTTATATTTTAAGTGATGCAGTGCAATCGGAGTTTTTAAATGCCCGAACACAAATAAATTGCATTAATAACAAATTAGAAATTACAAAGTTCGATTAAATTCAAGGAATTAAAATGGCTGAGATTATTGTCGTAACATCCGGTAAAGGTGGTGTAGGTAAGACGACTACAAGTGCCGCTATTGCCACTGGATTAGCAATGCGAGGGAAAAGAACTGTTGTTATCGATTTTGATATCGGTTTACGTAATTTAGACTTAATCATGGGCTGTGAACGCCGTGTGGTTTATGACTTCGTTAATGTAATCAACGGTGAAGCAAACCTATCACAAGCATTGATTAAAGATAAACGTGTAGCGAACCTTAACATTCTACCTGCGTCACAGACACGTGACAAAGATGCACTGACAAAAGAAGGCGTTGGTAAAGTATTAGACCAACTTGCTGAAAATCATGATTACATCATTTGCGATTCACCTGCAGGCATCGAAGCAGGCGCTATGATGGCATTATACTTTGCAGATGTAGCGGTTATCACAACCAACCCTGAAGTATCGTCTGTGCGTGATTCAGACCGTATTATCGGTATGTTACAAAGCCGTTCACGTCGTGCAGAGCAAGGTTTAGAACCAATTAAAGAACATTTGCTTATTACTCGCTACGTGCCCGAACGCGTTGAACGTGGTGATATGTTGAGTGTTGAAAATATTACTGAAATTTTAGCAGTGCCGCTTGCAGGGGTAATCCCTGAGTCAGGTGCCGTATTGAAAGCATCTAACTGTGGGCAACCTGTGATACTTGATACAGAAAGTGACGCTGGACAAGCATACGCAGATACTGTTGCAAGAATTTTAGGTGAAGAACGCGAATTTCGTTTTCTTGAAGTCGAAAAGAAAGGTTTTTTAAGCAGAATCTTTGGAGGTTAAATGTCGTTACTTGATTATTTTCGTACATCTAAACCGGATGTGTCATCTGCCAATTTAGCGAAAGACCGCTTACAAATAATTGTTGCACATGAACGAAACTTACGTGATAACACGCCTGATTATTTGCCACAGTTAAAGCTGGATATACTTGAAGTTATCAAAAAGTATGTTGCTGTAACATCAGATCAAGTGAATGTTCAACTTGATCAAAGAGATAACAACCTTTCGGTTTTAGAACTGAACGTGACACTCTCTGACGACCAGTAAAAAAATAAGCAAGTGTACAACACCATGTACACTTGCTATTACTTATTACTTATTACTTATTACTTATTACTTATTACTTATTAGCCATTAAACCTTCAAACAAGCTATTACCTATCAGTTCTGCACGCCAATTACTTAACAACACAGGTTTGTTACCGACAGCGCGCTCTGCCTCTGTCAATTTCCATACCCAGTTTAATAATTCGTTGATAATTTTCTTTGAACCAATTAACTCCGCTGGAATATTTGTTTTTTCCGCAACGATGGCAATCTTATTACGTATTCCTTGTACTATCTTCTTATAGCCTGGGTAATCAGAAATTCGTGCTAACTGTTCAGGTAACTCTTCATCTGAAAGACCTTGAGCTTGTTTAACAAGTTCAATAATCTGTTTTCCGTGACGTTTAATTTCGATAGGAAGTAACCCTAACTGATTTAAATCTCGTAATGATTTAGGCTGCTGCTTCGCGACTTCCAGAAGATGCGCTTCTTTAACCACAAAATTAACCGCCATATCACGGTTAACCGCATTGTTCTCACGCCACTCACCCAGAAGTTGTAAGGTAGCAAGCTCACGAGGTGATAAAAATGATGCGTTTTTGAATTGTTTATAGATTGTTTTAGGGTTCTTGTTAACCATCTTACGTCGGCGCAAGTTACCTAACTCTTGTAGGTAATAATCGTAGTAGCCCAATTCGCCGAGTTTAGCTTTTAATTCATTCCAACATGGTAATAAATGATATACATCAGCAGCCGCATAAGTTAATTGCTTCTCTGTTAATGGTCTAGCTAGCCAGTTAGAACGGGATTCGCCCTTGTCTAGTGTAATATTTTGGAATTCAGAAACTAAGCCACCGAAACCGAGAGAAGAACCTAGCCCACAGAACGCTGCGGCTATCTGTGTATCATGGAAAAAGTCTGGTACTTTGTTTGCTACCGTCATGAATACATCGAGGTCTTCGGAACAAGCGTGAAGAACAACGGGATGACGATCAAGAAGTTGCCATAGTGAACTAAGGTCACTAACAGCTAGTGGATCAACTAAATAGGTCTCTGTTCCAGTATACAACTGAAATAAACCAAGAATTGGGTAATAAGTACGCTGTCTGATAAATTCAGTGTCGATTGCTAACACTTCAACATCCGCACATTGAGCTATCATTTTCTGCAATGTTATTTGATCTTCAACTAAAATATATTCCACTTATAACCTCAAAAAAAAAGCCACTTTCTTACAATTTAGAAAGTGGCTTAATTTTAGCGAAATATGTTACTAATTATAAGTGTTTTATGACTTTAAATTAGATCTATTATTAATCGCGCAATTCACGGCGTAAAATTTTACCTACGTTACTCTTAGGTAACTCATCACGGAATTCAATGATACGAGGAATTTTATACGCTGTAAGATGTTCACGACAATGCGCAACAATCTCTTCTTTAGAGATTTCACCTTTCTTAACAACAAAAATCTTAACTGTTTCGCCTGATGATTCATGAGGAACACCAATAGCAGCAGCTTCAAGAATGTTGTCATTTAGCGTTAATACGTCTTCAATTTCATTAGGGAATACGTTAAAGCCTGAAACAAGGATCATATCTTTTTTACGGTCAACGATGTAGAAGAAACCATCTTCGTCCATACGAGCAATATCACCTGTGTTTAACCAGCCATCAGCTGTAATAACTTCAGCTGTCTCTTGTGGACGCTGCCAATAGCCCTGCATCACTTGAGGACCACGAACTTGCATTTCACCCACAGCACCTGGTTTTGTTAATACACCACCATCTTCATCAATGATACGAACATCTGTTGATGACACTGGTAAACCGATTGAGCCATTGTATTCAAGTAGATCGTAAGGATTTACAGTTACAAGTGGTGAACACTCCGTTAGACCATAACCTTCAAGTAAGTGATTACCCGTGATCTTCTTCCATTTTTCAGCGACTGAACGTTGAACAGCCATACCGCCGCCAACTGAAAGTTTCAATGCAGAAAAATCAATCTTTGCGAATGTTTCATCATTTACAAGCGCATTAAACAAGGTATTTACACCTGTAATTGCAGTTGGTTTATGGTCGTCAATTTCTTTGATTAACGCAGGAAGATCGCGAGGATTGGTAATAAGAATATTTTTACCACCACCCAAGAAGAACAACAAACCATTCACTGTTAATGCAAATACATGGTACAGCGGCAAGGCCGTAATAACGGTTTCTTTACCACGGTCAATAATACTACCGTATGCGCCTTGTGCCTGTAATACGTTAGCAAGCATATTCTTGTGCGTTAATACCGCACCTTTAGATACACCTGTCGTACCACCTGTATATTGAAGGAAAGCAATATCATCAAAGCCAGTTTCAACTTTGGTAAACTTCATTGAACGACCTTTACTCAACACGCGGTTGAATGGGATCGCATTTGGTAAGTTAAACTTAGGCACCATTTTTTTCACGTACTTCACAACTAAGTTTGTGATTGCACCTTTAACAGGAGAGAAAAGGTCGCCTAACTGGGTCAAAATGACGTGTTCAACAGGTGAGTCTTTAATCACCTTTTCTAACACACTTGCGAAGTTCGAAATGATAACAATTGCTTTTGCACCAGAATCGTTTAGCTGATGTTTCAACTCACGTGGTGTATATAAAGGATTTACATTAACAATCACTAAGCCCGCACGTAATACACCAAATAAAGCAATTGGGTATTGAAGCAAGTTAGGCATCATTAACGCGACACGGTCGCCTTTATTTAATTTAAGCTCGTTTTGAAGGTAAGCTGCAAAAGCACGAGATTTTTCTTCAATTTCACCATAAGTTAATGAACAACCCATATTTACATATGCAGGGTTGTTACCAAAATTTTGAACTGTTTGATCGAATATATCGTTTAAAGAACGAAATGAACCAAAATCAATTTCTGCGGGAACATTTTCCGGGTATCTATTTAACCAAACCTTTTCCACCTTACCACTCCTTTTTATTTAACTTTTTTAATTTAACAAAACGACAAATAGTTATTAATCCATTTATAATATTTAGCCGCTATTGATGAAATTATTTATTGTGAATAGATCTTAATTGATTAACACTCAATTAACAAATGAAATATTTATATTACACGTTTATTTAAATCTTCATTATTTAGAATTAGGTAATATAAACTCTATTTTTATCGAATAAATAAACTATTATTTTAATTTATCAACAAATTTAACGATTGCACTTGCAGTTTCAACAGGATTATCCATGTGAACATGATGCCCACCAATAAGTGTCAAAATATCAAAATGTGTTTTATTAAAAATGTCTAATTTCAATTTATCAGCAATCAAAGGATAACCTTTATCACCAATGATAATCAGGCATCTCGTTGATATAGATGATAAAATATCAATGACTTGAGGCTCTGTCAACCTAATCAAAGATCGAGACTTTAACTTAGGATCAGATCGCCACGTTATTTCTTCGTCATTAATAATTAAATTTCGTTTACAAATTAATGCTGCATTTTTTTCATTTAAATCTGAAACAAAACAGCGGGCTTTGACTACTTTTTCAAATGTCAGAGTACTAGCTTTACGATTCACACTTTGGTTGTAATCACAGCGACTCTCTATGCCCTTACGTAATAAGTGTACAGTTTGGTCAGCTTCTGTAGAAATAGCCCCCAAACCTTCAATCAATATCATTCGATTAACAAGTTCAGGAAATGCAGCTGCAAAAATTGAGCTGACCATTGCCCCCATTGAATGCCCTATAATAGTGATTGGTTTCCAATGTTGAGTCGTGATTATTTGGTGTAAATCATCAACCCATTCAATAAAATTGTAATGCCCGACTTTGTGATCAGAAAAACCATGTCCAGGTAAATCAATCGCAATTAATTGATAGGGTAACGAACCATCCTCTAGTGAATTTTTCAACATTTTAGCAAGAGGTATGAAACTTGCGGCATTATCTAGCCAGCCATGAACTGCCAATAGCACTGGTTTAGACTTATCACCCCATTGCAAACCGGAAATTAAATTACCATTAACCTCTATACTAAAGTTATTCATTAGAATTTACTCTCTACCAGGTAGTTTTTTCCAGGTTACTGTATCGCGAACGTAAACTGGCATGGCATCTTCGACTGCGACCGCATGTCCTAGCTCAAATTCAGCTGCTGCAATAACAAGCATATCCAATGCACTTGGGAACTGAATGCCTTCACATGCTGTTAGTTGAGCCACTTTTAAATCGGCAAGTTGTTCAGCATAGGTCGACCAACCTGTACCGATCGTATGGAATGCAGTTTCTGATTTATTAAAATCAGCCAATAGTTGATCAGGGGTAACTACAATTTCTTTATCAACTAATGTCATTACACCTGCATCGTTGAGTTTGTAATGAGCAAAGTATATTTCGCCCATACGAGCATCAATTGCCGGTAATACATCCGTTGCGTTGTGTAATCGATGTGCTCCCTGCGCCATCGCTGCCAATGTTGAAATCGGTAACATTGGTAAATCGGCACCAAACGCTAAGCCTTGGGCGATCCCAGTTCCAATACGAACACCTGTAAAGCTACCAGGGCCACGACCAAAGGCTAATGCATCTACATCTTTTAATTTAATTCCAGCTTCAGATAGTAAGCTATCTACCATAGGGAGAATACGCTTGGTATGCTCACGCGGGCTTTCCAATTCTCTAACGAATACTTTACCGTTAATGCTTAATGCAGCAGAACAATTTTCTGTTGATGTATCTAGTGCTAAAATAGTACTCATAAAATTCACTTTCTAGTTGTTAGTTTTTTTAATAAAAGACAATACGCCGTTTAAATCTCTCGTTCTTGGCATATTGGGTAAACTATTGATAAATGTAGCGCCGTACCCACGAGACACAATACGAGTATCGCAGATAATAACACAACCCGTGTCTTTGACATCACGGATTAAACGCCCCACCCCTTGCTTCAGATTGATCACCGCTTTGGGAATTTGCAATGCAGCAAAAGGATCTTCTCCTTTACGCTGACAATCTTCAATACGCGCTTGTAAAAGTGGATCATCCGGTGATGCAAAAGGTAATTTATCAATAATAACACAGCTTAGCGTCTGTCCTCGTACATCAATACCTTCCCAAAATGAGTAAGTACCAATGAGGAGCGCGTTACCATGTTGGACAAATTGATCCAGCAATACTTGCTTGTTATCCTGCCCTTGAACAAAAATAGGCATAGCCAGTTGTTGTTGCAGTAATGCTGATACCTGCCTGATCATATAATGGCTTGTACATAAGAAGAAACAACGACCTTTATTCGCAATAATCACTGGTGCTAACTTTTCGACAAGTATACGTGCGATATTAGGGTCATTAGGCTCTGGTATATTACGTGGCACACATAACATGGCTTGATTTTGATAATCAAATGGACTTGCAAGAATCAGTTCTTCTGCATCCGCTAGTCCCATCTGCTGACGGTAGTGTGAAAAGCAATGGTCAACAGCCAGAGTTGCAGACGTAAACACCCATGCTGATTTGCTTTTTTCTTGTTCCGCACTAAATCGTTCCG
>Ga0105359_10003283_pt1 | contig 13269 bp, 10 predicted proteins | sample GOMGulsemesocosm_6_FD_83659 | JGI IMG/M metagenome (GOLD analysis project Ga0105359, IMG submission 83659) | Methane-oxidizing microbial communities from mesocosms in the Gulf of Mexico - GOM8C Gulf of Mexico | ecosystem: Environmental > Aquatic > Marine > Cold seeps | place: Gulf of Mexico... | reverse complement strand
TATTTTATGACTAAGGCTGTTCGTATGGTCAAGATTGTGTCATATTGCTGAAAGTTTAAATTAATGACAGCAAATGACTGTCATTTTTTATGCTCATTCTTTACATATAAAAAAAATAATCGCTTGAAGTTGAGATGAAAAGGATCTGTTTAATCTCATTTGCTAAAGGAATTAGCACTCATTTCTGGCTCAAAATGAATGGAGATCAAGAGTGAAAAGCTTACCCATAAAAACACTACTAGCAACGTCGATTGCCAGTGTTGTTGCTTCTACGGCATCCGCAGAATTAATCATAAGCCAATATGTTGAAGGCAGTAGTTATAACAAGGCTGTAGAGATCTATAATACAGGGTCCGAAACCGTTAACTTATCTGATTACAAGTTAGTAAAATATTCCAACGGCAGCGCTGATTCCCCTAATGATATTAATTTTAATGAATTCAGTTTAGCGGCGGGCGGTGTGTTTGTAATCGCAAGCTCATCTGCAAGTGATGATATAAAGGCAGTTGCCAATCAAACCTCATCATCAATCAACTTTAATGGTGACGATCCCGTTGCCATTGTACGAATTAGCGATTCTCAAACTCTGGATTTTTTTGGTCAATACGGTGATGTTGATTTTGCCAAAGATGCGACTTATGAGCGTATTGAAAATACAGCTATCGCAGATGGTAACTGGACTGAAGAGTCTTGGTCTGTATTGGCAAAGGACAGTATTGAAGGTTTAGGTGTATCACCGACAGGTGAGGTGATAGAAGAAGAGCCTTTTGCCTGTTCGGGTGAAGTCATGACACCAACTTATGCGATTCAGGGTAATGGTGACTCAAGTCCTCTTATACCAGAAGGTAGTTTTTCTGGTGATACGGTTTTCACATCCGGTATTGTCACTGACATAGTGACCAGCTTGTATTCTGGTTTCTTTATTCAAGATGCCTTGGGTGATGGGGATGCATCTACGTCTGATGCTGTGTTTGTTTTTGCTAGTAGTACGCCAACAGGATTGGCTGTTGGTGATGAAGTTTGTATTCAAGGACAAGTATCTGAATATTATTCTTCTACTCAAGTTTCAATGAACTCAGGCGCTTATGAAATTCTAAGTTCAGATAATGCCTTAAGTGCTACATTCCTTGATTTAAATTCTGATAGTTTGCTGCACGATCAATTAGAAGCTTATGAAGGTATGTTTGTTACCACATCTGATTCTGACTTGATTGTCTCTCGCAACTTCAGTTTTGATTATGACTCTTATCGCAACAATATGGTAATGAGCTATGAAGAACCTATCTATAAATCAACGCATTTATATGTGGCTGGTACAGATGAAGAAGTAACGCTAGCAGCTAATAATGCAAAGAATACACTTTATATTGATACTGACGCTAAGCCTGCTAGTGGCGTAATACCTTACTTTCCTGATTTTAATGCAGAAGATGGTTATATCAGAGTTGGCGATGAGGTGACGAATTTAGAAGGTGTTATCGCATATAGTTATAGTCATTACCGTCTAATCGCAAGGGATGATGTTGTACTTGAAAAATCAGATTTTAGTCGTGACTTAGACTCTGATAGAACGTCATTTGGACCTGTACTTGCTGCGGATGGCAACCTACGTGTCGCAAGTTTCAATGTATTGAACCTGTTTAACTCACCATTTGGTGGTGATGCAAATGCCCATGGTGATAATCGTGGTGCAGAAGAGCAAACAGAGTATCAACTGCAACTGACTAAAATTGCCAATGCAATTAGCATGATTGATGCTGATATTGTCGGTTTGATGGAAATTGAAAATAACGGCTTTGGTGAAAATAGTGCGATTGCGGCATTGGTCAATCAGATTAACAATACGCAAGCTGCCAGTGCGTCACCTTATTCATATGTGACGGCAGGTGATGATGTCGGTACGGATGCTATTGCAGTTGGCCTTATCTATCGTGCTGATGCGGTTTCATTAGTCGATGACGCGGTTAAAATAGACATGCCTGAACAGCATGGTGTTGATTTAGAAGGCGAGCAATTTGATAAGTATATGCGTGTATCTTTGTTACAAAAGTTCCAGCATATTGAATCAAATCGCAAGCTGAGTATTGTGGTTAATCACCTTAAATCTAAAGGATCTTCATGTATTGAAGATACGGCGAATGAAGATGATGCTCAGGGTAGTTGTAATGCGTTTAGGGTGTCTGCTGCGGTTACATTAGGTGATTATCTTGATGAAAATGTAAAAGGCGATATCTTGGTGATGGGTGATTTAAATGCCTATGGAAAAGAAGACCCTTTACGTGTTTTGACAGATTATGATGCGAGTGCTGCTGAACGTAAAATTATGACAGTAGAGCAAGCAACATTGAATGGTGAAGTCTTAAATGCAGGTGTTGCTGTTGAAGTCACGCAATCCTATGGATTTACTAACTTGGTTGAGCACTTCCAGGGTGATAAAGCGCATTCTTATACTTACAGTGGTGAGTTGGGTAGCCTTGATCACGCGTTAGCAAATAAATCTCTTCTACGTAAAGTGGTTGCTACGGATGATTGGCATATCAACTCTGTTGAATCAAATATGTTTGAATACTCTAGTGGTTATACTGGGGATTTAGCGAAATCTGAAAATGCATACTCTTCTTCAGACCATGATCCTGTGATTATCGAAATTGATTACAAAAAACGTGGTGGTCACTCAGAAGGTCCACGTAACGAGTCACCTTTTGAATTTCTACTAGAACTATTTAAACGTATTTTTTCGTTTTTCTGGAGGTAGATAGCAACGCCTATTAAAAAAACCGCCGAAAGGCGGTTTTTTTTTGCCTAAAAATTGATGTTCAAATTTAAATGAAAGAGATAAGCTATTGTTTAAACATGATTTATAAAAGGATTTTAAGGATGTTCATTGAGTATTAAAGTACTGAATTCTGTTCTATTCCTGACGCTAACTTTTCCTATGACAGCGTCTCACGCATATGATTTAGCTAAAGATGAAGTAGTTGATGATAAGGCTTCTTCAATGACATCTATCTCAGGTGGCTATTTTTCACCCAGTTTTGTTTTTTCTGACATTGATCTTGAGAAAAATTATGAGGATGAATCTATTTCAACTCATGCTTTTGGTGGCAGTATCGTATTGGGTTATGAGTTTGAATCGAATATTTTTGTACAGATTGAAGAAGCCTTGGCATATAACTTTTCTATGGGGGGCGCGTCTGATCGCTACAGTTTGAAACATTCATCTTATCAGCTGGGTTATCGATTCAGTTGGGAAAAAGTCGCTATTATGCCCCTATACGGAAAAGCAAAGTGGCGCTTAACGTCAAAAGAGGGCCAGCTATTAAATTCAGGTTCTGAAGCCGTTAAAACCATCAGAGGCCGAGATGATTTATGGGGTATGAGCTTCTTAGGCCGCGTAAATAAACATACTGAAGCACTGTTAAGTTACAAACGTATCAATGCTGATTTTGGTCGTTATAGCATGCTTAATATGGGCGTTTTGTATAAATTTTAATATGGGTTGAATCAAATGAGGTGGAATGATGATTAACACAAAACGCCTTTATCTTAGGCGATTTGAAAAAGAGGATGTCGTCGCAGTTCTTCAATATATGACTGACCCGAAAACCAGTTTTTATATGGAACAAGGTTGTTTAACTAAAGAACAGGTTATTGACTTTGTGCTTAAAAATACAAAAAATGATTCGAAATATTATGCCATCATTGAAACCGTCAGTGGATTATTGATAGGTCATTTTGAGTTTTATCCATGCTTTGGTAGTCATACTTATGAAATAGGTTGGATTATTCAAAAAGAGTACCAAAGACGAGGTTATGCCTTTGAAGGTGCACAGGCACTGATAACGAATGCTTTCCTTAATCTTGGTGTTCATAGAGTAATAGCGACGTGCCAACCGGAAAATCATGGCTCTTATCACCTAATGGAAAAGCTGGGAATGGAGCGTGAAGGTTATTTTAGGCAATGTATACCCAAAGAGAATGGCGAGTGGTGGGATGAATACGCCTACGCAATTTTAAAAGAAGATTTTAACATCAAGGCCTAATTACCTAATCCATTCAAATTCATCAAAACTTTCAAATTTACTATACTAAGGCATTATTTCTTTGTGGGAGTTTTGCTTTGATTGATGTGAATACCAAATCATTAAAACAACGGCTAAGGTTGATATTTATTATCATTATCTTTTTGGTTGTGTGCGGTGAAATTGGCATACGATATTGGATAGAGCTACCTCACATCACGGCAATGCAAACTGAATCAGATAAAAAGGATTTTAAGCGGGTTATTCAATCGATCAATTCAAGTCTAAATAATATACAAGTATGGGCATTTGATTACGCAGTTTGGGAGGATACCTTCAATTATATGAAGGGGCTGGGTGGTGGTACCCAGTATATTAATAAAAACTTCTTATTTGGTACTTTTCAAGCTGCGGGTATGTCTGGTGCCAAGTTAATCTCTGAAAACCAAGAAACCCACTTTGAATGTGAGATAACAATGGGAGGAGAGCAATGCGATACCTTCAAAACAACTCACATAGAACCAATCCAATTGAATTATATGATTCAAGAGCTAAATACCTTTAATGAAAAAAAATTAACAAGTAGTGGTGTTTTCATCAGTGACAATAAACCTTATTTATATGGGATTTCAAAAATAGTAAATCCAAAAAACAAGCATAGTGCAGGCTATTTGATTTTCTTGCAAAAAATGGATGTGTTGCTGATTGATCGTTGGCGTTCAGAAACTCAGTTGGATGTTGAATTAAAATGGACTGAAAATGAGCACTATAGTGTCTTAACGAAGGACATGCTTGATGATGTTAATAAAAAATATTTCTATACTAATCGTAATGGTTACTTGTCATTTTCATTACCCGACATAAATGGGAATGAGCTCATTTCAATTTCCTTCAAAGCTGACTCTGAGTTGCATAAACAGCGTTTTATCTCATTATCCTTAGTGTTAGGGTTGGCCGCAGGCTTGATGGTTTTGCTCTTCTATTTTAGGTTGATAGAGAGAGAGGTGGTCAAACCATTGGAATATATATCAAATGGAATCAATGAGATAAGTAAAACAAGTAACTACCAATACACCTTTACTAAGTTTAATACTCGTGAAGTTAATCGAATCATTAATGCCTTTAATAGCTTGTTAGAAAGAGTGCAATATCAGCAAAAAAAATTGCAAGAGAGTAATGCTAGATTAGAGCTACTAACCCGGCAAGACTACCTAACAGGTTTATCTAATCGTAGACATATGGATGATATATGTGAATTGTTGTGGATGGCGTCGTTAAAGTATAAAACAAGCCTTTGTGTTTGCATGATTGATTGCGATTATTTCAAACAATTTAATGATTATTACGGACATAAAAAAGGTGATGAATTATTAATCGAATTGGCAGCCTTGTTGAAGCATATCGATTCTCTTTTTTCAAATGTCTATGCCTGTCGTTATGGTGGTGATGAGTTGGCATTAATCGTTGAAGATATGCCAATGGAGGGAGTCGTTAAGATCTTGGCTGATTTAAAAATGCAGCTTTTAAATCTTAATATCAAACATGATATGTCGAACTTTGGGCGAGTAACAATAAGTGTTGGATTTTTTCATGCTCTTGCAAGCAATGAAAAAGATATTAATGACTTTTTTATCAAGGCCGATGAAGCGCTTTATTTAGCAAAACGCCAAGGAAGAAATACGATTTCAAATTATTTGGATATTGACTAATTTACCCAGGGTGAAGTTTTTGTGTCCGATAAAAGTCCATCGCTGTTAAGGCGGTATGCGAGGCCAACAAGTAACGTTTGCGCGAGTGTCATTGACGAAGTTAAAGATCTAAAACCCATGACTTCCCCTTCTTTAATATCAAAACAGTAATCTGAAATAGCAGACAGAGGGCTTAATTTGCTGTCAGTAATGGCAATCACTTTCGCACCGGTTTTAAAGGCAAAGTCAGCAACATTTACGGTTTCTTTGGCATAGGGGCTAAAGGTTGTTGCGATAACGACATCACCTTTACGAATATTACTTGCCTGCTCCATTAACATGCCCCCAGTACCATCAATAAGGTGGGTTGGTTTATTAAGGTGTCTCAGGCTGTAAGCAAAATAGCTTGAAATAGGGAATGAGCGACGTAATCCAATGAGGTAAATATTATTAGCATTTTCAAGTAGACTTACCGCGTCATTTAGCATGTTTTCAGAAAAGTGGTGGCTCATGTGTTTCATTGAAAATGCATTACTACTGCTGAATTCACTCAAGATAATGCTGGGATTAATGGAATGGCTGTTTGTCGTACTCTGGCTTAATTGAACTCGTTCACTATAAGTGGATGTCTGCTCTACCAATGACTTCCTAAACAGATTTTGCATTTCGGTAAAGCCGTTATAATTAAACGCAGCAGCAAATCGTACTAATGTTGAAGGTGGTACATCACATTGCTCAGCAAGGCTGGCGACGGTTTCTAGTGCCACAGTATTAGGGTGTTCTAATAAAAAGCGTGCAACTTGCTGTAAACGTTTACTTAACGACTCGTATTCTTTGCTTATCGCTTGCTGTAAATCTTCTAGGGATGTAGGTGAGTGCAAAAAATCCTCCTGAACAATGGGTTAAGGTCCCATTATAAACAATTTCACTATTGAATACTTATCAAGTTTGATCGCAATTAGCGGTAGACCCTTGGTAATAGCTACCAAGGGTCCTAGTTCAATTAACGAAATTCACCGGCCAATTCTTCAACCAGGTCGATGTTGTTTTTGGTAATAAAGCCTGGGCCTGAATTGACATCATTACTTGGCATTAATCCATAACGCGCATTAAGCGTTAAGAAAGTAATAGGTAGGTAACCTTGTAAATATGGTTGCTGATCTATTGCAAAATCAATACGACCATCTTTAATTGCGCTTGAAATTTCGCCACTTAAATCAAATGTCGCGAAATAAACATCATCATGCATTTTATTTTTTTCGAGCGCTCTCAATGTAGGGTGGGCCGAGGTTGGTCCTAGGGTTAAAACCGCTTGAGTATTTGGGTTCTTTCTCAAATAAGCGGATACTTTTGTCTCAACATTGGTCGGATCTGTCTGTGAGTCAATCATCTGGCTGCCTAGTTCGACTCCCAGTCCTTTAGCAAATCCCATGCAGCGTTCAACTGAAGCTGGGTTCATTATGTAATGATTTACACATAAAAAGTTCTTAACACCGGCGGCCCTGGCTCGTTGGCCTGCTCCTAAACCTGCTGCGAATTCAGGTTGTCCAATATGAAGTAAGGCTCCTAGCGCTTTAGATTGTATTTGAGTGCCTGAATTCATTGTAATAACAGGAATGCCTCGTTTAGTTGCTTTTTCTAAAGGTCCTTCTAAAGTATCAAAATCAGCAATAGAGACCACAATGCCATCAGGTTTTGTTGCAATTGCCTGCTCAACTATCCTTGCCATATCAGCTAAGTCGCCAGTTGGAGGGTTTCTATATTCAACCGTAACATCATAGTCATCACTGGCTTGTTTTACGGCATTCTTTATAACGTTCCACCAAGAATCAGAATCAGGTGCATGGGATATGAATACAAATCGTTCACCTTCAGCTTGTACTGTTGTAGAGAGTGACATAGCGCCCAGTGTTGCTGCACTAGCTACAAGTAAGGCGGTGCTTTTTTTTAAAAAAGTCTTCATTTCTAATCTCCGTTCACGCAAGTTATTTTTATTTTATCCGTCTCGACATGATTGTCGAAACTTGATTTGTACGATAAATACACAAGAGCAGGATCATAATAGAATATTCATTTCATTATGGCAAGAATAATAATCTAGTTGTTTCAATGTGTAAAATGAATTGTTAGTTGTTGATTTAATTGATTTTTTGTACTGATAAGTGTCATATCTAGAAATAATCTTGGTAAAAATAAAAATATTTAATGATTTTTACGTTTCAAAAATGAAATAAATATTCTATTATGATTTCAGTCTTGAAACTGACATTGAATATTATTTATATAGGGTTCTGCTGTTTATAAAACTCAGGCATATATAAGAATGATTCAGAAATTAAAATAAATATAAATGTAAAAGGTGACAGAGAATGAGTGATTCAGTACAGGCAGCCGTTACTCCAGTGCAACATAAAGATGAACGGGTTAGAAATGTTGCAACTTGGAAGAAACTGTTACACAGGCCAGAGTTTGGCTCCTTATCGGGCGCGATTTTGGTGTTTATATTTTTCATACTTACCGCGGGTGATTCCGGCATGTTTGCTGCTGATGGCATAGTGAACTGGGTAACTGTATCTGCTCAGCTGGGTGTTATTGCAATCGGTGCCTGTTTATTAATGATTGCAGGTGAGTTTGATTTATCGATTGGGTCAATGATTGGTTTTGCTGGCATGATGATGACGATTCCCGCTGTTTATTGGGGTTGGCCTATCTGGGCGGCGATTATATTTGCCTTTGCAGGAGCCATGTTTATTGGTTTTTTAAATGGCTATGTGGTCGTAAAAACTGGGCTGCCGTCTTTTATTGTTACCTTAGCATTTCTCTTTATTCTAAGAGGTTTAACCATTGCATTATCCATTCTATTTACTAATCGTACGATAGTTGGCGGTGTTAAAAAATTCTCGGAAGGTGATTGGCTCGCGGCCATGTTTGGCGGAACTATCGGTAATTGGTTCTTTGTCTGGTTAGCCGATATGGGGGTGATTGAATCCTATAAAGATGGGTCTCCCATTGTTGAAGGGATCCCCATGGTTATTGTCTGGTGTGTATTACTTGCCATTGTTAGTAGCTGGGTTTTGTTACGAACATCTTATGGTAATTGGATTTATGCAGTGGGTGGTGATGATAAAGCGGCACGTAATGTGGGTGTACCTGTCGATAAAGTAAAAATTTCATTGTTCATGTTTACCGCCTTTACTGCCACAGTTTATGCCGCCTGTCAGGTTTTTGAATTTGGCTCGGCAGCAGCGGATCGCGGCGTATTAAAAGAATTTGAAGCCATTATCGCGGTTGTGATTGGCGGAGCATTGCTAACAGGCGGTTATGGCACTGTGATTGGTGCGTGTTTGGGGGCGCTTATTTTTGGTGTGGTTCAAATGGGTATCTTCTTTACAGGCATAGATTCGGATTGGTTTAGAGTATTTTTAGGTGTCATGTTGCTAGCGGCCGTTTTATTCAATAACTACATTCGTAAGCGCGTTACAGAGGCGCGGCATTAAATTCGATTATTTATCGAAGCAATAAACACAATTGAATTTTATGTCTTATAGGTGAAGCGTTATGAGTGAATTTATTATTGAATTAAAAAAAGTGAGCCGCTATTTCGGTTCAGTGATTGCCCTTAAAAATATTGATATGAAGGTAAAGCTGGGGGAAGTGCACTGTTTGTTAGGTGATAACGGCGCGGGTAAATCAACCTTTATTAAAACCTTGGCCGGTGTACATGCACCGAGTGAAGGCGAATATCACTTTGAAGGTCAGCCAGTAGTATTTAAATCCCCTGTAGATGCGTTAGATTCGGGTGTCGCTACTGTTTATCAAGATCTTGCGCTTGTGCCACTAATGAGTGTGACACGTAACTTTTTTATGGGTCGAGAAATCACCAAAGGCAGAGGGCTTTTTAAACGTTTCGATATTGAAACAGCCAATCAAATTGCTCAAAAAGGCATGGCAGAAATGGGCATTAATGTTCGTGATCCTTCACAAGCAATTGGCACCATGTCGGGTGGTGAGCGCCAATGTTTAGCGATAGCCAGAGCCATTCATTTTGGCGCAAAGGTATTGATATTAGATGAGCCGACAGCGGCACTTGGCGTAAAACAATCAGCAAACGTGCTGAAAGTTATTGCCAAAGCAAAAGCGAGAGGATTAGCCGTTATTCTCATTACCCATAATGTACATCACGCATATCCCATTGCTGACAGGTTTACCCTGTTAAATCGTGGTCAGAGTTTAGGGTCATATTTGAAATCTGAAGTCAGTCGTGAAGATGTATTAGAAATGATGGCGGGCGGTCAAGAACTTGATGATTTAACTGCCGAACTTGAAGAGTTTAGTCGCTTAGATGCCAGCGCATAAGAGAGAATTATTCAAATGAAAACATTAAGAATAGGCTTGATAGGTACAGGGTATATGGGCAAAGCCCATGCAATTGCATACCGAAATGCAATGGCAGCATTTGGAATTTCTCAAGATCAGATGCAATGTGAAATGTTAGCAGAAGTTGATAGCGCATTAGCAGCACAAAAAGCGGGTGAATTTGGCTTTAGTCGCTCAACCGGTGATTGGAAAGAATTAGTAAATGACCCAAATGTTGATCTGGTTGATATTTGCGCCCCAAATTTTTTACACAAAGAAATGGCGTTAGCCGCAATTGCGGCTGGAAAGCACGTTTATAGTGAAAAACCGTTAGCCCTAAATGCGGATGATGCTAGAGAAATGACAGAAGCAGCTGAAAAAGCTGGGGTTAAAACTCTGGTTGGTTTTAATTACATAAAAAACCCGACATTACAATTTGCTAAACAGCTTATTGCCCGCGGAGATATTGGTGACGTGGTTCATTTTAGAGGGGTTTTTAACGAAGATTATTTAGCAGATGCCAGTTTGCCTTTTAGTTGGCGCTTACAAAAACAATATGCGGGTACAGGGGCGTTAAATGACCTAGCATCGCATTTGGTTAATTTAGCGATTCACTTGGTTGCGCCCATAACATCTTTATGTGCCGATCTAAAGGTTGTCAATAAAACACGCCCTTTAGCTGATGATTCGAGTCAAAGTGGTGAAGTTGAAAATGATGATCAAGCGCATATGTTGGTGCGTTTTGCGAATGGCGCACAGGGTACATTAGAAGCATCCCGTATCGCTTGGGGGCGAAAAAATGGCCTTTCTTTCGAAATTACTGGCACCAAGGGAAGCCTTGTTTTTGATCAGGAAACCTTATCTGAACTCTCTTTATATATTGCTGATGATAATGCGCAACAGCAGGGCTTTAAGCGTATTTTAGTGGGGCCAGAGCACCCTGATTACCAAGCATTTTGCGTCTCTGCAGGCCATGGGCTTGGCTTTAATGATATTAAAGCGGTTGAAGTAAGAGATCTGTATGAAGGGGTTATGAATGACAAGCCATTATGGCCTGACTTTAGAGCGGCAACACAAGTAAATATTATTCTCGACAAGGTGGTTGAGTCTCATTCTAGGCAAGCTTGGGTTGAGGTAGAGCAATATGATGGAGAACAAAATGATAGATAAAACATTAGATGTAATTTGCTTAGGCCGTGCTGCTGTTGATTTATATTCAGAGCAAATAGGTTCAGCTTTAGAAGATGCAAACAGCTTTAAAAAATATCTAGGAGGGTCATCTGCTAACATCGCTTTTGGCACGGCTCGTATGGGTCTTAAGTCAGCCATGTTAACCCGTGTTGGTGATGAGCATATGGGGCGCTTTGTCAGAAATGAATTGGCACGTGCTGGTGTTGATGTGTCTCATGTGGTGACAGATAAAGAAAGGTTAACTGGACTTGTGTTGTTAGGGATTAAGGATAAGGATACTTTCCCACTCATTTTCTACCGTGAAAACTGTGCTGATATGGGAGTGTCTGAGTCTGACTTTGACGAATCCTTTATTGCAAGTTCAAAAGCACTGTTAATTACGGGAACACACTTTTCGACTGAGTCGACAAATAAAACCGCGATGAAAGCAATTGAGCATGCTCGCTCGAATAATACCAAGGTGGTCGTTGATATTGATTATCGACCCGTACTTTGGGGGTTAGCAGGTAAAGGGGAGGGCGAGAATCGGTTTGTATCAAATGAGTCTGTGACAGATCATCTTCTCTCAATCATGCCATTATGTGATTTGGTTGTCGGTACGGAAGAAGAGTTCCATATCGCCGGTGGTAGTGAAGATACGATTGAATGTTTGAAACGTATTCGTAAGGTATCTGATGCAGAATTTGTGGTTAAACGGGGGGCATTAGGCTGTTCCGTATTTAAAGGTGATATCCCTGATACGCTTGATGACGGCATAACCTGTTATGGCGTTAAAGTTGAAGTGCTCAATGTATTGGGTGCAGGTGATGCTTTTCTAAGTGGTTATTTAAGAGGTTGGATCGCACAAGAAACGACTCAAAAAGCGTGTGATTATGCCAATGCTTCGGGTGCTATTGTTGTCTCAAGGCATGGTTGCGCACCAGCGATGCCAAGCTTGGAAGAACTTGATCACTATTTGGCCCATCGTAGTGAGATACCACGTCCTGATTTAAATCCTGTGCTTAACTATTTACACAGAGTTACTACTCAAAGGAGTACAAAAGAGTGGCAAGACCTCTGTATTTTAGCCTTTGATCATAGGCGTCAATTTGTTGAAATGTGCCGGGATTCGGGAGCGTCATTAGACCTGATTCCTCAAGCTAAGCAGCTTATTCTTAAAGCGCTATATCAAGGTGCTGCAGAATTAGGCGACGCGGTTGGCGGTACGGGAATTCTGGCAGATGGTACCTATGCACAAGATGTATTAAATGACATCACAGGCAAAGGTTTTTGGATAGCGCGTCCAGTGGAGCTCCCTAGTAGCAGACCATTGAGGTTTGACCATGGCAATAATGTTGCGCAAGAAATTGCGACCTGGCCTGCCAACCATATTGTTAAATGTTTAGTGTTTTATCATCCAGATGATGAGGTCTCGCTGCGTAATGAACAAGAACAGAAAGTCATGGACCTATTTCAAGCCTGTTGTGAGACCGGACATGAGTTGTTACTTGAGATCATTCCACCAGCGGGTTCGCGCGTTGATCAATATACCTTATCAAGAGCGATAGAGCGTTTTTATAATATTGGAATCTTTCCAGATTGGTGGAAGCTGCCTTCTCCAACTAGAGCATCTTGGGTAAACATTGACCAGTTGATTAAGAAGAGAGCGCCATATTGTCGTGGTGTTGTACTACTTGGCTTGGATGCTTCAGTCGAAGCACTACAAGAAGGTTTTAATGCGGCGTCAGGGCAATCACTCTGTAAAGGGTTCGCGATTGGTCGAACTATTTTTTCTGAGCCGACTAAGGCCTGGTTATCCGGTCACTTGAATGAAGCTGAATATGTCAGTGAAGTTAAGTCGAATTACTTAACCATGAGCCAGTTGTGGCAAGAAAGAGATCATAGGGAGTTGGTTTGATGCAAACAATACGTTTAACCATGGCACAAGCATTGGTAAAACATTTGCAGGCGCAGTTTAACCTGGTAAATGGTGAGGAAGTTCCTTTGTTTGGGGGGATTTGGGGGATTTTCGG
>Ga0105359_10003282_pt1 | contig 13274 bp, 10 predicted proteins | sample GOMGulsemesocosm_6_FD_83659 | JGI IMG/M metagenome (GOLD analysis project Ga0105359, IMG submission 83659) | Methane-oxidizing microbial communities from mesocosms in the Gulf of Mexico - GOM8C Gulf of Mexico | ecosystem: Environmental > Aquatic > Marine > Cold seeps | place: Gulf of Mexico... | reverse complement strand
TTTAAGCGCAAAGGGAAGTACCAAAGCTTAAAAGGTGCCCGGGTGAATATGACGTATTACTCGGAACAGGAAACCGTCGCGGGCATGGCGTTTGAAGTAATGAAAGTGGTGCGTATAAAGATTGGATGACCTGCGTGGTTGCGAAGGACTGGACGTAACCGGCCCCCGCATGCGGGAAGATTCAAGGAGCACAATTTTTACCTGGCGTTACATTGCCACTAGGGCTGGGGAAAACGACCACCGCATGATCATGCCCCTCATGAGCTGCCTTCACGACGCAGCCCTCATCAAGCCCCTGTCACTATGCCCGGTTCACTATGCCCGGTTCACTACGCCCCGTTCACTATGAACCCCTCCTTAAGCAGGCTCCAGAACTTTAGAAACCCCCAGAAAAGTAGCGACACGGCCAAAGCCAAAGCCAAACCGTATTCAGCCAGCGGATTACGCAACAGCTGGGCCACGACAATTACATCCAGCGCGAACATGGCTGCAATGAATAACAGCGATCCTCAGCAGCGTGCGGCGCGACAACCCCAGCCCGTGAATTTGCGTGACCATCATCGGTATTAAAAACCCCGCGCCAATAAATAGACACATCCCAGCACCGCCCACCATCAGGTGAAAGGGTAAATAGACGCGCGGTTATCCTGTGTTGGCTGCGCATGTTCTGTGTTCAGCTACTATTCTCCCGCCCAGTGGCACCGTGTTTTTCTTTTAACCAATACATCCTATTCACAATGGCGCAGAGCGACGATTAATCACCGACTAGCCTATGCCCGTAAGCGGGCATGTAATTGACCTTTTTCAAATATTGGCCAAGAAACTCTGTCACAATGCGGCCCATTCAACGCCCAAGATCTAACGTTTGCACTTAACTTTCAAACACAGCAGGCCCACCTTGACGACACCGACAGCTGCCTCCGCTACACCGCCGCTCTCCATTTGGGCCCTCGCCTGGCCGAGCATCACCGTCTATTTGATGGCCACGCTGGTCAGCCTTGGGGTGATGAAGATTGTCGGTGTTCTTGGCACACCCGAGGTTTCAGCCCTAACCACCGGGGTGCGCATTCACTTTATTTTTCAGGCCATCGTTATGGGCCTAAGCGCGGGCACCACCGCTTTGGTTGCCCGCGCCGTAGGCGCCAAAGAGCCACACATGGCGAGCGATATAACGCTGCTGTCGCTGTGGTTTGGCATTGCTTTTGCCCTGCTGCTGAGTATTCTCGTGTGGTTTTTAGCGCCCACCATTGCCGAGCGTTTTGCCAGTACCGAACAGACGCTTGAGTACACCATCACCTACCTGCGCTGGGCCTGTGTGTTCAACATCAACTTCGCCATCATCATGGTGCTGTCATCGGCGTTAAGGGCGGCGGGGGATGCGCGCAGCCCCATGTATATCGCCCTGCTGACCAACATACTGCACATCGGACTGGCCACCGCCCTGACCTTTGGATACGGCAACGCTGACGACGTCAACGCTATCTATTGGCCAGCGATGCACCTGAAAGGCACCGCACTTGGCACCGGCATCGCCTATGTGATTGGCAGCAGTATTTTGCTCTACCTCTGGGTCAGCAACCGTTTGATCATTCGCTGCAACCGACCACGTGTAGATCGCGTTGCGCTTTCTCGCCTGTGGAACATTGCCTCGCCCGCCGTCGCCGAGCAGGCCGCGATGCACGTCTCACTGCTGCTGTTCTTGGGGCTTATCGCCCGCTATGGCGACGCGCCATTTGCCGCCTACGGCATAGGCTTGAGCATTCTTTCAGTGACCATGGTGGTCGGTCTCGGTTTTTCTATTTCCGGCGCCGCGCTGGTCGGCCAAGCGATTGGCGCGGGCGATGCACTCGCGGCCCGACGCGCAGCGCTCAACGCGCTAAAGCTGGCCGCCCTGACCATGACGGGACTCGGCAGCATCGTGCTCATCTTTGCCGAGCCGCTGGCGCGCTTTATGATTGACGACGCAGAAACCGTGCGTTTAACAACTGTATTTCTGTGGGTACTGGCTTCCACACAACCGTTTATGGCCGTTGATTTCGCCCTGGGCGGCGCCCTGCGTGGCGCCGGCGACACCCGTTTCGCACTGCTCGCCACCCTCTGTACATTTGTCGGTCTGCGCGTCTTTTTAGCTGCGCTGCTGACCTGGCTAAAATGCCCAGTGGAATATATTTTTGCCACCATGATGGTCGACTATTCGATTAAAGCCGCGCTGCTGATTTGGCGTTACCGCTCAGACCACTGGCTGCGCGCCATCAAAACAAGCTAGCGAAGCGCCCATAATAATGCGCCCAATCATCGGCTGACGATTAAATATCGGTCACGCACAACGCCGCTAAAAAATGACAAATATCATAAAAGCGCCAAAGCCACGCTCTACACTGGTGGCGCCTCTCCTGACCGATAATACAAAACGGCGCTACTCAAACATACGCCCAATAATAACAAGCGTCGGTTAGGACCAAAGGGCACTTCTTCCCTTAACAAGATCGGCCCAGACCATGATGCCTTCCTATCGCTTTCTCGGTATTGACCTCAGCCACGGCGTTCAAAAACGCCACATGGCGGCCTACCTACTGGCCGCTTTTATTTCATCGGGTTACGCCGGTGCGCTGGCGGTATTGCAGCCCGGCCTCCTAGCGACCATGGCCATTGATCACAGCCAGCAGGCGCTGATCACCGGTAACCTCAGCGCGCTGCAAGAAGTCGTGTTTATTTTATTAATGGGCACCATGGGCGCACTGTCGGATCGCATCGGGCGACGCTCTGTTTACGCCTTCGGGTTATTTTTTACCGCCGTCGGTTTCACCCTCTACCCCTTCGCCAGCAGTATCAGTGAGTTAATGCTCTACCGCTTAGTTGTCGCCATCGGTGGTGCGGCGATGGTGGGTATGATGGTCACGGTGATCGCCGACTATTCGCAGGATCACACCCGTGGCCACGCCAATGGCGTGCAGGGTTTTATCGCCACGCTGGGCGCGTTTATTCCGCCGCTTCTCGCGGTGCTGCCCAAGATATTTGTTGAGCAGGGCCACCCGGAGGCGGTTGCGCAGCAGCTCACCTTTGCCATCGGCGGCTCACTGGGCATCGTCGCGTCGCTCGTCGCACTGTTTGGTTTGGCGCCCCACGTGAGACCCGCCGCCACACAGGCGCAGGAGTCCATCGCCAAGCTGCTCAGGGTCGGCCTAGGGGCGGTGAAAGATCCACAGATTGCCCTGTCTTATGGCGCGGCGTTTATCTCACGTGGCGATCTGGCCATTACCGGTGCGTTCATGTCGCTGTGGTTGGTGCAGTACGGCACCGCCGAGCTGGGCATGACACCGAGTGAAGCAATGTTTGAATTGGCGGTGCCCAGAACGCTGGCGATTGTCTCGGGTGCTGTGATCGGTTCGCTGCTGATGGGAAAAATTGCCGACCGCATCAGCCGCGTCAGCGCTGTGTGTGTGGCGTCCGGCATGGCGGCGTTGGTTTACCTTGGTGTGTTCTTTGTCTCCGACCCAACCGAGGGCTGGGTCATGGTGCTGTTGCTGTTCATGGGCATTGCGGAAATCAGCGCGTTTGTCAGTTCGCAAGCGCTGGTCGGCCAGCAGGCAGAACCGCAGCGACGCGGGGCGATTATTGGTTTCTTCGGTGTGGCGGGTGCCATTGGTATTTTAGTGGCCACCGCGGGCGGCGGGTGGCTCTACTCCCGGTACGGCCCATCCACCCCGTTTGTGTTATTTGGCGCACTCAATGCCGTGGTGTTTGTTTGGTCCATGGCGCTGCGCCCAAAGCTGGAAAGAATACAGGCTGCGCGTGCAGAGGCGTAAACCACAGCCCGCTATTCCGTGCTGACGGTATTGGATCACCCATAACTTAAAGGCCATTCCTCACTGGGGGCCGGCCTGTCGAATGCGTTCGTTGATGGCTTGCATCGGCAGGTGTTGTTCGCCTTCGTCTTCCATAAATTTTAAGAAACTCGCCGCCACCGTCGACATTTTTTTCTGCCGGTAGTGAACGATGTGCCAGTTGCTGCGAATCGGAAAACCCTTCACCGGCAGCTGCACCAGCCCTTCGGCCTCGGCGTTCACCAGCGCGTAGGCCGACATAATACCCACGCCCATATCCGCCATCACCGATAACTTAACCGCCTCGCTGCTGCTCAGCTCCATCACCCGCCCGAGCGGCCACTGCTTTTGCAGTAAAAACTCATCGAGGGCAACGCGTGTACCCGAACCCTGCTCGCGCACAATCAAACGCTCGCCCTGTAGGTCTTGCCAGGTTAATTTTTGGCGCGCCGCCAGCGGGTGTTGCCGGGTGGCCACCACCACCAACGGATTGAGCAGGAAAGGCCGGTGACTGATGTCTAGGTCGTGGGGCACGTGGTTAAAAATATAAAAGTCGTCGAGGTTGCTGTTGAGGCGATCAATCAGATAGCTGCGATCCCCCTCTTTAAACTCGACCTCAACACCCGGGTGACGCCGACAAAAAGGCCCCAATAACTGGGGTAAAAAATACTTGGCGCTGTTGTCGACCGCAATGCGCAGGGTACCCGCCTGTAAACCTTTCAGGTCGTTCAGCGAACTATTGAGGCGATCAAGCGTAGCGAGTATTTCGCGGGCAGCGCCCGCCACTTGATGCCCAGCTTCGGTTAATTTCAGGCGGCGGCCAATGACTTCATAGAGCGGTATACCAACGGCATCTGCAAGCTTGCGCACCTGAATGGAAACGCTCGGCTGGGATAAATACAGCTGTTCGGCCGCGAGGGCAATGCCCCCCACTTCGGCCACCTTTAAAAAGATCTCCAGCTGCCGCAAGGTGCCCAGTTTGGCCAGTAGGTGTGTGTCCACGGCGTTTCACTCCTTCGCCCTGCGGCGCAACGATAAATCGATCAAAAACAACACATAGATGAAAGGCTATACATATACTATAAATTATAAATTATCATCAATGTGTCTTTATCCCTAATCTGAACGCTACCTAACACCGAACGGATTGCGGAGAAGAGCACATGCGCCCACACGTTGAGCTAGTTGATGAGCGAGACCTTATTTGGCACATCGCCGAATTTTCCCACGCCTCGGGCGAGGCCCTGCAGCAGAATTTAAGTTACGACGAAGAAGATGGTTCGGCGTCACTGCGGGTTAAGTTCAGCAGCGATTGGTCGCGTCCAGCGGGTTTGCATACCGCACTCACCGAGTGGTACATCCTCTCGGGTGAAGTCACTATCGGCGAGCAGACACTCACCGACGGTGATTACTGGTGCGCCCCCAAAGGCATTCTTACCCCGGCGATTAAAGCCAAGGCTGGCACCGTGATTTTGCTGTTCCGTGAATACGGCGACTGGACTTTCAAGCCCGCCGACAGCAATGGCCCAGAGGCCCGCGCTATCGACAAACTGGTAATAGAAAGCTCCAACGCGCAGGAGTGGTTCGATGTTACCGATCCTGAGAATGGCAGCCCGATGGACTTTGAACGCGGCGGCACACCCGTACCGGGGCTGTTCATCAAGATGCTTTACCACGATGCAGAGACCGGTTTTTACACCCGCCTAATTAAGGCCAAGCCGGGTTGGGTCGAGCATCCACTGGCGCACCACCCCTGTTTCGAAGAGGCCTACTGCCTGGACGGCACCTTTGATTACAACTTCGGCGAGATGGTGAAAGGCCAGTACTTCTTCCGCCCTAAGGGTATTCGCCACGGTGACTTCAAGTCCGGCGAAGACGGCACCGTTTGGATCCTGCGTTGCGACGGTCAACTGGTTGACTGGTACACAGACAACGCCAAGATTGAAATGAAAGGTGATCCGCTGAACTGGGGCGAAGGTTACCCCAACACCGAAGCACCTGAAGTTGTGCAGCCGGTGCGTTCACGTTCGGTGAGCGACTGGGATCCGCTTTACCAGTAAGCGGTTGCGTCACCTCCAACAACAAAAGGAAGCCTCGCTTCCTTTTGTTGTTTCTAGCGCAGAATTCTTAACCTAGAGTTTTTAACGAGCTGCTGCTAACGCCGTACTTCAAGTAAGGCGTTTTTAATAAGGTGCTTAAGCGTGTTGTGTTTATCCGCTCGGCCACGCGACGCTTCAATAACCATTTCATCAAAAACAATAACGATCGGTCCCACTATGAATTCAAGCATCGTTCTTATGACGCTCATCGTCTATAAAATAGTCCTCATTGGCATCGGCTTTTGGGCGCAAAAACGCACCACTAACCGCGAAGACTTTTTCCTGGGTGGGCGCCAACTAGGACCGGTCGTCGCCGCCATCAGTTACAGCGCCAGCTCGGCCTCCGCCTGGACGCTATTGGGCATGAGCGGCTTGGCTTATAGCATCGGCCTGCCCGCACTGTGGTTAGCCGCTGGCGCCATACTCGGCAGCGTTGTGGCTTGGTTATGGATTGCACCGCGATTGATGCGACGCAGCCAGACGCAGCAACAACTTACCCTCACCGACTTTATTTGTGAGGACGCCACCCCCACAGAAACTCGACAGCTGCAGCGCTTAGCCTCGGGCATTATTTTATTTTCTTTTGTGTTTTACATCTCTTCACAGTTTCAAGGCGCGGGCAATACCTTCGCCAGCACCTTTGATATCAGCATGGCCAGCAGCATTATCATCGGCGGTGTGATCATTGTGCTCTACACACTGCTCGGCGGCTTCTGGGCTGTGAGTATCACCGACACGCTGCAGGGGTTTTTAATGCTCGGGGCGGCGATTATTTTGCCGAGCGCCGCGTGGATTGAAGCGGGTGGCTGGGCCGGCATCAGCGCCTTTATGCAAACCGAGCAACTGCCAGAAATGCTGTCGTTGACCCGCGGTCATGGCAGGCTGGCCGCGGCCGGTTTTATTCTCGGCAGCCTTGCCGTCAGTGTCGGTACCTACGGGCAACCACACCTGCTCAACCGTTTTATGGCGCTGCGCGATACCCGCGCACTCAAACAGGCGCAGGTCATTGCCATCGTCTGGTTCAGCGTTGTGTTTATTGGCATGTGCGCCTTGGGCCTAGCCGGTCGCGCGCTGCTACCGGATTTGGCCAACCCCGAAACCCTGTTCTTCGCACTCACCTCCGAGCTCTTTAACCCGTGGTTTGCCGCCATATTATTGGCTGCGGTTTTGTCGGCGATCATGTCGACCGCCGACAGTATGCTGTTGGTGGCGTCGGCCAGTGTGTCCTACGACCTGCAGGTGGAGAAACGTTTCCCCGGCCACGAACTGCTGATTTCCCGCATCACCATGGCCAGTATTTCGGCACTGGCCATCGCCATTGCCATCTACCTACCGGCGAGTATTTTCGAGCGGGTATTATTTGCCTGGATAGCCGTGGGCTGCGCCTTTGGGCCGTTGGTGTTTGTGCGGTTGGCGGGTTATCAAGTATCGGGACGGGGAGCCTACCGTGCGGTATGGAGTGGCTTTTTACTGGCTATCATTCTGTACTGGCTGCCCGGCACACCGGGCAGTATCGTCGAGCGTACCCTGCCGTTTATTGCAGGTTTGACGGTGCTTTGGTTGCACCGTCAAACGCCGATAAAAGCGTCCTAGTCAGAGCTTAAACTGCATCGATTGCGCGGTCTTTTCTAACTGGAACTTGGCCTCTGTATATTTGGGTGGGCCAAAGCGCGGAATGTGATTGTTGGACATGGCCACCGGCTCTTTAGGAATGCCGATAAAGTTGGTGTCCATTTTTTTGTTGTCGTTGTCATCATGGTGAATGGCGATGGCGTACTCACCAACGGGCAACAAAAGATCAAACACAATGCGCTCTTGCTGCAGGTGATCCGCCACCTTGATCACCCTGTGTTGGAAATAATCGTCGCCCAAAAACGTGTCTTTAGAATCGTACACCGAGACATAGAGTGAACCGACATCGGACTTAACATTGATCACTTCGATGTTAAGTCCGACGGACGCCGCGACGATTTCACTGACAACTTCGGACGCGCTGTTGCCGGCAACCGCAATATTATCCTGCGCATAAAGAGAGGTCGCCCCCGTTAACAGCAACGCAACACACGCGCCCTGCAGCCAAAACTTTTCCATGCCCGACTCTCCTAACGGTTAAATACGCACTGCGCAATCCCAGCAGAGTTACTGCCTAGGTTGCGCAATATCGGTTACTCAGTTCACCACCTTGAATACAGTATTCAATCACGCCCCATGCCTTCAACACCAAGCCGATGAAGATCGGCTTAAAAATGACAATTGATAAATTTTGCTGGGCCTTGGCACTGATCCAATGGGCAGTTGATCACGTATGCTATGAAACTATACAAGGCTCATACGGAGTCATCAGAATATTAAGGGATTCACCCCATGAATAGCCACCCTCTAGCCAAGCGCTTTATCGGGCTTACCCTCGCCCCTGGCGTGATCCCTAAGAACGCGATCGTGTTTTATTTCGCCTGTCTGTTCAGCATCATGGTGGCCTCATTCATTCCCCAGGGGCAGCCATTCCTGCTAACCGAGTTCCTCAACATACCCCAGAGCGAGCACGGGAAAACCAGCGGTTTTATTAACTTCTGGGCAGAAGTTATCATCATTCTAACCACCATGGTTGCCGGCCCACTGTCGGACAAAATCGGCCGAAAGTCCGTCACCACAGCGGGTTTCTTGCTGATGGCGCTGGGTACTTTTCTCTACCCCTACGCCGAGAGCGTGATGGACCTGACCATCTTCCGCGGCATCTACGCCTTCGGTATTGCCGCCACCAGCTGCATGATTGTCACCATCATCGCCGACTACTTTGAAAATGAAAGCCGTGGCAAAGCCACCGGCATGCTCGGTGTTATGAATGGCCTTGGCGCCATGACCACGGTCTTTCTATTACTGCGTTTGCCATCGGTCCTGCAAAACCAAGGCATGACCGCGCAGGAGGCTGGCCATGCCACCTATACACTGGTCGCTCTACTCACCCTATTAATGGGTATCGCCACCCTGCTGTGGCTAAAAAAGCACGATGTGCAACAGGATCATCAGCATCAGAGCCTTAAAGTTCAGATCAAACAGGGTCTGGCAGCGGCTAATGATCTCGGTATTCGCCTAGCCTACAGTGCGTCCTTCTTAGCCCGTGGCAACCTGATGATCGTCGGTACTTTCTTTACCCTGTGGGTGACCAACTACGGCACGGCAGAGCTTGGCCTTAGCCGCGCCGAAGCACTCGCCAAAGCCGGCATTGTGGTCGGTGTGGCACAAACCTTCGCGCTGCTTGGCGCCCCAATTTTTGGTATTTTGGCCGACAAAATAAACCGCGTCACAGCCCTGTCGATTGCCGCCCTTATCTCGGCCATCGGTTATACCGCTACCTTTTTCATCACCGACCCGCTGTCGTTCGAGATGTTCATCTGCGCCATCTTTATCGGCCTTGGTGAAATCGGCTGCATCATCACCAGTGGCGTACTGATCGCCCAACAGAGCCCAGAGAAAATTCGCGGCGCCACCATTGGCATGTTCACCATGTTTGGTGCCGTCGGCATCCTCTTCGCCAGTGTCGCCGGTGGTTACTACTTCGATGCCTGGAGACCGGCCGCACCCTTCGTGATTTTTGGTGTTATCTCACTGGGCATCTTTATCTGGTCATACGCCATCAGAAACAAAGTTAAGCCCTATGACGCCCACGAAGCGACTGCAACCAACGAAACCAACGAAGCCGAAATGGCGCTGAGCTAATGCCCATAATCAAACGGCATGACGTTAAGCTCTCTACTTCATAAGAATAAATACAGGCGCGCTATGAGCAATTCTTACCCAACTTTTCCCATCGGCAGCGTGGGTTACAACCTCATGTTGATGCGCGGTACTTGGCACGACCATGTTGAGATCTATCACCTCGACGGCAGCCCGCTGGGTAATGATACCGACGCCGGCAGCGGCACCCCCGGCCCCAGCCCATTCGACAACCTGGTCTATATCGACTTCGACGGCCACAAGCTGATGCTCACCAATGTGCACATTCGCGGTCGCGAGCCGGTCGCCAAGACGTTCACTGGGCAGCTAAAGGACGGCCTGCTGGTGTTTGATGCCCTCGGCCCTGGGGCCTATGAGAACATCGGCATGTCTGGCGGTCCCGGTGTCCTTACTTTCAACGCGCGCCGCCTCGACAAGGCCTGCGAGGTGTACATGGAGCCAGATTTCATTGCCCTGACCGCCCCCGGCGAGCGCATACGCCACACGGTGCTGTATAAAGACGGCGTCGCCACACGCACCCTTACCGCACGCGGTACGCGTCTATTGCCCACCTGCGATACACGCCACTCCATTGACCCGCGCGGCACTGAGGGCGATGTGCATGAGACGCCATTTACGGCCAGTATTTGGCAGCACCTCGTTGATCAGTAGAGCGTATCTCGTCAAGGTGTCGCCGACCCGTGCACCACTGACGCGATGATAAGACAAGGGCGGCTGACTCTTGATATTTATCAAGGTCAGCGACGCCAAACTTCATACACTGGAAACACAGTAGAGACAGGGTAAGGGCGACGTGCTTTGATAACGTGGCAGCAACCACTACCCAGATCCAATACCCAAAACAGACTTAGAGTAACCGCCATGAGTGAACGCGTTCTAACTTCCATTATTGATCTGGTTGAAAATGCCCCTAAGCAAGACAACCGCAAAACGTTTGAACGCCTCTGGGGTATTCTAGAAAGCATGCGCAAAAAGATTGATGCGCGCTTTGAGCTGCAAAAAGACCCCTGTTCCGATAAGTTCGAAAACTACAAAGACATCAACACCTCAGCCGAGGGCGCCGAAGGTTCACTGAGCACTTTTTCAGGGCCGGAAGTTGATTGGTTTGTGCACTCTTACATTGGCTCGCCCGAATCAAGTTTTACCAACATGCACATTACCCTGAGCCTAGGGCCACAATCGCTGGTGCCGAACTTTGGGTTTGCGCTGGGTACGATCCCCGATCTGTTTCTGTACATGGATTACCTGCCACGCGTTGATCTGCTCGCCAACCCTGAATACGCCGACAAGTATTACAGCGAGGTCAACGAAGAGTTTTTGACACTGCAGGCCGATCCGCGCTTTCGCCCGTTTGTCAGCCGCGACCTGTACACCCGCATCGCCATGACCCCGACCGCGGTTGGTTACAACGCCGACATCAACGATGAGACCATCGACCTGATCGAGAAGATATCCCACGAGCGCCTCGATCGCTGGCTAAAATGGGTCGATGAGGCCGAGCAAACACCGCTGGAGATTCGCGTCGAGCTGGCCGAGCGGGACGAACACATCCGCAAGACCATCTGTCTGCGCGACCCAGCCAACGCCCTAGCCGCCAACATGTTTGGCAAAGCCAACGCAGAAGAGATGGTCGACACCCTGTGGGGCGGTAACCGCACCCTGCCGCGCCCATAGGAGAACAACGACAAACGCGTTCGTCGTTGCCGTAAAAAGGGGCCAGATAAATCATTATCTGGCCCCTTTTTTATTCCCCATAAACAGCGACTTTGGGGCCGAACACACCAATAACACGCAGCCAGCAATTTTTGACTTTTCTCAACGCGCGCCCGCTCTCGCTCAATATGATGGTGGCTATTGATCATCCATGCATCATCCGCGCCGTATGACGGCCGATAAAAACTATAAGGACTCGCTCATGTCGACCGACAACAAACCCAGCAACTGGCAGCAGGCTATCACCGGCGAATGGCATGGTTTGCCGTCGATCTTCGAAACCGATGGTACCCACGTAGGTTTTAACAAGGTCAGTCGCGCCAGTGAATTTAAAGACGGTCGCACCACCTACTGGATGCACACCAACTTCAATGCCAGCGGACCGCTACAGGATCGATTTTCACTGCCCTGCCCGTTTGAGTTTGGCGTCATCGACTCGGATCAAGACCGTGTTTACACCGGCCCTGACTTTATCGGTACCGGCCGCCCTTACGGGACCCTCGTCGACTCCAACTATTTCTCACCCGGCTGGAACGTCAACCTTGCGACCATGAACCATGTGGTGCCAGAGCTGGGCATGCAGATCTACTCCTCCCAGTTGTTTGAGGGCGACACACTGGTGGGCCTGTTTAACGGCTTCTACATAGTGACCCAGGATCACGACAGCAACCCTGAGACACAAAAGAAAGTTGCCGATTTCCTGGAGAGCGAAAAAGAGAACGCAAAGAAACCTTACAACCTGCCAATCAAGCACTCCGGGCGCCTGACCGGCGAGTTTGAAGTTTACAACGAGCAGCAGGAGCTCATCGGCCACAACAAGGTCACGATTCACCACAAACCCATTAATCTGCTGCACTCTGAACAAACCATTGAGATTGAGGGCGTGATCAACAAGAAGTGGACCAGCCTGCGCACCCGTAACGGTGGCTCGCATCAGTTCCACGGCCCAGACATGTACGGCAACGGTAAGGTCTATGGTCGCTACCTGTACGCCACGCGTCATATCTTCGGCGAGGCCTTCAAGCTGTGGTCGCGTGAAGCGCAGATTGATGAAAACACCTACGTTTGCACATGGCGTTTTCTTGAGTCGCAAAAAGAAAAATACACCACCTGTGGTGTATTGCGTTGGGAAGAAGATGAATTAGTGCTGGGCGCGAACTACATTGGTTAATAACACCCGGTTCGGCGGGGCATTACCTGTGCCCTGCCGAACTACCCAGTGGCAAGACGCGCTCGCCTATTCACTGGCGCTGCCACACCTTTTACAACCGCACACGGAGAGCGCATGGAAACGACGACCCTCACCGCCAAAGAAATTTACCAGCAGGTGAAAGCCAACCCCGCCCGCGCCAAATTTGGCTTCGGAAAAAAAGCGGTATTGGTTAACATTGACCCCCAAAAGGCTTACACCCGCACCGACCTATTTAAAACCGCCTACGAATCCGATCCCCAGCAGATGCAGCACATCAACGAGCTGGCCAAACAGTTTCGCAAGCTCGGCTGGCCGGTGGTCTGGACTCACGTCGCCTATATGGATTCCGCTGAAGACGCGGGTATTTGGGGCACCCGCACCGACACACCCGACTCCCTGCAAAACATTAAGTTTGATTCCCAGCGCAGTGAGTTTGACGACCGCTTAGACATCGACAAGGTAAAAGACGTTATCTATTTAAAAAAAATGCCCTCTGCATTTTTTGAAACCCAACTGCAGGCGCTGGTGGGTTGGCACCAGGTCGATACGGTTATTTTAACCGGCGGCTCCACCTCCGGTTGTATTCGCGCCACCTCGGTCGACAGTTTGTCGCGTGGCTATCGCACCATCGTGCCGGAAGAGTGCGTGGCCGATAAACACGAGAGTTACCACTACGCCAACCTCACCGATCTCTCACTGAAGTACGCCGAC